>Ga0172380_10007390_pt1 | contig 12366 bp, 13 predicted proteins | sample Leawe162metaG_FD_119747 | JGI IMG/M metagenome (GOLD analysis project Ga0172380, IMG submission 119747) | Leachate microbial communities from a municipal landfill in Southern Ontario, Canada - Leachate well 162 metaG | ecosystem: Engineered > Solid waste > Landfill > Unclassified | place...
GTAGCCCCAAAGGTTAATGAGGTGTTTCCGTGCTGCCCCTTCGAGGAAAAATTCCAGTTCGTTGAATTCAAACAGCGGCAGGAATTCGACGGCCGTGATGCCGAGCGATTTCAGGTGCGGAATCTTTTCGATGAAATCCATGTAGGTTCCGCCGCCGGTAAACCCGCGCAGGTGCGCTTCATAAATAACGGTTTTTTCGAGCGGAGTTTCCGGATGCTTTTCACCGCGCCAGTCGAACGTGTCATCCACAATAACCCCTTTGGGGAAATGCGCTCCGGTGCGGATGTGCCGGCCCGGTTCGATCCCGGCGGTTTCGCCCCAGCCCCGCGGGAATTGGACGGCACGGGCATACGGATCCAGCAGCCACTGTTCGGGAACGGCGTCGGTGCGGTAGAGATAGAAAGTGCCGGGCTTCAGTCCGGAAACCTTCGTGTGCCAGAGCGGCCCGCCGGTCATTTCGATTTCGTGCGCCGGTGTTTCGGCGTCAGCGGAGTCAAAGAGAAGCAGCCAAAGGCGGTTGGCGTTGCTGTGAACAACAAATTCAGTTTCTTTTTTGCGGATATGAACACCGAGCTTCATGGCAGGCAGTGTACGCAACCCGCGCCGGAATTCAACTTTTCCAATATTTGGAAAAGTTTCCTGGTAGGGACGGATCGCCGAGCCGTCCGCTCTTTGGTTGGCGGCGCGTTCAGCGGTCGCGCCCTACCGGGATTCCCAAATGTATGGCCATTCATCTGTTGTTTTGGCCAGTCCGGCGCGAACCGGATTCATCCGGATGTAGTGTGCCTTTTCAATATAGCTTTCGTTCTTGCGCAGGCGATGGTCGAAAAAATCCCGCTGCCAGCGGATCTTCATATGTGTGCAGGTGTAGCGTTTCCAGTCGGAAAGACTGTTCTGCATGTTGATCTGTGGTGGAAAACTCATGATGGCGTGCAAATGATCGGGCATTAAGAGAAGCAGGTACATCCAGAACTCTCCGCGATCCCGCCGAAAATTCAGCGAATCTCTGATGTTTTGTGCTTTATCCGGAAAGCATAACTGATTTTCTCCGTGTGGCTCTGTGCAGATGGTAATGAAATATTCAGAGCCGGTTTTGACCCATGAAGGGATTCCATGCGGCAATATCTTGCGTTCCGGAAGCATGGATTCAGATTGCGTTAAATGTTGTGTCTTCGCAAGACGGAAGATGGTGGCTCGACAGTGTCTGCGATTGGCGGGGACGGATCGCCGAGCCGTCCGCTCTTTGGTTGGCGGCGCGCCCGGCGGTCGCGCCCTACCTTATGTGGAAAAGTTTCGACAGGGCGGGGCGTTCCGTGGTTTAACTTCGCGCTCATGTATAAAAAAGGACAGATCATCGAGACGGAACTCTTCGATACGGCGGATAAAAACCGCTGCGTCGGAAAGCTGGACGACGGCATTCGTGTATTCGTTGAAGGAACCGCCGCCGTCGGCGACACCGTCCGCGCTGAAATTTATAAAACTAAAAAGCGCTATCTGGTCGCTCAGCTGAAAGAAATCCTGAAGTTTTCCGACCGGCGCACGGAGCCGCGCTGCAAATATTTCGGCTTTTGCGGCGGTTGCAAGTGGCAGCATCTTGACTACAGCGAACAGCTGCGCGTGAAGCGCAAACAGGTGGTCGATGCGCTGGAACACCTCGGAAATTTTGAAAGCCCGGAAGTGGGGGAATGTATCCCGGCGGAAGAGACTTTCGGTTATCGCAACAAGATCGATATGGATTTCACCGACCGGCGCTACCTGACCGCCGATGAAATGAACATTCCTGAAGCGGAGCTGAAAAAACCGCTCGATTTTGCGCTCGGTTTCCACGCGCCGGGCTGCTTTGCCAAGGCGATTGATATCGACCACTGCGATCTGGCGTCTGAGGAAATGAATCTGGCCGTCGAAACCGTCCGTTGTTTCTGCCGCGACCGGAAGATCCCTGTCTATTCCACCTTCACGCACGAAGGATTTCTGCGCAACCTCGTCGTCCGTCGCGGGCAGCGCACCGGCGAGCTGATGGTGAATCTGATCACACTGACGCACGATGCGGCGCTGATGCGCGAACTGTGCGCGAAGCTTCAGACGGCGCTTGGCGATAAGCTGACGACGTTCATCAACGCGACGACCGACCGCAAAAACATGGTGGCCTTCGGCGAAAAGGAATATGTCCTGTGCGGTGAGGGAAGCATTTCCGACCGGCTCGGCGAGTACACTTACCGTATTTCACCCAACTCTTTTTTCCAGACCAATACCGTGCAGGCCGAAAAGCTCTACACCGAAATTCTGACCGCGGCCCGTTTCCAAGGTTCGGAAACCGTCTACGACTTGTTCTGCGGTACCGGCTCGATCGCGCTGTTCGCCGCCAAACATTGCGCCCGCGTTCTCGGTATAGAACTGGTTGAGGCGGCCGTGGCCGATGCGCAGAAAAATGCTGAAGAACACGGCGCGAAAAACTGCACCTTCCGGCAGATGGATTTGATGAACTTCGGAAAAATCCGCGCGGAACTGGAAGCGTTCGGTCTGCCGGATGTCGTCATCACCGATCCGCCGCGCGCCGGTATGCATCCGAAAGCGGTGGAAATGCTGCGCGAACTCGCGCCGCCAGTAGTGATTTATGTCAGCTGCAATCCGGCCTCACTGGCGCGCGACGGACAGCTTTTGTGCGAAGGCGGACTCTACAGGTTTGTCAGCGCCCGGCCGGTTGATCTTTTCCCGCAAACCAACCACGTCGAAAGCGTCGCCCGTTTCGAGCGGGCTGAATAAAAACCGCTATTTCATCTTTGACTTCAGTTTGATCTTTTCGCCGTCAACCATGAAGTTGCCGCGTCCGAGGTGGTGAATCGTTCTCGGATTCTTTACGGACGGGTCGATCCACGCTTTGACGACTTCCAGAATAAACAGGCAGTATTTGTCGACCATACTGGTGTCGATTACCCGGCACTCGAGATTGGCAAAACACTCTTTAATGAGCGGCGCACCGACTTGTGAGGCGGGCAGGGGCGTGAGGCCGAATTTTTTAAACTTGTCGGTTGTCGCGCCCGACGTGTTGCCGCAACCGACAACTTTTTCGGCGATCTCCAGGGCCGGGATGGCGATCACGCATTCTTTGGTTTTCCGCAGTGCCTTTGAGGAAACGCTGCCGCTGATCACGCAGCCTAACAGCGGCGGCTCGAAATCAAGCATTGTCTGCCACGACATCGTCATCACATTCGGTTTGCCGGCCAGAGAGGTTGTCACCAGCGTGACCGGCCCCGGTTCAAGCAGTCCGTAGACCTTGGACAGCGGAAAGGATCTTCTGGCCATCGGAGTCTCTCTTCTGCTCCTATTCTGTGGGCGTTGTATCATTTGTTGTATCGTCCAGCTGTTCTTCAGTCGCCGATTCAAGCTGAACATCCATGATGCAGTAAAGCGTGATGTAATCGGTTAAGTCGAAGTTGTCCGGCGGGAGTGCGGTCGCGCGCTGATCCGTGCCCACAATATGTTTTCCGCCCGGAGGGATGGCTACGGCCCGCTGATCTTCTCCGATTGCATACGCCCATCCGTTCGGAACGGCGATGATGCGTTTGTCCGAACCTGTAAATATGGTTCCATCCGGAGGAACGGCAACTGTCCGTCCGTCCTCTCCCGCTGTTTCTCCCCAGCCTTTCGGTATAGCAACCAGCCGCCCGTCTTTTCCGGCAACGGCTTTGCCTTCGGGTGGAATTGCGATGCCGCGTCCGTCCGGTCCGACTTTAAAACTCCATCCTTTAGGAATGGCAACCAGCCGGTTGTCTGATCCGGTCTGGGAATTTCCCTGCGGCGGAATGGCAACGAGCCGTCCATCCGCTCCCTGCTTTTTGCTCCAGCCTTTGGGGACCGACACCGTTCTGCCGTCTATTCCGCAATATCCGGTTCCTTCACTGATAATAGCGACGGCCCGTCCGTCAGGACATGTTTTTGACTCCCACACAGCAAAGGCTGTCATTACGCCGGCAAATAGCATGAAAACGGTAATTACCGGTTTGATGTAGCTCTTCATGATGCACCTCCTCCGTTTGGTTGAGTATGATCTCCGAGACCGGATTTCTTATACCATGGAAATGAAGCAGGGTAAACAGGAAAGGCGGCCGGGCCCGATGTGCATGGCTGTTTTAACCCGGTAATCGGCCCGGCGGACGATTCTTGAAAAATGAAGGAAATATTTTCAACCCGGGGAATGTTCCGATAACGTCTGTCTGGCGTATTTCAAGTGTACGGGGGATATTTTCGATGACGGTTACTTTACTGATTCTCGGTCTGCTGGGCGGGTTCCTGTCCGGTTTGCTGGGGCTGGGCGGAGCGGTGGTGTTGATTCCGCTGATGCTGACGGTGCTGCGGGTGCCGCTCAAAGCGGCCGTGGGGACGAGTCTCGGGATTGTGTTTATCGGGGCGCTGACGGGATCTGCCGGCAAACTGCTTTCACTTCAGGTGAATGCGGCGCTGGCGATTCCTCTTATTCTGGGTTCTGTCCCGGCGGCGCAACTGGGTGCAAAATGCAGTAAAGCATTGAAATCGGAAACCCTCCGTTGCATTCTGCTGGCCGTGGTTTTCGTCAGCTTGATAAAAATCGGTTTGGATGTTTTTGCGGGTGCTGAATGATGCAGTGAGCGGTCGGATCAAAAGACGATATTCCGGGGGATCCAATGGTTATAAAAAAATATTTTCATTTTATGGTGCCGGCGTTCTTACTCGCGGCAGCGGGCGGTTTTGCAGAAGGTTGTCATGCAGAGGGGGCCTCACCCCTGTTCGTCTGCCCGAACTGCGGGGCGGCCCTGATCAATTCGGCAGCGCTGACTAATTCGGTAACGGTGACTAACCCGGCTGTGGCGGGCAGTCCGGCTATGACCACCAATCCGGCGGTGCGCGACTGGAAGTCCAGTATTTACGGCGGCTTCGCAGCCAAAAGCGGTAATGCAAATTCAAGTTCTTATAATTACGGCGGAGATTTCATCCAGAACGGCAAGGTCTACCGCGGCAAACTGAAACTTGATGGGAGTTACAGCGAGGTCGAACAGCAGGTGTCGGTTTCGAAAGCTGAAGCCTCCGGCGAGTTGCGCCGGATGCTCAATGAACACTGGTTTGCCTACGGAACGCTTTCGGCGCTGCATGACGACATCAAAAACCTCTCCTACCGTGTAAAAACCGGTCCGGGTATGGGGTATTATTTTGCTGACTCGAAGGAGCTGACGGCGGACGTCAGTTCCGGCCCGCTCTATGTGTATGAGAAATCGGCTGGCGTTACGAGCGGTTATCTGGCGTGGCGGTTCGCACAGGGGCTTGACTGGCAGATCACCGAAACGTTCCGGTGGTGGGTTGCGACAGAAGCCGACGTGGATACTACGGACACCGCCGCCTATATCATCGCGTTTAAAACCGGCATCGAAAGCAAGATTAACAGAGCCTTGAGTTTGTTTGTGATGTTGGAAGACGACTACGACAGCCGTCCGGAAGACTCTGGTAAGATTGAAAAAAACGATTCTTCAGTCAGCACGGGTGTCCGCTATACCTTTTAGCCAAATCGGAATTCTATCATGGCAGGCAAAAACTACTACGTAACCACCCCGATTTACTATGTGAACGATAAGCCGCACATCGGCCACGCGTACACGACGATTCTGGCTGACGTGCTCGCCAATTACCACCGGCTGCTCGGCGTACCAACCTACTTTCTTACCGGCACGGACGAACACGGCCAGAAAGTCCGGCAGGCCGCCGACAAAAACGGACTGACGCCGCAGCAGCAGTGCGACCAGACCGTCGTCCGCTTTCAGGAGCTCTGGAAGCGGCTTGAAATCACTAATGATGATTTCATCCGCACGACAGAAGACCGCCATAAAGTGATCGTGCAGGAAGTGCTTCAGGATTTGTACGATCGCGATGAAATCTACCGGGCCGATTATCAGGGCTGGTACTGTGTCGGCTGCGAACGTTTCTTTGCCGAAAAAGACCTTGTCGAAGGCAGCTGCCCGGAGTGCGGACGCAAGGTCGATGCCATTCAGGAAACCAACTATTTCTTCCGCATGAGCAAATATCAGGACTGGCTCATCGAATACATCGAAACCCATCCTGAGTTCATTCAACCCGACTTCCGCGCCAATGAAACGCTCGGTTTTCTGAAGACCAAGAAACTTCAGGATCTCTGCATCTCGCGGCCCAAGTCGCGCCTCGCGTGGGGTATCGAACTGCCGTTCGACAAGGATTTCGTCACCTACGTCTGGTTCGACGCGCTGCTGAACTACATCACCGCCATCGGCTACAAGCGCGACGATGCCAAGTTCAGTCAGTGGTGGCCCGCGACGCACCAGCTGATCGGCAAAGATATTCTCACCACCCATACCGTTTACTGGCCGACCATGCTCAAAGCGATGAATGTGCCTCTGCCGAAAACCGTTTTTGCCCACGGCTGGTGGCTGACCGGCCGCACCAAAATGAGCAAGAGCTTGGGCAATGTCGTCAATCCGATGGAGATGGTTGATAAATACGGCGTCGATGCCTTCCGCTATTTTCTTATCGCGGAAATGACCCTTGGCCAGGACGCTTCTTTCACCGAAGAAGCTTTTGTCCGCCGCTACAACAGCGACCTCGCCAACGACCTTGGCAACCTGCTCAGTCGTACTGTCAATATGCTGGGTCGCTACTGCGACGGAAAATTTCCAATCCTTGGAAAAGACGCGCTCACTGGCGCGCCGGAGAAAGAGCTGTGGGATGTCGTCCAGCAGGCGGTCGTCGAAATGGAAAACTCCATCGACACCATGCACCTTAACGGCGGCCTTGGTGCCGTGCTGGGCGCCGTGCGCAAAGTGAATCAGTATTTTGAAATCAAACAGCCGTGGACTCAGGCTAAAGAGGGCAGAACGGAGGACGTCGGCATCACGCTGGCGCTCGCCGCCGAAAGCCTGCGCGTTTGCGCCGCGCTGCTGTATCCCGTCATGCCGGAAAAAATGAGCACGCTGCGCGCCGCCTTCGGCCTCGGCAAGCCCGATCCGAAACTGCTGCGTACCTTCGGCGTCATCAAGGCCGGAACCGTTATCAAAGAAACGACCCCACTGTTCCCGCGCGTCGAGGTTGAAAAAGCCGAAGAAAAGCCCATTTTAAAACCAAAGGAAAAAACCGTGAGCACTGAACCTGTAAAAGTCGAAGGCGTCATCACCTATGATGAAGTCATGAACGTCAAACTGCGCACCGCCAAAGTGCTGACCGCCGAAAAGGTGGATGGCGCGGACAAACTGCTCAAGCTTCAGATCGAAGTCGGCGAAGAAAAGCGTCAGCTTGTCGCAGGCATTGCTTTGCACTACACACCGGAACAGGTTGTCGGCAAAACCATTGTCATCGTTGCCAACCTCAAGCCCGCTAAAATCCGCGGTGTTGAATCACAGGGCATGCTGCTTTGCGCCTCAATCGGCGACCAGCTCAGGCTGATCACGGTTGACGGCGAGCTGCCCGTCAGCGGCGCGGTTGTTAAGTAGATCTGATGAAAACTCTCGTTCTAGCGCGTCACGCCCAGTCGGATAAAAAAGATCCGGCACTCAGCGATTTCGACCGCCCGCTCAACCGGCGCGGTGAAAGCGGCGCATTTGATTTGGCGGAGCAGTTTGCAGTATCCGACCTGCGGGTGGATGCGCTGATCAGCAGTCCGGCCGTTCGCGCCCGCTCCACCGCCGGAATACTGGCAAAAAAAATATCCGTTCCGGTTCAGACTGATGAACGTATTTATACAGATGGAGTGCAAAAGCTGCTGGAGATGGTTCGTTCATTTGATGATCGTCACAGTACCATCGTGCTGATCGGGCACAACCCGGGGCTTAGCGAATTTTTGCGGTATCTGACCGACGATAATTATGCCGATCTGCCGACGGCATCTGCCGCAGTGGTGAACCTGCCGATTAACGTCTGGCGGCACACGTCCTCCGGCAAGGGGACTTTCAAGGGTGTTTTGAGTTCCAATGAAAATATTCTGGAACTCCGGCGCGGCCCGGCGCTGCACTGGAAAGAGCGTTACCGGATCTGGCAGTTCGAACACGCCAAACAGATTTATTTATCCGTTATTTTCGCGTTTGCCCTGGTGCTGATTCTCGGCGTCGTTGGTCTTTTAATGTACAAGAGTACAGACTTTTCCGCGATGCCTCAGCAGGGCTCCGGTTCCCGCTAAGCCCGATTACAGGGCTTTCAGCGTTTCCTCGCGGATCACTTCGCCCATTTCGCCGGTCGAGGCTTTCTTGCAGCCTTCGCGCCACAGGTCGGCGGTGCGCAGGTTTTTCGCCAGCGCGGCTTCATAGCCTTTGCGGATCGCGGCGGCGGCTTTGGCTTCGCCGAGGAAGTCGAGCATCATGGATGCGGAGAGAATCATTGCGACCGGATTGGCTTTTCCCTGACCGGCGATATCCGGTGCCGAACCGTGTACCGGTTCGAACAGTCCGTATTTTTCGCCGAGACTGGCAGACGGCAGCAGTCCGAGCGAACCGCCGAGCGTGGCGGTCGTGTCAGAGAGGATGTCGCCGAACAGATTGCTGGTCAGAATCACGTCGAACTGGCGCGGGTTCAGCACCACCTGCATCGTCGCGTTGTCGATGTACAGATGGTTGAGTTCGACATCTGAAAATTCGGCGGCGTGCAGCCGTTTGACCGTGTCGCGCCAGAGACGCGAAACATCCAGCACGTTGGCTTTGTCCACGGAGGTCACTTTATTGCGGCGTTTGCGGGCCCATTCAAAGGCGACGCGGGCGACGCGTTCAATTTCCGGCACGGTGTAGCGCATGGTATTGAACGCTTCGAAGCCGTCGTTGCCGGTCGGCTTCCCGAAATAAATGCCGCCGACCAGTTCGCGCACCGTCAGCAGATCGACGCCGGAAACGGCTTCGGGACGGAGCGGCGACGAATTGGCCAGCGCCGCCGGAACGGAAACCGGGCGCAGGTTGGCGAACACGTTCAGCTCTTTACGGATTTTCAGCAGACCGGATTCCGGACGCATCGCGCCGGTATGGTGATCCCACTTCGGGCCGCCCATCGCGCCGAGCAGTGTCGCGTCGGAGGCTTTGCAGGCGGCGATCACGTGGTCGGGCATCGGATCGTTGTATTTATCAATCGCGGCGCCGCCGGCGGCCTGTTCGCTGTATTCCAGTTCAAATCCGCATTTCGCCGACACCGCATCCAGCAGTTTAATGGTTTCCGCCATCACTTCGGTGCCGATTCCGTCGCCGGGCATCACAGTAATTTTATACGTTTTAGACATGCCAACCTGCTTTCTTCCTTTAGAATACCAGAAAAATAAGACGCCGTTTTTAACAGCTCGCGGCCGCCTTGGAAACAGAATTTATGGGAAAAGGACTGATCCTTTTTGACATCGACGGAACCCTGCTTCATGCGCCGGGGGCGGGTCGGGCGGCTTTTGCGCAGGCGTTCAAAGAAGCGTTCGGCTGGGAACAGACCGTCGAACATATCAACTTTTACGGCGCGACCGACCTTAACGTCTTCCGCGGCATTTGTGCCGAACGCGGCATTGAATCGACGCCGGCGATGGAACGCGCCTTTTTCGAACGGCTGGCACCGGCGCTCGACTCCCGGCTGGCCGAATGCCCGCCGGTGCTTTTTCCGAACGTTGAAAATATTCTCCGGGAAGTTTCCCAACATTGGAATCTTGGAATCGTCACCGGCAACATCGAGGCGACGGCTTGGGCCAAGCTGCATCACGCGGGCATCGCGCACTACTTCAGCTTCGGCGGCTTCGGCTGTACGCATGCCGGCCGCGCCGAAATCGCCCGGCAGGCGCTGAAGGCTTCCGGCGTCGAACGTCCGGGAAAAGTTTTCCTGATCGGCGACACGCCGAGCGACATCAACGCCGCCAAAGTAAACGGTTTTACCGCCATCGCCGTCGCCACCGGCGGCTTCGACGCCCAGACCTTGGAAAAATCCGGAGCCGATTTTGTCTTCGAAGATCTAACGGATACGCGGAGAGTATTGTCTGTATTGGATAATGGAGGGTCAGAGTAATGGGAAAACAATATGGAGTGCGCAGGCTTGACTGCGCTTTGTTTGATGAAGCTTGTGTCGGTTTGCTGAGCAAACTCCGCAAAGGAAAGCGGCGTCGAGCCGCCGCACTCCAAAGAGCGATCTTCTACGTCCTTATGCCCGTACTTCTCTCCGGTTGCACAGAAAAGGAGACCCCGATGAAACAAAACTTCCCTATCCAGAAAACGGACGCCGAATGGAAGAAAGTGCTGTCGCCGGAGCAATACCGCGTTTTGCGCGAGGCCGGAACCGAGCGGCCTTTCAGCGGAATCTACACCGACAATGACAAGCCCGGCGTTTACCGCTGCGCCGCCTGCGGCGCGGAACTGTTCACATCCGGCTCTAAGTTCCATTCCGGATGCGGCTGGCCGAGTTTTGATTCCGCCGCCAAAATGGGAACGGTGATTTTTCGGCCCGACAACAGTCTCGGCATGACCCGTACTGAAGTGCTCTGCGCCAACTGCGGAAGCCATCTCGGCCATCTCTTCGACGACGGCCCGACCGCTACCGGTATGCGCTACTGCATCAACTCCGAGGCGCTGAAGTTCGAAGAGAAATAGAAGAGTTTTCCAAACCTTGGAAATTGCAATCGGGACAGGCTTGGGGATAATGGGCGCCCTTATGGATAAAAAACCGTTCAACAAGATCAATACCGGCATCAATCTCGAAGAGTTCATCAACGTCGCCGAACTGCGTTTCGACGGGCGTAAACCCGACCAGCTCCGTCCGGTAAAATTCACCCGCGATTTCACCATCAACGCCAAAGCCTCCGTGCTGGTCGAGATGGGTAACACCAAAGTCATCTGCGCCGTCAGCGTGGACGAAAGCGTCCCCGGTTGGATGCGCCAGCAGAATGTCGAAGGCGGATGGGTGACCTCTGAGTACTCGATGCTTCCGAGCGCCACGCCCGACCGCGCCAAGCGCGAATCGACCGCCGGCAAGCTCGGCGGACGCACGATGGAAATTCAGCGGCTGATCGGCCGCGCGCTCCGCTCTGTGATTGATTTGAAAAAACTGGGCCGCCGCCAGCTCTACATTGACTGCGACGTCATTCAGGCCGACGGCGGAACGCGCACGGCCTCCATCACCGGCGCCTACGTCGCGCTTCGTATGGCGGTTGACCGTCTGCTGGCTGAAAAACTGATCAAAGAAGACCCGATCAAAGAAGCCATTGCCGCTATCAGCGTCGGCATTCACAAAGGTGTGCCGCTGCTCGACCTCTGCTACTTTGAAGACTCCAAGGCGGAAGTGGACATGAACGTCGTCATGACCGCCTCCGGCAAACTTGTCGAAGTGCAGGGCACCGCCGAAGAAGAACCCTTCACCAAAGAGCAAATGGCCCAAATGATGGATCTCGCCGAGAAGGGAATCAAAGAACTTCTCGAAGCGCAGAAGGCCTGACGATATTCGATATTGGATATTTGTTATTCGGCAACTTCCAAACATTGGACATATTGATTTATAGAACGTCGCCGTTTTCGCGCGGCTATAAGCCGTCGCGAGCAATGGCTGGTTCTTCTCTCCAGTTGCTTTCGAAAAGCGGGATCAGCTCTCTTGGGACGATCCTCACCTTCACTTCTGTGAGTCCGAGTTTCTCGTGTTTCGCCAAACGATGAATACCGTCGATGATCGCGAACCGATCAATGGTAAACATCATGTCGATTGGAAACGAGATGTCGCACGCCTCGATCTTGTCGTCATGTTGCGGGAAGCGACTTGGATTGTGAAGTACTTCGCTCGGACACAAGTCGAAGTGCTTGCCTTTGGCGGAGCCCCAAATCGGTACGTCGAAATGCCAGCGGAGTTCGGATATGTCCCGTACTTCTGTCGGCACGTCAAGCGCCCACAAACGCTCCGGACACCAGTCAAACGGGAAGTACCAATCCCGCATCTCCGGTGGCAGTAGTTTCATCTTCATATTCATAAGCGGAACGTTTAATGAGCGTCAGTTCATGTTTAAACCTGCGGAAGACTAATGGATATCCTGTGGTGCGGCAACATCCGCGATGTTTCCAAGCATTTGAAAAACTGCTGGTAAAAGTTCCAAACTTTGGAACCCCAGAATCCCGACCTTAGACCTTCAGGCTTTCGACTTTGGACTTACAATGCGGCTAATACCGCATTGAATGTCTTGCTTGGGCGCATGGCGGCGGCGACCAGTTTTTCATCCGGGCGGTAGTATCCGCCGACATCCACCGGCTTGCCCTGAACGGCAGTCAGTTCGGCGACGATCTTGGCTTCATTTTCGGCCAGAGCTTTGGCGAGCGGCGCGAAGCGGGCTTTCAGCTCGGCATCTTTGTTCTGCGCGGCGAGCGCTTCGGCCCAGTAGAGCGCGAGGTAGAA
>Ga0172380_10007391_pt1 | contig 12365 bp, 17 predicted proteins | sample Leawe162metaG_FD_119747 | JGI IMG/M metagenome (GOLD analysis project Ga0172380, IMG submission 119747) | Leachate microbial communities from a municipal landfill in Southern Ontario, Canada - Leachate well 162 metaG | ecosystem: Engineered > Solid waste > Landfill > Unclassified | place...
CCTTTTTCACCGCAGAGGACGCGGAGGACGCAGAGGAAACCCCCTCATGCTTTTCCTCTGCGTCCTCCGCGTCCTCTGCGGTGAATCGGTTTTTTCCGTGCCGGGAACAAATTTACCCTGCCGGTTGGGGGGAGGGCGTTGCACATTGATAACAAAGATGTTTGGAACCACCCTATTACACACCCTGGTAAGCGGTCAACGGAGGTTTCTAGGATGATCCTGCTGGATACTGTGATTCTTTCGGAAATGCGCAAACGCCAGCCATCGCCGGATGTGATGCGCTGGCTGACGAGTTTCCGCGACAGCGACCTGTTTCTCAGCGTGGTGAGCCTGGGCGAACTTGAACGCTGCATCGAAAAAAAGCGTCAAGTCGATCCCGCTTTCGCTGAATTGCTCACGCTATGGGTCGAGGATTTATTGCGCCTTTACGGTGATCGAGTATTGCCCGTCACACCTGCCGTTTCCCGTTGTTGGGGAATCCTGTCCGCCCGGTTGGGTAACGATGGCGCCGATTTGCTGATCGCTGCCACGGCGCTGACCCACGGGTTGCAGGTTGCCACCAGGAATATCCGGCACTTTTCGCCTACCGGCGTTGGCGTAATCAATCCATTTGGCGATTGAACGAGAAAGGGGGCAGAACCCATATCGGTATAAGTGCGACCCGCTATCACGCACCGCATGCGGCCAGTTCGCGTATCCCGCTTACGCCGTATGCAGTTCCTCGCGGATTACGCGGCGCAGGTCGGCCTCAAGGTGGCCGGTTTCGATCACCCGGCGCAGGGTGTCGTTAATCAGCGTCTGGTAGCCGCGCTCCCCGGCCAGCGCTTTGAAATGATCGACGATAGGGGCATCGAGCATGATATTGATGCGCATCTTGCCGACGCGGGCGCGCACCGCCAACTGCCATTCGGCGCGACCGACATCCTTGCCGCCGATGCGAAAGCGCGCGCGGTCGAAATCGGCCTGCGTCAGCTTGCACGCGTCATCGTTAGAAGTATCCGGCGTTTTTATAGTAGAGGTCTGTTTCATCACTGTCTGCCTCACGCATGGAAATAATGCGAATTTCATCATTGGATTCAACATGAACGATCAGCACCACCAGAAAACCCAGGAGGCCGATGCCGATCATGCGCTGTTCGCCGTAATCGGCGCGCGTGTCCTCGAACAACACGACCGGCTGGTCGAACACTTGTTCCGCATCGGCGAAATCCAACCCGTGCTTTTGCAGGTTGGCTTGGCGTTTGGCTTCGTCCCAGAGATAACGCATGCATTTCATTATACGCATTGCAATCTGCATTACAAACGCTTGATAAGCGGAAACGAACAAGGCTGCATTCCTTTGCCCTGGGTGGACGATCCAACGCACGATTTGACGGTGCAGGGCGGGTATTCGCGGTAAAATAGGCGTTTCCATCTTCGAAACGCCCCATCTTGGATTACGTTCTGCTGTTCAAAGCCTTTATCCTCGGCTTGGTCGAGGGTCTCACCGAGTTCCTGCCGGTTTCCAGCACCGGGCATTTGATCGTGGTCGGCGATTTGCTCGATTTCAACGACGACAAGGGCAAGGTGTTCGAGATCGTTATCCAGTTGGGCGCGATACTCGCGGTGTGCTGGGAGTTTCGCGCCAAAATAGTCAGCGTGGCGCGCGGGTTGGGGAAGGATGCGGTTGCCAACCGCTTCATCATTAACCTGTTCGTCGCCTTTTTGCCGGCGGCTGTGCTCGGGTTGGCTTTTCACAAGATAATCAAGGCGTATTTGTTCAATCCGTACACCGTCGCGATTGCGCTAATCGTCGGCGGGCTGATCATTTTCTGGGTGGAGAGCCTGAACCATCGCCCACGGGTCCATTCCATCGACGAAATGGACTGGAAGGACGCGCTCAAGGTGGGTTTCGCCCAAGCGCTGGCGATGATACCCGGCACCTCGCGTTCCGGAGCGACAATTATCGGCGGGATGGTTTTCGGCTTGTCGCGTCAGGCGGCGACGGAATTTTCCTTTTTCCTCGCGATTCCCACCATGTTCGCCGCGACTTTCTACGACGTGTACAAGAACTGGGCGCGGCTCCAGTTCGATGACCTCGGCATGTTCGCGGTGGGTTTCGCGGTCGCCTTCATCAGTGCGTTCTGGGCGGTGAAGGGGCTGCTGCGCTATGTCGCGCAGCATAATTTCAATGCTTTCGCCTGGTATCGCGTGTTGTTTGGCACGATAGTCCTTATCTACTTCTGGTAACCCGTCATGACCTGTGTGCTTATCGCCCCGCTTTACCGCAATCGCGTCATGTCGCGCTTCGAAAAGTCAAACCGTGGCGCCCGGAACTGAAAATGACCAGAAAAACCGCCGTCAGCCCCATCCTCAACAGTCCCTACGAGGAACCGGAACGACACTACGCCACCGACGCTCAGGGCAACCTGAACCATCAGGACGTTCGCGAAGGACGGCGGATTTATACGCCCGATGTCCCCCAAGTTCCGCTCGGACAGCTTGATCAGGGCAACCGCTACGATCTGAACGACTGTGTTGCGGAATATGAAGAACATCATCGGCATTCCCTTCAAGCTGTTCAAGGGCGGCGAAGGCGGCAATGCATCGCTGCGGAGGTCGATAACGACGCAATGAACCTGGAAATCCTCCATCACCTGGCCGCCATGGCCGACACTCTCTGGACAGAAGATGACGAGCTCCTTTTCCAGCCGCTTTGAAGCCGACGACATCATTGAAATCTTGGCTCATGAGGCGAATTTGGTTACGCCACATAAAATCCTCAGAAATTCTATGGTGCATTTTTTTATATTATGAGACCATTCATGAATGGCTACATATTGTTTCAGGTACACTTTATTCACCCCACGAAAGGGGCGAAGGAAGTTGCGCAATCCAGTCCAAAAACCTTCGCTAGTATTAACATGTACCTCTCGAATTCCGTCTCCATCATCATCCCTTGCCCAAACACGTTTGCCTGGAGTATGGTTAACGGTCACATGTATGCGGTCTGCTTCCGCAAGGTGACTGTATGCACCCCATTCATCTGAATTGACAGTTACACCCGGATGCGTTGCGTTGAGCACAGATGGTTCCAGGTCTTTTCGTGCGCTGTTATGTTTGACTTCCAGTTTTACTTGTCCGCTTTCTCTGCCAATGCCCCCCAAAATCGGAGGCCGGTCAGAGTCCCACGTGCCATGACCGCGAGTTTTATTGCCTCGGCAGCGAGGCGGATCGTAGGGTTGGGGTGCTTGATGCCCTCCTCGCCGGCGTTTTGGTACATTTCATCGCACTCCGTCACCGTATCAGGCGGCGGCATTCGAATGCGGGCTTCGTCCACAAAGTTCTGGAGTTTGTGACGTCGCTCAAGCAAATGCTTGCGGTCTATGCCTAACTCCTGAGACAAGTGTAAAGTTGATGTACCCTGATTGATGTACCCTGGGCTATTCCCTGTAAGATACGAACAATAACCGAACATTTGTGATGTGTGCCCTGCCAAATTGTTTTTGTGAAGATGTTAAAAAAATATCCGTTTTGGTATTTGTAGTATAGAGTCGGCGCACGATAGCTTTTGTGAATCTTTGAGTCTTGTTCAGAACTCTCGCATATTGGACAATTCAATCCTCGCGGATGCAGTATATTTACTAAACAATCATAACATTTCTGCTCGTCCATTAAATCAATCACTGAAAAAACAATCATGTTATGCCTCCTCAAAAGTAATTTACTTGATAAGTTTAACGCCCTTCTTGTCTGCCTGTATATCTGTCATGCCATTCCGCTCTAAAACCAAATTAGCCTCATGAGCCCTGATTTTTTTATTTGATCGTTCCCACGCTCCAGCGCTCATCGTTACACACAAGTCGGAGCGGGAAGCCCCTCCCCCTTCAAGGGGGAGGCCGGGAGGGGGATGGGGTAGAACGACATAGGCTAAAATCAATATCTTACATTGTTGCCTGCGTCTTCCACCCCATCCCCACCCTAACCCTCCCCATGAAGGGGAGGGAACGCCACGCTCCATCTTTTTTGCATGTAATCAAATGATTGAAAAGATGTGTGTAACGATGGGCGCTGGAGCGTGGGAACGATCAAATCAGCATTTTAGTGTTGCGTTGAACATGCTTGAGATGATATCGTGATAGCGTTCGCTTTTTCATGAGGTGTCCTATGTCTCAGTTTGTCGTTCGTAATATTGAAGAAGGGGTAAAGGCGGGACTCAAGCGGCGTGCAGCGCTCCATGGTTGGAGTATGGAAGAAGAGGTGCGCCGGATTTTGCGCAAAGCAATGCTGGCGGATTCCGCCGTTTCAATTCCGCTGGGTTCGCGTATTGCCGCACGGTTTGCCGGTGACGGGATTGTAGAGGACTTGCCCGAGCTGCATGGGCAGGTTATCGCGGGAATGGATTTCGATTCGTGATAATTTTGGATACGAATGTGCTGTCCGCGCTGATGCAGTCGGAACCCGATGCTGCCGTGGCAAGGTGGTTGGACGATCAAGTAGCCGAGTCGATTTGGATTACCAGCATCACGCTGTTCGAGACGCGGTTTGGCTTGGCGTTGCTCCCGGAGGGCGCGCGCCGCCGGCGCTTGACGGCGTGTTTCGACGATCTGTTGATAAGTGATTTGGAAAACCGGGTGTTGCTGTTCGATCAAGCGGCAGCAAAGCAGGCGGCTGATTTGGCGGCGCAACGCAAATTCGCCGGACAACCGGTTGATATGCGGGACACCTTTATCGCGGGCATTGCGTTGGCCCGCAAGGCGCGAATAGCGACGCGGAACACCCGCCACTTCGATGATTTACCTGGGGTGGCGATCAATCCATGGGATGCGTCGAAATAAAAACGGCTTTCACGCCTAATGCCGTCGGCTCCCGCGATTTGCTTTTCAAAGGCAGCCATACGCTGCACAATAGCCGCATTCCGCGATTGCCGGCCAAACCGACACTATGACTTCCGCCGCTATGCCCCCTTCCCTGCTTGGGGCGACCATCGCTCACTTGCAGCGTTTCGCGCCGTTCAGCTTTATGGAGCAGGAGCATTTAGCGTTTTTGGTGCAGCGTTTGAAGTTGGGCTATTACGCCGGGGGGGCGGTGATTTTGTCGCCCGGGCAGGGGGTGGCGGCACATTTTTACGTGATCCGGCAAGGGGTGGTGCAAGGCGAGCAGGATGTGGTGCGCGCCCAGGCCGATAGCGCCTGGCTGGAGTTGCACGAGGGCGAGTGTTTTCCGCTCGGCGCGTTGTTGTCCAAGCGCGGCGTGACCAGCACTTACCGCGCCGGCGTCGGTGCGTTTTGCTACGAGCTTGCGGCTGCGGATTTTCTTGAGCTGATAGGGATCAGCGCGGCTTTCCGGGATTTTTGCACGCGGCGCATCGCTTGCCTGCTGGAGCAATCGAAGCGGGTCATTCAGTCGCAATACGCCAATTCCAGCAGTTGCCGACAATCCATGAATAGCCCGCTGTCGGCGGTCATCCGCCGCGCCCCGGTGACTTGCGCGCCCGCCACAACGCTGCGCGCGGTGCTGGAAACCATGCATGAGTTGGGCATAGGCGCGATGGTGGCGACCGAAGACGGCGCACCGCGCGGCATCCTCACGCTGCATGATGTGCTGGAGCGCGTCGCGCTGCCGAAATTGAACCTGGATCAGCCGGTTATCGGCGTTATGAGCGCCGACTTGGCCGCGTTGCCGCCCAGCGCGATGGCTTATGAAGCGGCGCTGGAAATGGCGCGGTGCGGCATACGCCATGTTCTGGTCACCGATGCCGGCCAACTGGTCGGCGTGATCTCGGAAAAAGACCTGTTCACCCTGCAACGCGTGGGTTTGCGTCAGGTCAGCGGCGCCATCCGGGGCGCCGCCGGCATCGCCGCGTTCGAACAGGCCGCCGGCGACATTCGCCAGATCGCGCACAATATGCTTGCGCAAGGGGTGGCGGCTGAACAGCTCACCCAGTTCATCTCCACCCTTAACGATTTGCTTACCGGGCGCATTATCGAACTGGAATGCGCCGCCGACAATATCCAGGCTGCCGATTTTTGCTGGCTGGCGCTGGGCAGCGAGGGGCGCTTCGAGCAAACGCTGAACACCGACCAGGATAACGGCATTATCTTCGCCGTCCCGCACGGGACGACGGCGGAACAAGTGCGCCGCCGACTCCTGCCCATGGCGCGGCGCGTCAACGATGCGCTGGCGGCCTGCGGTTTTCCGCTGTGCGCGGGCGGCGTGATGGCGTCCAACCCGCAGTGGTGCTTGTCGCTGGAAGAGTGGCAGGATAAGTTCGCCGGCTGGATAGACCACGGCGCGCCGGAAGCGCTGTTGCACGCCGCCATTTTTTTCGATTTCCGCGCGCTGCATGGCGCGGACGATCTGGCCGCAGCGCTGCACGATTGGCTGCGCCCCAGAGTGGCCGCCAATCCGCGCTTTTTGCATCAACTGGCGGCCAATGCGTTGCTGAACCGTCCGCCGCTGGGGTTGGTGCGCGATTTCGCGGTGGGCCGGGGGCATACGCTCGATCTCAAGCTCAACGGCATCACCCCGTTCGTCGATGCGGCGCGCATTTTCGCGCTTGCCGCCGGGGTGGCCGCCACCAACACCGTCCAGCGCCTGCGACCGGCAGCCGCAAAATTGAACATTCCCCAGGCCGAAACCGAAGCCTGGGTGGGCGCGCTGCATTTCATCCAGTTGCTGCGCCTGCGCCACCAGCACGGGGAAGGCAGCTCAGGGGAAAACTCCGCCGGGAACGCCAACGCCATCGACCCCGATAAATTGAACGATCTGGACCGGCGCATCCTGAAGGAAGCCTTCCGCCAGGCGCGCAAATTGCAAAGCCGACTGGCGCTGGAGTATCGGTTATGAACTTTTCCTCCTTCTCCCGATTTTTTTCCCGCAAGCCCCGACTCGCGGAAGATGCGGCGCAGCGTCTGGCCGATTGGAAAAAGCTGCCCGAGCATTGCGGCCAGGCGTTGCTCGACAGTTCGCGCTTTGTTGTGGTGGATGTCGAAACCAGCGGCCTCAATCTGGCGCGCGACCGCCTTATCGCGATAGGTGCCATCGCGGTCAAGGAAGGGCGGATCGCGCTGGGCGACAGTTTCGAGATCGTCCTGCAACAACAAAACGCCAGCGCCAAGGACAATATCCTGATCCACGGCATCACCGGCACGGCGCAAACCGAGGGGGTGGCGCCGGTGGAGGCGCTGCTGCGCTTTCTGGAATTTCTCGGCAAAGACCCGTTGATTGCGTTTCATGTCACTTTCGACCGGACCATGATACGGCGCGCGCTGAAAGAGTTTCTCGGGCTAAATTTCAAGCACCACTGGGCCGATCTTGCCTATATCGCGCCGGCGCTCTACCCAGGGTTGAAAAACCGCTACCGTTCCCTGGACGACTGGATAGGGCATTTCGACATCCAGAATTTTTCGCGCCACAGCGCCTTGGCCGATTCGCTCGCCACCGCCCAGTTGTTCCAGGTGCTGGCGCACCAGGCGCGGGAAAAGGACATATTGCAATTCAAGGGATTGCAACAGCTTGAAAATGCGCAACGCTGGGTGAGCTGGGTATGAGCGCGCTACCACTGCGCCACGCCTACTGGCGCGCCAATCTGCGCATCACCGCGGCGCTGTTGGCGATCTGGTTCGCCGTCACGTTCCTTGCCGCGTGGTTCGTCGATGAGCTTGACACCGTTGTTTTTCTCGGCTTCCCGCTCGGTTATTATATGGCTTCGCAAGGCGCAATGGCGGTCTACGTGGCGCTGGTATGGGTCTACGCCCGCGCCATGAACCGGCTGGATCGGAAATACGGCGTGGCGGAAGAGGAATAGGTGTTGAATGTTTTCATGCCGGCTCGCGAACCTGGGTGGCAACACGCGACAGATGCGCCTCGTTCCTCGGCGCATCCTACGATATCCAATACATGCACAAATTTTCCAACCCACTGATTTTTAATCCGTTCGTCCTAAGCTTCGCCTGTCCTGAGCTTCGCCGAAGGATCGAAGGATGAACGGATTAAAAATCCAAATCAAACCAAGCCGTTTATCTCGTTCCCACGCGCCGCGCTCATCGTTACACACAAGTGTCAGGCAAGTGCGGGCGCAGGTTTGCCCCCTTCTCCCGTGGGCGGGAGAAGGGCCGGGGATGAGGGTGTTTGCGTACAGGCAACCGTTGACTATGCGCAAACGCCCTCACCGAGGGGCTTTTGCGCACTTGTGTGTAACGATGAGCGCGGCGCGTGGGAACGAGATAAACACGGCATGACAAAAGTAAAATAATATGCCACGCAACAGAAAACGTTTTTTCCGCAGTCTTTCCAAGTATTACGGGCTATACACCGGCGGCTTCATCACTTTTGTGATCCTGCTGGCCATTGCCGAGCAGATGGGGATGCCCAATGCCTGGATAGGCTATATTTTCATGCTTGCCACTTTCGGCCTGTACACCGGCATCGGCATCCTGAGCCGCACCGCCGATATTTCCGAATATTACGTCGCCGGGCGGCGCGTGCCGGCGATGTTTAACGGCATGGCGAGCGCCGCCGACTGGATGAGCGCCGCGTCCTTCATCGGGCTGGCCGGCACGCTGTATTTGACCGGTTACGATGGGCTGGCTTTCGTGATGGGCTGGACCGGCGGCTTCGTGCTGGTCGGGCTGTTGCTGGCGCCGTATTTGCGCAAGTTCGGCCAATTCACCATACCCGATTTCCTCGGCGCGCGCTACGGCGGCAACCTTGCCCGTTCTCTGGGCGTGGCGGCGACGATACTCGCTTCGTTCACCTATGTGGTGGCGCAAATCTACGGCGTCGGCCTGATTAGCAGCCGCTTTCTCGGCATCGACTTTATCACCGGCGTATTTGCCGGGGTCGCCGGCATTCTAGTGTGCTCGCTGTTGGGCGGGATGAAAGCGATCACCTGGACCCAGGTGGCGCAATACGTGATCCTGATTATCGCCTATCTGGTGCCGGCGGTGATGCTGTCGCAGCGCATCACCGACGTGCCGGTGCCGCAACTGGTATATGGTCAGGTGCTGCAAAAAGTCACCGAGCGCGAGCAGGATATTTTTAACGATCCGCAACAAACGGAAGTGCGCGAACTGTACCGCAAAAAAGCGGAAGCGCTGGCGGCGAAAATCCAGGCGCTGCCGGACACCCACGCCACCGCAGAGCGGGATAAACTGAATAAGGAACTGGACGCGGCGCGCGCTGCGGCAAAAGCGCCCCGCCCCCACGCCCAGCCGTTTCCCGGCGAAAACGCCGCCGCCAGAAATAGCGCGCGGCTCAATTTCATCGCGCTGGTGGCGTGCCTGATGATAGGCACCGCCGCGCTGCCGCATGTGCTGATGCGCTACTACACCACGCCCAGCGTCAAGGAGGCGCGCGAATCGGTGTTTTGGTCGCTGTTCTTCATTTTCCTGCTGTATTCCACCGCGCCGGCGCTGGCGGTGCTGGTCAAATTCGAGGTCTACACCAAGCTGATCGGCGCGAGCATCGCCGATTTGCCGGCGTGGGTGGCAGCGTGGGGCAAAGTCGGGTTGGTCGGGATCGACGACATCAACCACGACGGCATCCTGCAATTGGCGGAAATCACCCTGAACCCGGATGTGATTGTACTCGCCACCCCGGAAATCGCCAGCCTGCCTTATGTCGTTTCCGGCTTGGTCGCCGCCGGCGGCCTGGCGGCTGCGCTTTCCACCGCCGACGCGCTGCTGCTCACCATCGCCAGCGCCTTGTCGCACGATGTCTATTTCAACATGGTCAACCCGAATGCCTCCACGCCGCTACGCATGATTATCTCCAAAGCGATGCTGCTGCTGGCGGCGCTGGTCGCCGCCTACGTCGCCTCGCTCAAGCCCGACACCATCCTGTCCATGGTCGCCTGGGCGTTTTCCATCGCCGCTTCCGCGCTTTTTCCCGCGCTGGTGCTGGGCATATTCTGGAAGCGCGCCAACCGCCACGGCGCCGTGGCGGGAATGGCGCTCGGCCTCGGCCTGTGCCTGTTTTACCTGATCGGCGTCAAGCTTTTCGGCATGACGCCCTGGTTCGGCATCAAGGACATCGCCGCCGGCGCGTTCGGCGTGCCCGCCGGCTTGCTCGCCATCGTCGTCGTCAGCCTGCTGACCCCCGCGCCGGAAAGCGAAACGCAAGCGCTGGTGGAGCATTGCCGTTATCCCAATATCAAGAGAACGGCGACAACGCCATGAACGGAAGTTTCACGGGTTTATGCAGCCGTGGCATATAAGGGAAAACTATTTTGACGGGGGTTACTGTATCAATGGCAAACGCCATCGAATTTCATGTTCCCTCGGAAACACGGCCACAAGGGGATTTTAGAACAGTGAAACTTCAGTCATGGGCGGTCACATTGTGCTATCGTGTGATCTATACTTTGCCTCTTGATATATACTTTAGCGAGATCACATGACTTCTTTCACAACCATCCTGCAAGGACACAATTCTTTACAGGAACGAAAGACTACGTCACTTGAAAAACTGGAAATAATTCAAGGCAGGTTCTCCGGCGATCCGCTCTTAATCGGCAGGGATGACATTTGTATCTTTTCGGCGGGATCGCTAGGTCGTCTTGATTCAGGAACGAAGTCCGACTTGGACATTTTCGTTACCGCTGATGGCGGAGAGGAAAGCAAGATTGGCAGGCTCGAAGAAATTGAATTATTTTCCTCGATTCTTCGCATCAACAGAGAATTGGAGTTCCCGGAACTGAGCAACGATGGGGAATATCTCAAAGTATTTGATATTCATGAAAGTAAGTCCCAAATAGGCTCACCCGCCGATGACAACGAAAATTGGTTTACGGTGCGCATGCTGTTGCTTCTGGAAAGTCGCCACCTTATCAATCCGACCGCTTACACGCGCCACACGAAGGAAATCTTGTCTGTTTACTTCAGGGACGCTGAAGACCACAAGCCATTCAAGCCTTTATTTTTGCTGAATGACATTCTTCGTTTCTGGCGCACGTTATGCCTGAATTACGAACAAGCGCGTCATACTCCCAGCCGCGCGTGGAAAAAGAAGAACTTTAATCTGAGATTCAGTGAATGCTAACCGTCTTTGGAACGGTTCTTCCATTGATTCTGGACAGGGGAACCATGAATTCCGATGAGTTTGTGGCACTCACCGGCAGCAGTCCTTTGGAACGCTTTGCCTCTGGGTTGGATCAGCTACAAAACGCCTCTGCGCTTATTGAGCGCTTCCCGGAATTCCTTGATTGTTACGAAAAATTCATTTCCACCAAAGAGAATCGCAATTTTGAGCAATTGCATGAAGAGGAAAAGGCCGATCTCCACTCTCGATCCGCAGTCTTCGCGCGATTTATCTTCGATGCATTAACCCATGCAAGTGTGCCGGACGAGTTCAAAAGATACTTGGTAATTTGAACCTGGAAACCTCCGTTGACCGCTTGCCAAGATGTGTAGCGTGTTGGTTTTAAACAACTTTATCATATATTTTAGGTTCACCCATTGGGTGAACAGCACTACGGGCTGGATTGCACGGTTTTCCGGGCGCAGGGCGGCGTTGCAACTACACGAGAAGGCAATATGACCATTGCGCGTCGTTGCGCCTCTTGTGCCCAGGCCGTAGCCGTCGGGTATGCCCTGCACCCGGAAAACCGCACACTCCAGCCCGTTCAACGGAGGTTTCCAGGTTGAAATGAACGCAAATTTGAAAAAAGTGCTGACCCTTGAGATTCGCGACGAAGCAGTCAAGGCTATCTTCAGCTCCCTGAGAACGCACTTTCAGGGAGGCAAGATTCCCCGCACACCGCACTTGACAATTCGCGGCCCCTATTCGAGACACATTTCACGAGACGTATTCGCGCGCGTCGCGAGCACCTTGGAGCAGGGACCTGAACTCACGGTAGCCGGCGTTGGCAGATTTGATTCTCCATCAGAACATGTGGTTTTCCTGAAAGTGGCTGGCGAGAGCCTCAGAAAAGTTTGGTGGAAACCAGACTATCCGCTGAAACACCATGGTTTCAACCCTCATATCACTGTTTTCCGGGGGCAGAAGGAAGATGCCGACCGTGTCTATGAATTCTTGCGGAATCAGAAGACCGAATTCTCCGTTACCAACTTCGATATTCGCACGGACACTATCGGTCAAAGCCAAAGAGAGCTGGAGTTCATATAGCTTTTCATTGGAACCGGCATCCGGGCGGAAGGGCTAATGCCTCAAGACCGCCAACCTGGCTCGAAAACATGCGGAAGGAGAAACAAATGAGTGAAATCGAACAGGGTGGCGCCAACATCTATGCGGATCTAGCTCGGATATTGCGTGCGCCGTGCCAAGGCGCTGTCTTTCAGTGGGTGCGAATCCCACCCGGTAATTTTCGTTCCGACCGGTAGCAACTGGAGCAGGCGTGGAGGTAACGAAGCGTCTGAAGCCTC
>Ga0172380_10007392_pt1 | contig 12361 bp, 16 predicted proteins | sample Leawe162metaG_FD_119747 | JGI IMG/M metagenome (GOLD analysis project Ga0172380, IMG submission 119747) | Leachate microbial communities from a municipal landfill in Southern Ontario, Canada - Leachate well 162 metaG | ecosystem: Engineered > Solid waste > Landfill > Unclassified | place...
AATGCCCACGATGCGGCATTTGGCGGTTTCATTTTTCTTTTGCTCGCTTGCGATGGGCAAGGCCTTATTTTTTGATTTGCCAAAATCATTGCAAGCCTGAAAGCAACGGGCGATAAATCGGGTTTGATAGGCCTTGGGATAGAAGCTCCAGGTGCCGCCGATCACGCGCAATTCCACTTTGTCAATGTTGTGGCCTTCGGCGGCCAGATTTTCCAGCCGTTTTTTAACTTGGATATAGGGGTTGAATTTTAAAAGCTTGGCGCGCTCGGCCGCCGGTTCTCCGGAAAGGTAGCTCTTGGGAAAACCCGGTTCGTTGGGACAATAAAGGCAGTTTCCCGGGCAAGGATAGGCTTTTGTCAGCACTGAAACATTCACGATTCCCGACAGCGACCGCACCGGCCTTACCCGCAAAAGGTTAACCAAGTGTCCAGACATCGGACATCTGGACACCTTTAAGGCGGAAAGGAGGTCGATATTGCCGGGATAGGGAATCTTGAATTCCGTGCAAACCTGCCGCTTGAACGCGTTTAAATCCGCTTTTGTTTGCGGATTGGCTTGGATTAGTTTTTGCGCAATAATTTTTTGACTAGCTTGATTTTCCATTGACTTTCTATTTTTTTTTGTTATTTTTGTCAGTAGTTCTTAGGAGGTGGAATAGAAGCTATGAGACTTGGTCTCGTTCTTGCCTGATCCGACCCAGTACAGGCGCCCTTTTCCCGAAAGGAAAATTCCAAGAGGGCGGGAAAGGAACTGACGGAGCCTTTCCGTAAAATAATATCTTGGATTGATTTTAGATTGCTGTGCCATTGGCCGGCGATTTTTTCTTTTATAATTTGAAATTATATGATTTTAGTATAAAGTCAAATCAGTGTAAAGTTAACTTGACACTGAATCAATGTTTAGTGTAAAATGGAATTGACACTAAAATCAATCAAAATGAACCGGGAACAAAAAAATAAAATCATTAATTTTCTCAATGATCAGATTGCCCAATCGGAATTCAGGGCGCGGGCTTATGTTTTTGACGACCTTAACAAAAAGCGTCCCGCAAGGAATATTTTCGTAAAATTGAACAAATATCTTAATGATTTTATGAGCGGCAATTCATCGGCCAGATGGATCACTCTGACCGGTTTGAGGGGGTCGGGCAAAACCACATTGCTTTCGCAGTTATATTGGAATGCCCGAAATTCAGACTTCAATGTGCTTTATTTGTCGCTTGATTATATTGTTCAGATATTGGGGCTTAACCTTAACGATGTTTTGGCGGTTTATGAAGAAATTTTAGGCTCATTTTTTGAAAAATCCGATAAACCGGTGATTTTATTTTTGGACGAAGTTCAATATGACGAGAAATGGGGGATTACATTGAAAAGTATTTATGACCGATCTCGCAAGGTGTTTATTTTCGCGACCGGATCGGCGGCTCTAACAATGAATATTAATCCGGATGTGGCGCGCCGCACAATTTATGAAAAACTGTATCCGTTGAGTTTTACTGAATTTTTGAAAATTAAAAACGAAAAATTTGAGGAAAAAGGCTTGGCTGCGGATATGAGAAATGCGATTTTCAATTCTAAAAATGCCGGCGATTGTTTTAATTCCATAAAAGAGCTGGAGCCGAGGATAAATAATTATTTTCTGGGATTGGACCGAATGGATATTGAAAAATACATTAAATACGGCTCATTGCCGTTTATGGTTACGCTTAAGAATGAGGCTTTGGTTTACGATCAAATAAATAAAACGCTTGACCGCATTGTTAATAGCGATGTTTTGCGTACCGGCAGATTTAATAATGAAATTATTTCAAAGATACCGGCGATTCTTTATGCGGTTGCCGATATGGACCAGATAAATTATTCAAAGATCGCCGATTCGTTTGAAATCAGCCGGCCCAAAGTTATGGAAATCTTTGATGTGCTGGAAAAGACGGAAACGCTGATCAAGATTTATCCCTATGGATCCCATATTTCTCAATCAAGAAAACCGATCAAGTATTTGTTCGCTTCTCCGGCTTTCAGGTCCATGTATTATAATATGATCGGGAATATCGTTTCCGCGGATAATTCCCGCGGCAAACTTCTGGAAGATACCGTGGGTATGTATTTGAAAAGATTTTTGGGAGGGAAAATAAACACTTCTTTGACATATGACAGCGCCGAAGGCGGCGCGGATTTTATTGTTGGTTATGCGAACAAAAAAATCATTATTGAAGTTGGCGCGGGAAGCAAGGACTATCGGCAATTATTGAATACCGCCGTAAAAGTTAATGCCGATTACGGTTTTGCCGTATGTAATGATGATTTGGAATTGCCCGAGACTGGAAACATGTTAAAAATTCCCCTAAAATACTTCTTATTAATTTAAAATTATATGATTTTTGGATAAAGTCAAAATAATTTGTGTTAAAGTGGATTATTATGGAGAAGATAATTTTGGGCGGGAAGGAAATTGTAATCAGGAAACTGATGGCAAGCGATCTGAAAAATGCCAGGAAATTCGCTAATTACATAAACAGCCTTATCGAAGAGGATGTTTATTTAACCGTGAATAAAAAATATAGCTTAAAGGATGAAACGGTATTTCTTAAAGGCCAGATTGAAAAAATGAAAAAGAAAAATAATGTTTTTCTGATAGCTGAAGCGGAAAAGAAAATCGTAGGCGTCTCAAACATTGAGCGAATGAATGGCAAGCAGGGCCATGTCGGTTTATTCTTTTTATACCCCGTCAGCTTGCTGCGGGGAACAAAAAGAATGAGGAGTCCAGAGGAAACATCCTCTGGTTGCGGCGGGGTTAATACCCCGACGCAAGAACCCGATTTATTTGGCATATCAATTGCTCGGGAATGGCGGGGAATCGGCCTTGGCACCATTTTGTTAGACGAAATTTTTAAGATGGCAAAAAAAGATTTTAAACCAAGTATCAAAATGATAACGCTTGATGTGATCGCGGACAATAAACCCGCATTTTCTCTTTATCGGAGGATGGGTTTTAAAAAGGTTGCGGTCCTGCCGCGGTATTTTCAGCATAGGGGCGGGTTGTTAGATATCATCGTAATGAATTTGTATTTATAGTAATGTTATATATAATGGCAATATTAAACTAAATTTTTGATATTCAAACCTCCAATTTTCATAAAATAAACAATGTCCAATAATCAAACGGGCGCACTGAATTTGTTTGAAAATTGGTTCATTGAAAATTCATTGAAAATCAGAAATTGAAAATTGAAAATTTTTGAGTCAACATGTTTGAAAAATTACAGCAGATCAAGAAATTGCAGGAAATACAGAATGCACTTAAAAACGAGAAGGTCGACGGCGAGAAAAACGGCGTCAAAATTTTTATGAACGGAAAATTGGAGGTGGAGGATGTCGAATTGAATCCCGCGCTTTCCATTCCTGACCAGGAAAAGGCGGTGAAAGACTGCTTTAACGATACGATGAAAAAAGTGCAGATGGTGGTGGCCAAAAAGATGCAGGGAATGGGAGGGTTTGGGATGTAAACTATAAATGCTTATTCTTTTTATACCCCGTCAGCTTGCTGCGGGGAACAAAAAGAATGAGGAGTCCAGAGGAAACATCCTCTGGTTGCGGCGGGGTTAATACCCCGACGCAAGAACCCGATTTATTCGGCAATAATTTTTTGCGACGCGCATAATTTTCTACTGAAAATTTGCTTTCGCTCGGCCGTCGCCTGCGCGGCATCGCAAAAAATTATTGCCTCAACGCGTTTTTATAATTCACGGTTTTATGGAGATAAAAAGAATCGTGGTGGGACAATTGCAGACGAACTGTTATCTTTTGATTGATAGCGGGGAGGCGATGGTTGTTGATCCGGGGGATGAGGCGCGGAGGATAATCGACGAAATTGCTAAAACCGGCGCGGCGGTAAAATTAATCATCAATACCCATAACCATTTTGACCATATTGGTGCCAATGTCGGGCTGGAGGAGAAATTCGGCATTAAGGCCAAAGGCGATTTCCAAGAGGGCGATATTCTGGAAGTTGGAAAATCGAAATTGAAAATCGTTAAAACGCCGGGCCATGCGCCGGAAAGCGTTTGTTTGTTCGGCGACGGTTTCGTGCTTTCGGGAGACACGCTTTTTGACAACGGGATTGGCAGAACGGATTTGCCGGGCGGATCCGGCGGTCAGATGGCGGCCTCGTTAAAAAAACTGGACGCGCTGATTTCCGAAGGCGCGCAAGTTTTTCCCGGCCACGGCAATATTTTTACCTACCGCAAAGGCATGGCGCGGGAGTGGCTGGACTATTTGAATTAGATGAATCTGGACAAACTGGAAACAATTTTAAAGGGTTATCCGGCCTACCGTGTCAATCAGGCAAGGGAGGCGGTTTTAAAATCACTGATCGATGATTGGGGCCAGGCCCAAGGCCTGCCCCAGGATCTGCGCCAAAAATTAGGGCAGGATTTTCCGCTCGGGATAAACGCCGAGATATTTTCTTCGCCGGACGGCGATTCTTTAAAAGCGCTGGTGGCGTTTGCCGACGGCTTGAAAGCCGAATCGGTTTTGATGCGCCACGACAATCGCAACACTGTTTGCGTGTCATCCCAGATCGGCTGTCCGATGGCCTGCTCTTTTTGCGCGACCGGGAAAATGGGTTTCAAGCGCAATCTGACTGCAGGTGAAATAATCGAGCAGGTGTTGCTTTTTGCCCGGGTGCTGAAAAAAGAAGACCAGCGGGTTGCCAATGTTGTTTTTATGGGAATGGGGGAGCCGTTTATGAATTATGACAATGTGCTGGCGGCGGTTAAAGTGATAAACGACCCAAAGGGGCTGAACATCGGCGGCCGCCATATTTCCATATCGACATGCGGGGTTACCGAAGGAATCGAAAGGTTGATCGATGAACCGGTGCAGGCCAACCTCGCCGTTTCTTTGCACGCGCCCAACGATGCGCTGCGTTCCAAAATTATGCCGGCGAACAACAAGTATCCGATTGATGCTATAATGAAATCGGTTTTGCGTTATGTCCAGAATACGAAGCGGCGGGTGATGTTTGAATACATAATGATCGATGGCGTTAACGATTCGGACGAATGTGCGCGCCAGCTGGCCCAACTCATCAAATCGCGCCTGTCGCTCAAATTGGCGTTTGTCAATTTGATCCGCTATAATTCCACCGGCAGTTTTGCGCCGTCTGCGCCGGAGCGGGTAAAAGCGTTCAAGACGATTTTGATGCAGGAAAATATAGAAACCACCGAGCGCTACCGTTTCGGCCGGGGGATAAAAGCGGCTTGCGGCCAATTAATAGTTAATGAACAGTGAGCAGCGGATAACGGGCGGTGAGTTAAAAATCAAATGCTGATCAAGGTTAAGACATTGCCGTGTTCAAAAGAGGAGGGAGTTGTCCGGCTGGGCCCGGATGCTTTCAAGGTTAGCGTGCGCGAGAAACCGGAAAATGGCGCGGCCAATGCCCGGACCATCGTTTTGCTGGCGCTATATTTTGCGGTTCCCGCAGGCAAGGTTCATTTGGTCAAGGGCGCACGCGAATCGCACAAGATATTTGAGATCATTGAATAAAATGTCAAAGTTCAAATAACAAATGTCAAACAAAGTTCAAAGCCCGAAAACCAAACGGCAAAGAGCAAAGCAGCGCCCGCTTTGTTGTTTGAGCTTTAGATTTTGTTTGACATTTGAGCTTTGATATTTGAAATTATGGAAGACAATATTCTCTTGGTTGATGAAAACAACAATCCCATCGGCGCCGGCGAAAAAATGGATGTCCATAAACGGGGCCTGTTGCACCGCGCGTTTTCTATTTTGATATATAATTCAAAGAAGGAAATGCTTTTACAGCGCCGGGCGCTGTCAAAATACCATTGTCCGGGATTGTGGAGCAACGCCTGCTGCTCGCACCCGCGGCCGGGCGAGCATCTGCTGATTGCGGCCAAAAGGAGGTTGAACGAGGAAATGGGCATGGTGGTTCCGCTTAAGGAAGTCGGCATCGAATTTATTTATAAAGTGAGGATCGGAGAACTGACTGAATACGAGTATGACCATCTGATCTACGGCCAGTTTGACGGCGAGCCGCAGTTGAATCCCGAAGAAGCCGGCGATTGGAAATGGATGGCATTTGCCGATATCCGCCGGGACATGAAATCCAACGCCGATGCTTATACGCCTTGGTTTTGCCTAATCGTGAGCCAGGGGGACAACCAGATCGACCAGATAACCGTGCCGCGGCTGGAGAAATATCAGATTAAGAAACTGGCGGTTTATGAATAGGGAAATTGCGGACAGGTTGTTAAAAGAGACGCGGGAAAATTACGACAGTATCGCTGAATCATTTTCGCAAACCCGCAATTATGTTTGGCCTGATATAAAATCTCTGGTCGGCGGTTATTCAAAGGCGGGCCAGCGGATATTGGATATCGGCTGCGGCAACGGGCGATATTATCCTGCATTTAAAGAAAAAGGCACGGCATATGTCGGCATTGATAATTCGCGCAATTTGATCGCAATCGCCAAAAACAAATTTCCCGGGGCGGAATTTATGGTTGGCGATGCGCTTTCATTGCCGTTCGGGGAGAGTGAATTTGATTTGGCGGTATCGGTGGCGGTTTTGCACCATATTCCTTCAAAAGATTATCGAAGGGTGTTTTTTGATGAGGCGTACCGCGTTCTAAAACCAGGCGGCTGGCTGATTGTTACGGCCTGGGATCTGCGGCCGCTGTCAATGGCTAAAGCCAAAAGATGGCGATGGCTTAAAAGTTTTATCAGGGGACAATTAATGATTGTTGCCGGTTCCAAATTGGATTTCGGGGATTTTTTTATTCCCTGGCAGAACAGATGCCAAAGATACATTCATAGCTTTTCGCTTGGCGAATTAAAAAAATTCGCGGCAAGCTCGGGTTTTCGAACCATAGCTTTCGGCGCCAAGGAAGGCAATCTTTACATTGTGGCCAAAAAGTGCGAAAAGGATAATGGAGCTTAGATTTGCTATTTGCTATCAGCTATAAACTATCCCGCCGCAGGCGGGATCCGCGCCCGTAGTTTAATGGATAAAATGCCGGCCTCCGAAGCCGGCGACTACAGGTTCGATTCCTGTCGGGCGCACCAGACTGTGCTAATTCAAGTGACCGAGAGGGGTTGCTTGAAAAGCAACTGAAAAACCACCTATTTTTGCGGTGGTTTTTTAGTTTTTTAAACGCCGGAAGCGCAGCGGAAGGCGGTTTAAGAAGATACCCCGTGGCGTAAGCCCGGGGGAGATTCATTCCAGCTCAATTTTTCTATTCTTGAGGATCAGCTTGCTTTTGAGGCAGGATAATAATTCGCGTTTTTCTGTAATGGTACCTTCCCGCAAAAGATACTTTGCGTAATTTTTTATATCAATTTCGGAATTTCGCGCTTCTTTTTTATGTCCCAGAACGCCGATCCTGAATTTATTGAACCGGGCGATTTCTTGTTCGATTTTTTCTTTTATTCCCAGTTCGTTTAAATCAACCCTGTCTACCAGTCCGATAAGCTCTTCGATCAAGCTTTGCTCATTAATCGGAGAATTTTTGCAATCCACGCTTTTGGATTTGGTGCACAAATAGTAAACATGGCGGTTTGCGCCGCCATCCTTCAGCTTCTTGAATTTTTCATCCGCGGTAATGCCCGATCCGCAGAAGCCGCATTTGATCAATTTGGTAAAGGCGAATTCCTTGCTTTCGGTTTTTGGAATGAAGTGTTCGCTGATGTTTGTTTGAACTTTATCGAACAATTCTTTTGTAATGATCGGGACATGTTTTCCCTGATACCCATTGTCGCGTGCGTGCGTCTTTGTTGCTGTAGGGAAGCACAAGCTTTCCCTGCGAAAGAAGAACGGCCAAGCTGTTCACGCCAATATCGGGATCATTTTTCTCCGCGCCGGTTTTGTAGCTTCGGACGGGAATTCCGCGTTCGCCCAAGTCAAGAATCAATGATTCTTGGTAGGCCACCGATTCAACTCTTATGCCGATCGGATTTACCGTGTAATAATGCCTTGAAACCCGATCAATCACTTCTTTGGGAAGGAATTTTCCTCTCTCAATGTTGCGGATTATGTAATCGCCGGTTTTTATTTCGCCACAATCGGTTTTTACCCGGTCTAAGCTCACAAATGCGGTATCGTCCGACCATGCCTTTTGGGAAATGGCCAAATCAAGGCCGGAGGCGGTATAGGCGGTTTCGTAATCTCCGCGCGGTTCATCCTGTAAAACCATATCCCGGCCTTTATGAAGGGCTTTTTCGATGTCGCTTTCCAAAAATTTCTGGTTTGGCCGGATCGACGGGTCGCATTGGTACATGCGCGCAAACGCGTACGGATTGGCAACCCGCATCATGTACAAATCCGAATATGGATAGCGTTCCGGCCAAAGCACTTCAATGCCTTCGCTCATTTCCTTTTGGCGGTCGGCATAGAATTTTCCGGTTTTAGCTTTCTTTTCTGCGACAGTCAAGGACTCGTCAAGCTGGATATTGGCCCATTCTTCCCATAGGTCTTGGCGGCTGGCCTCATGGATGATGGCCGGATCAATATTTATTATCGATATCGCATAATTTCATCGAATTTAATCTTATTCGGCCATTTTTTCAATGTATTTAGTCGGCATTCAACTATCGTAAAAAAATTGACGAAAAATTAAGTTTTGATAACATTGAATAAAACAGATTCATTTATGAAAAAATCGCAAAATTCGGTTAAAAAGCCGATATGGCAAAAGATACAAGATGCGCCGGATGTGGCGTTGGGATGGAATGAAGGAGATTTGGTAATGCAAAGCGAAGAGGGTATTTTTGAAAATGAAACGCTTGTTGGAACCGGCGCGGGCGGTAAAGACGGACGGTTGAGATTTTATTTTATCTTTGTGCCAAAACGCGGTTTGGAGTTAAGCGAAAGTAGTCGGGCAAGCATTGGTTTGGCCGCAGAAGCGGTTGCGCGTCGGTTTGATTGCGTTCTTGAAGAAACGGAATTAAAATCCGATTGCATATTGATTTCCGTGTTAATTCCTTTTGATTGCGCGCCGGCAAGTTTTGCCGATGAATTGCTGGAAATATTGGCCAAGGGCAAGAGTAGAACTTTACGGTATCATTATTATGTGACAAATGTTGCCAAGCCGGGCAAAAAAGAAATCGGAGAGTACCTTGATTATTTGGAAAAAGAGGGCGTAAAATAGAAAATATGGCAGACTTAAACAAAAATAAGTCAAATAAAAAATCGGGGTGGAAGCGGACTTGGCGCGAGAAGAAAATAATAAATAACGGATTTCCGGCAAAAAGCGTCGGTAACAAAAATTTGTTGCAGCTTCAAATCGCTTTAATCGGTTCCGATCCCAAAATATGGCGCGAAATTATTGTGTCCGCCGCTGATTCATTTTTTGCGCTGAATGTCGCGATTCAGGATGTTTTTGGTTGGGATGACAGCCATTTGCATCAATTTTTTACGGTAAACCCTTATAAAACAAGGCCGCCCTATCCGCGTATCGCGATTCCGAATCCGGCATATGATGATGGCGAAGACACGGTTGATGAACGCAAAACCAAGGTTGAAGATTATCTTGGTAAAATCAATGCCAAAGTTTATTACGAATACGATTCCGGCGATAGCTGGATGCATGAAATCAAAGTGCTTAAAATTTTAAAAAATGACGGTAAAATCAAGACTCCGGCGATCATTGGCGGCGAGAACATCGCGCCGCCAGAAGATTGCGGCGGAATCGGCGGATATTATGATTTGCTGGAGGCGGTTAACGATCCCAAAAATCCCAACCATGAAGATATGATGGAATGGCTGGACATAGAAAAACCTTCCGATTTCGATCCAGAGAAATTCGATATGCGCGAAATTAAATTCAGCGATCCTAAAAAGGCATTGGATCGATACGATAGATTTTATGGCAAATAATAATTTACCCGATCAATATCGTGATGCGTTAAACGAATTGAACGAAAGCCAACTGATTGAACTCAACAAACTTATTGTTGTCAAAACCAATTTTTTCGGTCGCGCGCGCCAGTTTGGCGCGATGATGCAATTTAATGCGGGTGATCGCGTATGCTTTATGAACGGCGGACAGAAAGTGTTTGGATATGTTGAGCGTTTGAATCAGAAAAGCGTTTCTTTGCGTTGTGATGACGGGGGCCGCTGGAAGGTGGCGCCATCGTTGTTGGAGAAAGTTGATGAACGGCAGAAACATGACGATAATTCAAGCGATTTTCACGGTCGCAACGCTCCTTGTCTGTGCGGCAGCGGCAAAATTCAAGAAGTGTTGCGGAAATAAAAACATATGAATTTAAAAAATAATCTTAAAAAACTATCCCAGGGCGAATTGATCGGATTATTGATGGAGCTTTATCGAAAAAATAACGAAAATAAAGAGTTGTTGGAATTCAAATTTAACGCTGTTGACGAAACAGAGATTTTGAAGAAATACAAACAACAAGTTATCAATGAATTTTTTCCCGCGCGGGGCTTCGGGAAATTGCGGTATTCGAAGATGAGAGAGGCAATCAAAAAATTCAAGGATGTTTCGCGGAATCCGGCTTTGTTGGCCGACTTGATGATGGCTTATGTCGAAAATGGCGTACGTTATACCGATGAATACGGAGATATTGATGAATATTTTTATAATGCGATGGAAAATATGTATGACAACGCGCTTAAGTATTTACAAAAGAATAAATTGCTCGACAGCTTCAAAGGCAGGGCGAAAGCCGTAGTAGAAGATACGCAGGAAATGGGTTGGGGGTTTCCCGACAATTTGGGGGAAATTTACGATCAGTATTATGCCCGGAATGGTGAATGCCGATGAGCGGAACAGATTATTTTAAAACCTGGTTTTTGTGTTCCATTTGTTCCATTTCCCGATTAAAACTCAAAAAATGGGACACTGCTTCATGCTGTTTTGCGCCAGTCTATCCCCTGTGTAATCGCAGGGGTTAGACCCTGACAAAAGAATTTTAAGCGGGAATAAACTTAACGCAAAGGTTTAACCTTTGCGATTGCACAAAGGATAGACTTTAAAATGCACAAAAATTGCCCCCAGTGAGTGGTTACAACGGGAAAAGTGGATGTTTGGAAATTCTGTGGTATAATAATTGCAAGCAATTTCTCTTTAGCCGGAAACTGCGATCGTAGGGAGCGATCGTAGGGAGCGGAGGAAGAATCGAGCTGCCGTTTTATTTTCCTCTGAAAACCCCGCGATTCTTCTGTGGGGTCGTTTGTTTAGAGCGTTGGATAATTGTTGAATTTTGACAATTTAAAAATCATTTTAGATTAAATTGTTTTCAAATTTGACAATTTTGTCAATTATTCAACGCTCTCTTGTTATGTTTTGCGAAAGGTCAAAAATTCATAACAATAAACAAAAAAATGGAAAATAGCAAAAATAAAAAAATTAAGCAAAACAAACAGGGAGAATCCAAAGAACTGGCCCTGTATTATATGAAAACCTTAGCGGAAGTCGCCCGGGAATCATTTTTGATTCTTGATTCCGATCTTCGGGTGCTTATGGCCAACCCGGTTTTTTACCAAAGATTTTGCGTCAGCCCGCAGCAAACAGAAAATAAATTCCTTTACGCGCTGGGAAACGGCCAGTGGGATATTCCCGAATTGAAAAGATTTTTGAAAGAAATTCTGCCCGGGAAAAAGATCGTGAAAGATTACGAAGTTAATCATGTTTTTGAAGTGATTGGGGCAAAAACGATTTTGCTCAACGCCCAGCAGATAGACTCGGTAAAATTGATCATTTTAGCCATGGAAGACATTACCGAAAGAAAACAGCTTGAAGAAAAACTGGCCGAATATACCCGGGGGCTTGAGGCTAAGATTAGCGAACGGACAGAGGAGCTTGCCAACCGCATTTCGGAGCTGGAAACGCTGAACGCGACCATGGTGGGGCGGGAATTGAAAATGGTGGAACTCAAAAAAGAAATCAAAAGCCTGCAGAAACGCATTAAAAATGGCAATGGCAATCATAAAAAAAATGGCCGGCAAAAATGAAGCCCCAAGACTCGGAAATTTTTTATAAATCGCTTTTTGACAATATGACCGACGGACTGGCTTATTGCCGGGTTGTTTTTGACGCAGCGGGATATCCGGTTGATTTCGTTTATGTGCGGGCCAATAAAAAATTTAATGAATTAATGGGAGTAAAAAATGTTGCGGGAAAAAAAGCCGCCGAGATCATCCCGGAAATTCATCTGTCTAACCCTGATTTGCTGGAAATTTGTGCCCGCGTGGCTTTGACCGGAGAACCGGAAAAGTTTGAAACATATATCGAACCGATAGCCGGGTGGTTTTTAGTGTCGGTTTACAGCCCCCAACCAATTTTTTTGTGGCGATGTTTCAAGATATTTCCGATCGGAAA
>Ga0172380_10007393_pt1 | contig 12360 bp, 14 predicted proteins | sample Leawe162metaG_FD_119747 | JGI IMG/M metagenome (GOLD analysis project Ga0172380, IMG submission 119747) | Leachate microbial communities from a municipal landfill in Southern Ontario, Canada - Leachate well 162 metaG | ecosystem: Engineered > Solid waste > Landfill > Unclassified | place...
AGCAGTTCCACTTCCACCAAATAATCCTGAATTGGTGGATAGCTTAAAATTCATGTCAGAAATAGTACCCCCACCAGTTGCCTTGACTGTTCCGGAGAATACCCCACCTACGGCATTGACGGTGGTGCTGAAATATCCAGCACCAACAACATCTAGAGCCCTACCAGAAGCAGGAACTTTATTTATTCCAACTCCTCCAATACCATAGTCAAAAACAACCCCGTTTATGGTCGTGGTGTTCTCATATCGGAAATCTATATCCTGCTTATCTTCATTGAGAACTATGAAGGCATCACCGATACCAAGATATTCACGTAATGTCCCGCCAGTAATAATATCTAAATCCCATGTACAGTCTTCATTAGCCGTAGTCTCATCTGTCTGGATGACTACTACTTGGGCGTGGATATCGGCGTTTCCAGACGAATCGTTAGCTTTCCAGTAAGTATTCCAAACACCATCGTTTATAGTTGGACTAGACGAGTTTTTGTAATACGTTGTTGAGCCAGTATTTGCATCAGCATTGGTATTAGTATAAGTAATTACTGGCTTGCTTGTTACCGGGCTAGTTATCGTATAATCACCAGAAACTGTTTGGCCAGAAGAACTAGAATACGTGTAATGAACAACCCCGCCACATATTATCTGAAGAACATTTGATCCAGGGAAGTTTATCCCTGTATCCGGATCGTCATACTGTGTTATCGCAGGAGCAGAAGAAGACCCGGTTTCTACCAGCCTTAACTTATCATAAGCGGTATAATCACCAGCAAAAGAACATATAGGCAAAAGAAGTAACAAAAAAATACATAGTAATTTTCTCATGCTTTTCCTCCTTATGCACCCTGATTTCCGTACGTTCCTAACGGTTTGGCAAATCCATTATTCATAGACATAAAAATGTTTTCACCAATACTCTTATTAGGATAGGCATTTGTCGCCAGAAATGGGGCCGCAGCCTCTACGATCTCCAGGTCTGAATCGGTGGTCAGTATTTCCCAACCATTTGTATCAGTAGGATAGTGCAGAATAACCATTTCAAGTCCTTCGTCTTTCAATGCGTTGTTGCGATTGTTCCCGGTTTCCGGATCAAGCTGAGATGTTAATATTTCAGGTATTTCATATACATTTTCATACCTGAACAATATTTTGTTCATCTTCAAATTTGCCGGGATACTATTTTCCATTTTGGCATTATGTACAGTCTTACCAGCGGCCTTAATGGAGGTTTTGGAAGCAGCAGCAGTAGACAGAACATTAGAATATGTTCCGCCAGTCTTCCAGGGATGGGTTGCAGAAAACAATGGTTTACTGTCTCCACCGTGATAAGCAGCGGAATCTGTATACCCATAATCAATAATATTCGCACCCTTGTATTCATATGCCAGGGTCCCTGCTCTGCCAAGATAAGTACCGATCTGCTGAGATACCTGGGCAGATTTAACTGCAAACTGTCTAGCGGCCCAAGAGATACGTATTTCCACGGCATACTGTTTCTGTGGAATAGTGGTCTTGTATCCCTCTTTGTAATCAACGGTAGCAATATCATGTTCTTCTGTATGCTCAGATGCAGCACCAGGACCTTCAAACGATAATCTCTGTTCAAACCGTTGGTCTGTAGTTACTTTCTTACAGAATTTCCAGCATTCTTTCTCTTGCATCATAAATTCAGTACCGGCATAGATTTTAATGTTTTTACTTTCTACGCCAGAGGACTCATTAAGTGCAGCAAGGTTCATAGTCATTAGTGTTCAGCTCCTTTCGTTAAGCCGTGCAACCTCTAAAATGGACAAGAGGGTTGAATTGGAATAAGCATTTTGCATAAGCGCCTATTTCGGACAACACACCGTTACCGGCCTCAGATGACCGGGACAATACTTTTACGTGATCATTGGCAGATGAGGCAGCATTGATATATTGCGCCCCAGTAGTAGTAACCACGTCAAAACATGTGGCACTTGATCTGGTAGTATAAGGATCGGTCAAAGCGAAACTGGATAATTGACCATAGAAGATAATTCTCGGATCGGTGTAGACCAATACTTCTGAATCACCGGCAGTAGCGCTTGACGTGGTCTCAGGTTTCTTACTGGTTGTGCCAGTAATGCCACTGGCGCATATACCAGCAATAGAACCAGCGGTAAGGGTTATTCTTCCATTAGCGTCAAAGAAAACCACATCCCCTTTTTGAAAGGTCTCAGAAGCCGCCACCGGATAGACAACCGGGGCTTCATATAAATGCGGATTTTGAACAACAAAACTTTTGGGGTTGTTAGAATTAGCCATTAATTAGTCCTCCTTCTTTACGGTTTTTTGAACCATAAGAGTAAGTTCCGGGTCTTCATCACCAACCCAACCCAGACTTATTGCCTTGTCATAATCAATAGGTTCATAGTGCTTTTCGGACATTAATTTACGTACCGTACTTTTCCGGGCGTTATAGAACCGATAAGTAACGGTTTCTTTCTTTTTTGTTTCTGCCATTTAATTTCCTCCTAAAAACAAAAAGGACGGCTTGCGCCGTCCACTTTCGCTTTGTTTTATTTTATTAACTGCTATTGACTATCTATTTGTTCCTGCAATTCTTGCACTTTACTCTTAAACTCTCGTTGTTCGTCAGCATCAGCCCTATTAATCCCTGCAAGCATAGATACTGCTTTTTCGGGATTATCGTATTTAGCAAAGTTGTCCCTGGTCTCTCTCTGTTGTGATGTACGTCTGATGGTTTGCGAAAGTGCTTTTATTACCTTGTCCTGCTGTACCTTGTCATAGTCTGTCTTTTTAGCTATACAAAGTATCAGATCACCATTAATTATCCTACCAGTTCCATCAGAAGATGCATCGTTCCTGAATATCGTCAAATCCTTTTCTAGATGTTTATAAAGTTTTGAAGTAGTCAGAAATACTTGGTATCCGTTACATGTCTGGGCCATTCCCGTTTTCCCGGTAACATAAGCGTTGTCTTTTCCACCTCGTCTTAACCAGACAAATATTATTGGTAAAGAAAACACGGGATTAATTATCCTGTTCTTGGGAAAATCAAGGAACTTCTCTCGATGCGTATTAACTGAGATACCTTTGTAAAGAATATCCAGATCATCTATTGCATTCGGCTTGATGTCAACGATCTCTGACACAAGAGCGTTTAATTGCTCAAGGTCTGATTTCTCTTGACTTGCCGTGTCTTTCGGCTCCGGGGTCACTATCGGTTGCAGGCTTGCCGCGATACTTTGCGGGGTCTGCTCTTGGGTGGGGATTAAGTCCCCTAAATTTTCAGGAGAGGCAGGAACCTGCTTGTCTCCGAGAATTTCTTTAAGTATGGTTTCAGATTCCGCTTTTGAAGTTGCAAGCTTTTTCTGAGTGCCATCTTGATTATAAGTATACATAATTCCTTTTCTGATTACAAGTCCCTTGTCAATATATTCGTCTAACAACTTAGTCTCTACCTTGATTTCTGCCATTTTTATTCTCCTTTTAAGATACTAATTGCACTTTAGAATCAGGATGATTAATGTTCCTGTCCCCACCGATAATATTTCCTTTTTGATAGTTCTCTTCGAATATTTCTTTCATTATCGTTGCGGCTTTATTGCCAAGCTTCACCTTGAACCCTCGGCCTTCCATCCCGGAAACAGCTTTTTCTATTACTTTTGTATCTTGAGGATCAAGGATACTGTCGTTGTTGTCAGGGACATATCTATTCCCACTCCCAGTAAGTCCCGGAGTAAAATCTCTGACACTTGGTTTAGGTTTGACTGTCGGAGGTTTCCCGGAATCTATTATGATTTTGGAAACCTTCGCCAGCATTAAATAATTGTTTAATCCTTCAGGAGTACTAACATCACAACTTACATCAGGATCATGTAGCTCATTCATCTTCTTGAATAGTTCCGAATCTTTATTAGTAGCATCGGGATAATTGCTTGCAATCTTTTTATATAAAGACTCCATCTTGGTCTTGGTTTCGTTTTTGCTTTGTGTTTCGGCCTGTTCCTGTTTATCTTTCCTTTTTTCATTTGTTAATTCTATTCTGGCATTAATCTTCGATAGTTTATCGTAATACTCAGCCTCGGACAGCTCTTCGTTGGTAAACTTGTCCATAATATTTTTTTTCTCTGCCTCAAGGTTTTCTATAGGATCAACAGGTTGGCTTTTTGGTACCTTCTGCATACTTATCATCATCTCATTACCTTCGACCTTGACACCCTCGTATCCTTCTTCTTTGAGGCTTCTATCAAGGTTCTTGAGAGTCGCAGAATACGACTTGTTCTTTGCATCAGCTTCAACAAAATCTTTGCTGATCTTTTCCCTAGCCTCTTTTTCTTTCTGTAATTCTGCTTTCAATGTTTCGACATCAGCCGTTCCGGCTTCTTCACCCATAATCATTTTCCTTTCTTATTTAATTCTTCCAGTAAATCATTAAAGAATGTTTTTATTTCCTTGCTCAATAAGGTTTTAAGTTGAACATCCTGTATTAACTGATCTTTGTTTTCGGCAAAGTCTTTATTAAGGGAACAGACAGAAAAGGTATTAAGAGACTTATTCTTTCTTTCCTCCGCATATTCCATCAGTAACGACTGACAGGCCCCTAATGTTTGAGGCTGAACTAAGTTCCTGTATTCAGATGAAAAATCTGTCAAACTGCTTGCCCTTTCTGTATCAAGGTAGCCATGTCAGGCTTTTGATCGATCGGCGGCAAAGATGTATTAGGTAATGACTGTCCGGTCGGTTGGACGGTACCGACCGGAGCAGTAGGAACAGGAGGCAATTCTTGAACTTTCCTCCAGATACTATCGATCTGCATATATCTAGCAGTAGTATCTAATAATTTAAACATATCTATGGTGACTGGATTACCGGCATCGTCAATATACTTTCTGGGCATACCCATGGGATCAAAAACTAATTGATCTTTTATAAGCATGTCAACAAACTGTAATTGCTGACTCTTCTGTAGAGCTTCTTTCTCGGCATTTTCTAGACATTTTATTTCGAAGTCTATCCCATCAATCCATAACTCTTCTGGAGTTGATTCTATTTGTTTCAACACTTCTTTTATTTCGTAACCTGCAGGAAGAGAGTTAAGCTTGTACCCTTTGGTTTGTAATTTAAATTTATCTTCCTGGGTAAGCAGGGAATAAAGGTATATGTCCATTAATAACCGAACAAACATACTATTAATTCTCATGCCGACACGATTAACGGTCTTCTGCAATTCTCTTATCATGCTTGTAAATTCTGTGGCAGAAGGATTAGGGGCGATCTTTTCTCCAGTTGGCCCCTTTCTTGATAATTTAGCAAGTTTAAATTCTATCTTTTCGCATACAGATATAACAAACTGGACGGCATCAAGCGGGGGCCTGAACCACTGTATAACATCTCCTATCTTTCGTCCGTTCAAATCCTTTAATTTTATTGCATCATTACTATTTATTCCATTGAGTTGGTTAGTATTAACAACAGCGTCTTCATCAACTACTGCATTCCCATTAACGGATAACTTTATGAGGTCATAGCACTTATTATAAATATCGTTAAGAAATCCTTCTGCTTTTTCCAATACATCAGGTAGCGCCATCCCTGCAGAACTTTCTGATGATTCAGCATATACCTCTATATCATAAACAGAACTAAATATCTCCGGTTGAATACCAATCGGAATAAGTACGCCGTTAATATGTATACTTGTAATCGTGCTGGATAATGTTATCTCTCCATTAGGAGATAAACCCGTGAGTTTAGCTCCATCTTTCCGCTTTAATAAATCTTTAATGTTATATCGGAATGGTATTTCATGACCTTCATATATTACTATATCTCCGTCTATAAGCTTAACCTGTCCCAAGGTAGATACAGTTGGGTCATCTTCTTCCCAGGCTTTCTTTTGTGGGACAGATTCTTTTAATAATTCTTCTACTTTCTTTAATCTATCACAATCATATAAAGCATCTGGTTTTGGCTTACCATTGTCATCTAATACCATGTTCAGAAGTTCATAGAAGTTATAATCAATCTCTTCTATTTTCCAACCTTTTAGAGTATCAGACCTGAATATCATTTTTTCAGGATCAATAACAGTAAAGTTAAAAATCTTTTTCTGCTCCGTACTCAGTTTGAAATTAGTGAATAATCCTTCTTTTTCGTCAGACTCGAACACCTTCAGCGCCCTGGAATCTTTGGTGTTGAATTGTTTTTTAATAATAAACATTTTCTTAACAACGCCATTATAGATAAGTCTTTCTATTTTGTTGTTGAAATCGGCGTTGTCCAGGGCATCTATTAACATCTGTTTAATTGAATCCATTACTGAAAAATAATAGACATTCTTTTCAGTAAGTTGATTAAGTAGCTTCATCTGTTCATCAGTTATTCCTTCGGTTTTCTTCATCTCTTCGGCCTTACCCTGAAGCAAATCATAAGTCATAGCCATTTGTTTACTGAAATCAGACCTATCAGCAGGAAGAATCTTGGATACGAATTTTTCCTGCATGTTCTTTTTAGCTTTTATAAAAATACTATCTGGAAGTTTTCTGAATATCTCGGTAAGATCATCTATCCAGTCATCACAGGACGTACGAATTGCACCAAGGGGAACCTTGGTCGTAGAATCCCCGACCACTCCTTTTAGTTCATAAAGCTGGACATTCTTTTTGATATTATCTCTGAGTTTCTTGGTGTCGTCTTTGGTGCCGTCAATCCTTGACTTCATTGCCCAAGCCGCTTGTTTTGCATATTCATCGGTAATCTTTATTGTACCGAACCGTAAATGCTCATCAGTTGCTAAATCAACCTGATTGAAAGCAGTATCCGCTATGTTTTTATCTTGTTCTTCCGAAGTGTAATTTTGCTCTTGTAGTAACTCTTCTGTCGTCAACTCACAATCTTTTTCTCGTCCAGAGAACTATCATCTTCCTGTATGATAAGAGACTTAATATTTAAGATAGTACATGCTACAGATACCGCATTTTCTAGTGCGGTACGGATAACCTTTAAGGGGTCTACTATGCCAGCGGTAAACATATCGTCTACTAATTTTCTTTTCAACACATCCGTAGCCGTAAAATCATTTCCAAACATGTTTGAGTTAAAACAAATTGTTATTTCTGGAACAAAACAGGACTTAAGTAAAACAACACTTTTACCCGTTATATCAATTCTTGCGGATTCTCTTAAAGCAAATCCCGCGCCTTCAACAATTCCTTCTTCTCTGGCTGACTGTGTGGCCCTAATAGCATCATCTACCCGATCATTTTTTTCTGCCTGTTCAGTCTCGGTCTTCCCGCCTACCTTGATAACCGCAATCCCGCCGGTTAGCCTGGCAAGTCGATCTATAGCAAGTTTTCTTTCAACATCATCGGTTGAGGTATCAATAGTATCTTTTATCTGTTTGACTAGCAAAGACACATTACCTTTACCACCGACGATCATCGTCTTTTTTCTATAAGAGGTTACTATCTTTTCGCACCGGCCAAGTTTATTAATTAAAATCGGTTGCTTGTCTAGTTGAGGAAGAATAATTAGATCATGTAATTTCATGTTTTGTTTTTCACTTACCAAGATAGTTCCTACTCTTACTGCAATATCATTAAGATACTGTTGCCTACTTTCAAACTCTCCAGGTGGATCAATAACGGCTATCTTTGTGCCATTAGCGGCATTGGCGGCTAAAGTTCTAAGCGCATCGCCAATAAACCTTCCAATAAATACCAGATGTTTATTTTCTAGTTTTGCGGTTTCCATTCTCTCAAACAAAGGTATTAATTCACTTTTAAACGAAACCGTCCTGTCGGTAACAATAACCCAAGGGTCAATATATTCCCCGCGTTTCTTGACCTGATCGGTACAGAAATGCAATAAATCTATACCCTTATCCCACTGATAACCTTCGGTATACTCAACCTCATATTTCCCGTTATTACTCGGTTCATGAAGTATACTTCCATATTCTCCGACTTTTTCCATAGCAGTTACTATCATATTGGCTATTTCTTTGTCACCATTACAAGAAATAGTAGCAACTGCCAGCATTTCTTCTCTGGTCTTTAATGGTCTTGCCCGTTTTTTGAGTTCTTCTATAATAATTCCCATAGTTTTTTTAATTCCAACAATCATCTCGGCAGGATTGGCCCCGTCTTTTATTTGTTCTAATCCTCTTTGTATGATCTCATTTGCCAGGACTATAGTACAAGTCGTACCGTCCCCGGACTCCAATACCTGTTTTTCGGCGGCATTAATAAGTATCTGAGAAATAATCTGTTCGTATGGATCTTGCAACAGATACATCATCCTGGCCACGGAAACCCCGTCTTTAGTGATGTACGGATAGTTTCCGTCACCGGTATGTGCCACGAAATGACCACCGGGCCCCATGGTACAACCAACGATGTCTGATACGGTCTTGCTGGCTTTGCTTATTACTTCAAATACTTTGTCCCCATAAATAGGTTTTTGTTTAATCGTCATTTTCTCTTCCTTCCAAACAAGTTTCTACCGCGGATACTACTAACAAAACCAAGAGACCCCACATCCAACCATAACTAATCGCGTATCCCATGCAGGCTAAGAGAATAAAGTTATACAAAATATTATAACCATATTTTTTTATCATTGTTCTACTCCCACTATTGCCTCGGAATCTATGATAATATTATCTGGATATTGTTCTACCGGGATCGCTTCTTGCGCTGGAAAGTACACCACTACTCCTTGCTTATAGTCAGTATCAACAACATCAACTCCGACCTCTAATATCTTAGCTTGGTTAGTTCTTTCGGCATACTCATCATTCAACTCTACGCCGAAAGCAGTAGACTCTAGCTTGATCTTCTGACAGTATAAGTATTTACCTTTGATTTTTATCATTCACGTCCGGTTATGTAAAGATACATAAAGTTTTATGTGTTTCTACATAATAGAATAAACTAAAAAAAAGTCAATGTCAAATAGGTGAATAAATATCATCCTTTTTAACGATGGTACAATCTGTACCCTTGATATTTATCGTGCTGTAACTCTTGGAATACAATACTTCGTTTTTCTGGACAAAAACAAACTCCGGCCCCGGAAAAATACCTTTTGGAGTGACATGCAGGAGTATGTTCTGTTTTTCTATGGCATACCGTTTGGCTCCCGTGAAATCGCAAAAGGGGAATGCTACGAAAGGTTTTATAACAACAATATCCCCCGGATTAATATCGGGGATACCGGACAATTCTACGACAAAAAAACCCTGTCGCTCGTAGGTTATACTGCCCACTTTCTGTTCAAATTCCTGTGATTTAACGATAACGGTACCTTCTTTTATCTTGCCATCTCTTAAAAAAATCATTGACTCAGGAATCAAGGAACAATCATCGAACTGATAAACAACCTCGTTATAAAAACAAACATTCAAGCCTTCAATAATACCTGAAGCGGGAGCTATCTGCACAACAAACCAAGGAGGAGTGACTCCCTGAGGAATGCATATTCTAACATATCCGTTTTTACCTTTAATCATTTGTCCCCCCTATACCGTATGAAATTTCATGCCTTGGTTTAATCCTGACGGCATACCTATGTCCGGAATGATCTCCCGCCATAACCTGCAAACTTCTTCTTCCTTGCAAAACCGTCCCGATCTCCGGCACCTCATAAACAAACCGTGTCTTCTCATATAAGAACAAGTAACACAAAACGCGTTATCCGGCAACCGTTTCATGTGATACCCGGCAACATACCGGGCTATAGCCAACTCCATTACTCTGTCGTCAAAACAACCTTCTTCCGCCTCAACATCCCCGTTGTCTTTCCTCACAAACGCATACAGTTCGTCAAAATACTCTGCCGGGATTACCGGTATGATCTTTCGTTCTATCTCAAACCCTAGGTTATCTATAATCACCGGCCTGGTTATCCGTGTTGTCTGGAACCCCCATCTTGCCTCAGGATCATTAAAATCATCCTGCAAGTGTTCCCTGCTCTTTGGCTTGCTTACATGTATCAGCGCATCCGGATATTTCTCTACTCCTCTCAGACTTCCTATCGTGGCTATTCCATGATTATTCCTCTCCGGACAAAGTACTGCATTATTATAATATCTACCCAGCGCCGCTAGATAATGGCCGAAGATTGTCGGTTCTTTCTTGCAGTGTACGGTAGCCGCCGGCATCATTCCCGGCAATTCATACACAGCCGCGTGATCCCAATCCCCCTTTTGCAGTCCTTCCGCGATATCCGCCGATATAAAGTACTGCTGTCTCGGTTCTTTCTTCGCATACAGTCTTATGTCCCCATTTTCCGCTACATCTATCTTGTCTTTGCCATTAATATCCTTAACCATGAACCCTCGCAATAACACCGGGTATTTCTTCGACAGAGGTTCGTAGTGTTCCCTGATAACATTCACGTTAAACCTGGGACGACCTGATGCCAGGAACGCCTCAACATCTGTCCTGGGATATTCCTGGTTTGCCAGGTCTACTCCTAGGTTCCTTACCTTCTCTGCCCTCTTCTCCATGGTCATCATGGGATCATCAAAACAACTGAAGAACATCGGAGTATACCCGTTCAACCCCTGTTTAGCCTCAAAATACATCTGCTTCTGTTTGCCCTGTCCCTCCGCTGTACCAAGACAAACTATCTGCCCTCTGCGTTTATCAGTCGTCGGCTCAACATTCCCCATTACCTCATCAATACTTATCTTCGCCCTCGTCTTATTTATCTTGAAAAACTCGTCAATTATTACCTGGTCTGCAGATTTCCCGCTCCCACCATTGGCCGGCAAACATATAAATCTACTACCATTAACAAACTTCACTTCCTCCGTGTACTTCTTCTTCACCGGACTTATTTTCTCCAAATCCTTCATAACCTGAGTATCACTCCTATATAGTTGCCAACTTCTTTCCATAAACTCTTCGCTATCATCCCCTGTTATACTCAGTATCAATACCGTAAAATTCTCTATCAGCGCACACTTTAATAATCCATCCAGCCCACTTAAACTACTTTCCCCGGTCTGTCTGCTTTTCAATAATATTATCTTCAGCACACTATGAAGAAGCTCGTACACCTTCATCTGCTTTGGCCACAACGAGAAGGGGACCAACTCTTTATGCTCGTTAGGTATTAAACAATGTTTGAAAAACGGTAACGTGTTTATTATCTTCAGGTCATTTTTCTATTCTCGTCCAAAATGATATAATTGGTTACGCTGTCAGTATTGACAAGCGATTCTTTCATCTTTTGCATTCTATTCTCAAGCTTAAACTCCCACTCTTCTTTATGGAGCGTTATCTGTGTTACTCTCCCTATTTTATCTCTTATAGCTTCCATTTCGCACCTCTTCTCTGGTGTTTTACTCAATTGGTATAAAGTTGCGCGAGACATAAGATGGTATATGTCGTAATCTCCACGGTGCCGGGGACCACCATCAAAACCGGGGTACCCCTAACCCGAACTTAACATACGATAGATTATGCGACACAGCTATTAATTATCCTTACTCCTAATTGAATCTCAGCACATTGTAATAACTAATTGTGTTATGTAAATCGTTAATAATCATGCCAAGCGCTACGGGTAGTGTGCTATATCTCACTTGTACCCCCTAAACTGGCTTGTAACTGGCTGATCTGCTGGCTGATATTGATCGTTGTAGTATCCGGTTGTAGGTGGCCCCAGAGCCGCGCTAATGTCTCGTTTGCCCGGATCGCCGCAGGAGCGTTAATACATTCTTCCTTATCGAACATTTCGCGCCCCCTGACAACAGTTATCCGCTGTTTGCTTACATCTTCTATCTCTTTTAGATTGTTGGTGATCTCTTCTTTTGTAATAGCAACGTTTTTTAGCGTAGTAGCGGCTATTTTAGCCCGTAAATCAGCCATCAACCGCTGACAGCCTGGATGGTTTTCTGGATAATTTGACCAAGTTTTTCCGTTGAAACCGCTCCTAATCCTGGATTGTTGAATACCGAGACCTGCTACGCGATACAACCCATAGTTATATTCGCGCGTAGTAATGTGATAATAGTTACACGGATCAATATCAGTAACGAGTAAAGCGGCTAAATGGGATATCTCATTATCATCATTACCAGGCTTAGGGGGGTTAATAGTATTAACGGTTAACGGTTGATTATCTGGCATATCTGAGTTGATTATAGCATATTGGATGTTACCCACAAAATATCCCCAGGATTTTGGACTGTAGAACGAGTGATCGGGGATAACGGAGGGATGAGGGATAGGGGCATGGCACTCACATCAGCATAGGGAGCTGAGTGAGATGCGGGAGCGCCTACGGCGGGTAAGGAGTAAGGGCTATAAGGGCTTAATAATAGTACAGTAAGGGACAAATTAATGATTGGCTCAATGGTGC
>Ga0172380_10007394_pt1 | contig 12359 bp, 29 predicted proteins | sample Leawe162metaG_FD_119747 | JGI IMG/M metagenome (GOLD analysis project Ga0172380, IMG submission 119747) | Leachate microbial communities from a municipal landfill in Southern Ontario, Canada - Leachate well 162 metaG | ecosystem: Engineered > Solid waste > Landfill > Unclassified | place...
AGCACGAGCGTTATCTAGAAACGGTTCGCAGTCCTCCCAATCATCAATAGCCAGCGATCTAGGCTTAGCCTTAAGTTGTACTCTCACATTTCTCTCCAGAGTTAAGGGCGGATCAGGCCAGCGGTTACGAGTTCGTTTTTGCGGCGACATTGCCACCCGGGTTGCTGGCCTGATCCATAAGGGGTTAGGCGGCGAACGTCATGCGGCGGTGTGCGGCGCGGGTTGCTTCCACGTCACCTTCGCAGTACCGAGCCACGGCTTCAATGCGCCCAGCGGCCACAGCGGCGGCAACGGTGGCCCCGGTGATGTCGCCCTTCGATGTTGGAATGCGCAGCGCCAGGCACAGCTTTTCGAGGCTGATCCGGTTGCCCACTCCGGCCCACTGCACCATGGTGTCGAACACCTTGTCGGCTTCCCAAGGCTTCGCCTGCGCGGCGCGCTGGATCAGCAGTGGCGGCTTGATGCCATGGACAATGAACCGCTGAGTCAGGAACCGCAGGTCAAAGCTGCTGACGTTATGCCCAACCACGCAAGTCGTGTAGTGGTCGGTCAGGGGGATGTGATCCATTTGCGCGGCGAAGGTCTGGAGCAGGTCCGCTTCGTTATCTTCGCCGTAGGTCGTTGTCACGCCGTCACCGTCGAGCGCCCAGCCGATCACGCACACCCGCCCGAAAGAGCCATCAAGGCCCGTCTTTGACACGGCCTCTTCCACCGCAGCGGGGCGGCTTTCCTCATTCCACTTGGCGATGGTTTCCGCCTTGCTGATGTTGCCGGGATGGGTGACGCTGGAGGCGATGTACTCGCGCACGTCTTCACGGTCGGTCGGCAGAGTTTCGATGTCCAAATAGAGGTTCATGCTTGTGTCGCCAGTGAGGGGGTTTTCTTCGCCTTCGCAACCTTGGTGGCCACGGCGGCACGGATCTTCGAGAGTGCGGACGGATCGGTGGCGGCAGCAGCCTCTGCTTCGGCTGCGCGATCTTTCAGTTCCCCCACGTTGGACGAATCGCCGATGTAGGTCAGCCAGTCGGCCAGCATGTGCTCTGGCATCGTCGGTGCCACGTCATGCGTGTGGGCATCGGCGTCGTTGTCGCCCTCGGTGGGGATGCTGAAAGCCTGAAACGCTGCGTACTTGTAGGCGGCGCTCATGGCTTTGTTGGTGGCCTTGTCGCCGCTGTCCATGGCCTCGCCAAACGTCTTTACCGTGTGCTTGCTGCCATCCTCTGCGGCGACGAAATCAAACTCAGCCTCGACAGTCACATAGAACAGCGCGCCTCCGTTCTTGCTGGTGCGCTCTTCGCAGGATCGGGCCAGAACACGCGGCAGGATGCAAAGCCCATGCTCTGCCAGCAGTGGGGCAACGGCGTTGTACACGTCATCAATGCCACGGAACTTGTAGCCGCTGCCTTGGGTGTTCGTGCGATCCTTGCTGATGCCGGTTTTCGACAGCGCAGACTGCACCTTGTTGATGGCTTGATAGACTTTCATGCGTGCTCCTTGAATGGGTCGTCTTGATCGCGCACCTTGCGAAGGTGGCGCTGGTGTTTGAGTTCGCGCACAAAAGCGCGCCAGGCTGCTCGAAATGCTTGTTTCATGTCAGTCCCTTAAAGAAGGTGAAGCCAGTACCCGACCGAAAAGCCAAGCACCACAGCGGCGAGAATGAAAGCAATGGAAGCCAGCAGGTAGGTCGTGAAGCTCACGGGGGTTTCGTCTTCAATGCTGGCGGTTTCGACGTGATCGATCTGCTCGGGCTGTACGCGGCGAAGATTCATGGCGTCACCTTTCCGATTGCTGAATCGCACCACTCATCCACGCGCTCGGGCGACGGCTTGTAATGCCAATCCCCACTGCAAGGATCGTCAGCGTCGTCGTAGATGTAGATCTTCAGACTTGATCCGGCGGCGCGAATGACTCGATACCGCTCGGCATCGCGCTTGTCTTGCTCTTCCGGCTCATCTCCAGCGAATTCGATGAGCTGCTCTTTTGTTGTGCGGGTCATGGCGAATCCTCTTGGCGCTCGGTACTGAATGAGTAGCTGACGCGAGTGCTGACGGTGAAATCCTCGTCACATCGCGGGCACGTAACCTCGTGTTCGCCTTCTTCGTACAGCTTCCACCACTCGTTGTCGCTGACGCTGCTTTCCTCGCCGCAGTGCGGGCACTTGGGCTCGTCACGGGCGAAGAACTCCAGCCGCTCCATGGCGTCCTTGCAGCTTTTCAGCGCTTGCAACTTTTCGCTCATTTCGTTTCCTTCACCTGCCCACCGCCAGGAAGCAGGACAGGCCGTTCAGTCGGTTGTTCATCTCCACCACCACAGGCAATCAAAATCATGGCGATGAATGCGAGCGCGCAAGCACGCATAACGATCACGTCTGGTTTGTCGTGGGTCATGGCTGCCCCCGATCGAGCTGTTGCGGCTTCCATTTAGTAGGTGGCAACATTGGGCGAACTACGCAGGTCATGCACCTAAGCACGCGATCAACAGTGTTTTTGTGGCTTGCGTTACACGTTTCGCAGTGATTTAGATTGCTCATGCCCGCCCCCGATTGAACTGAGCAACAGGAACGCGCACATCCATCTTGTCGGACGGCACGTACTTCTTGCCGGCGTACAGGTGCGTGCTCGGCTCTGTGCGGCGCATCACCGGTACATTGCGCAGGATTCGCTGGACGGATTGCTGGCCTTCTGAAGGCGCGGTGTTGTAGCGGTTGCTCATGACAGAATCCAAATCACAACAGCGACCAGAGCCACGAAAACCAGCACAGCACTAAACCCGCTGGCCTGCTTTTCCTGACGCTCGCAAATCTCACACGGTTCGTCGTCTCGATAGTTGCCAGCCAATCCAGAGCGGTGACGGCAAGGGGTGTAGTGGTTCATGCGTGCTCTCCTAATTTCGGTTGTGGTGCGCCATGCAAAGAAGCGCCCCGATAACTTGTCCAGATGTCGCCAGACGGATCGACTTCGGCTTGCAGTTCGTGGGCGCGATCCACCAATTTCTGGCCGCGCTTGACGATCAGCGGGTCGTCGGAAAACTGGTACTGCCAATCCAGCATGGAAAGAAGGTCGTGATACGCGGCCAGCTTGTGAACAAAGCTCTGCGGCGGTGCGATGGCAACGAGTGCGTGTGCAATGGCGGGGTGAAGGTCGTTCATGGCTTCCTCGCAAGGGTTTGCACCATTGAAAGCAACGACGCATCGATTTCTTGCTGGCTCTTCTGCGTGTCCAGCATGGTCAGCATCGACGAGTAAAGGTCTTTCACCGAGCCTTGCAGTTGGTGAATGCAGATGTGCAGAACGAGCACCCACACACATAGCGCTAACATGGCGAGTGATTCGAGAGTCATCGCACCACCTCCGCCCGCATCACACTGCGCTCGCTAACCGCTGGCTTGATCGGCTCCAGCGACATGAAGCCGCTGTCCTGCTCTTGCTTTGCTTTGTCCCAAAGTGCCCAGCCAGCATCAAAGGGCAGCTCTTTCACTTCGGGCAATGGAAGGTCGAGGTGGGTCATGGCTTGTCTCCGCTCGGCGCGTCGGACTGCCTGGTGGCGAGCAGTTTGGCAACCACTTCGGAAGGACTGATCAGGGGGGTGTTGCACAGCAGGTGGCGTGCTTTACGCAGCCGCTCCTGTTCATCCGGTGACATTGACTTCTGCTCGACGTCGAGACGGTCATCAGGTGCGGCACCAGCATCAATCAGTGCAAGGCGTAAAGCCTCGTGGGCACTTTGCTGTCCAACAACGATGCGCCGCGATTGGTTGGACGTAGCGACCCATTGCGTGCCCTCGTTAACATTCTCCAAGGTGATTGTTAGGAACATGGCTTCCTCTCGTGGGGGCTGGGCTGCGAGTGCTTCACGGTCCTTGCGGTCGTGATACTCGTGGCTTATGAATTCAGGCTGCCGAGCGCAGCCGCGTTGGCACTGTTTCTTGTTCGGGCAGTCCGTGCATGGCGATCCGCCAGAGCAGTCGGTTTGCGGAACTTCTGCGGGGTGAGCGGGCCAAGCGGCCCATGTTGGACGGGGGGTCATATGAACCTTTCTTAGCCACGAACAAAAGTTGCGCGCTCAAAGTGGCTGACATCACGCGCTTGTGCAAAGCCGGAGGAAACGGAAAGCTCTTCCGAAACCCACACGACGTTTTCACTTCCACCAGTGATGCGCTCGGCCAACTTCTTGGCGGCATGGCTTTCGTCTTTTGCAAAGCAGACAGTTTTGGCAACCACCTGCCACTTCTTGCCGGCTTGTTGTCCCGGCTTCTGCCAAACGCCCACGCTGCCCTCATCGCGGTTGATCACAGCGTCAGGTGCGTTTTCTTCAAGGCGCTTGAACTTCATGCGCATCACCGCGCAGCGCCCCGGTTCTTTCGCGCAGTAGTCAACGCGGAAGCTGTTCCACGACGAGAAGTCGTAGACCCACGGAAGCTTTGCCTTGGCGTCTTCCGCGCTCGCTGCGACAACTAGAAGCTCTAGTTCGCAGTGCTCGTTGTCGGCTCTACAGGTCATGCCGACCCTGTAAAGCTGACCAGCCACCATTTCTGCCATCCGTCTCTCCTGGATTGCTCCCCGGGGTGGGAAGCGATGTAGTAAATATAGATTGGCGACTCTCTACGGTCTATTTAAAATTTTCGACTGCTATTTCAAAACCGATAGTCGAAAACTCAAACAGACTTAGATGGCGTTAGTGCCTATCCACCTTCGGCGCACGGGCCGGAACTTCAGGAACAGGAGCCACTGGCGCAATCGTCGGCGTCATCACAAGGCGTGGACGCTTCATGTCCTCACACTCGGACAACGAGTGATTGCGAGCACCGGGAACCATCGGCAGTGATGGGGCGCCGGGGAACACGGTCTCATAAACCCGCGCCATGATCATCTGCTCTGACTCGAAATGGCAGTGATCGTAAGCAGCCTTCGCCATGATGATGCCGACGCAAGCCGGATCACTCTGTTGGTCGGACTTGGCAACACTGATGAGCGACCAGCCGACGGAAGCCGAACGGGCCGAAGTCGTGATGCAACCTGCGGCCTGCGGAACCATCGTCCAGACAGGCTGAGGAAGGACGGCAATGCGTGTCGATGTGCTGCCCTCGCTCAGAGCAGAGTAAGAGCCGCCGCTGGATGCTTGCCCACCAGTGCCGGTTGCAGTGGACGACCCACCGATGCCCACTCCCACCCCAACAGCGCCGGCTGTAGCGCCTGCAGTAGCGTTCTGGCTCTGGGTTTGAGCCTGCGATCCAGAAACCGATGGTGTGGGCACAGGAGTTGGTTCTGGCTTTGTGGTGGCGTGAGCCGATGCGATGCCGAGTGCAAGAGAAAGAATGGCGAAGTGTTTCATGATGGTGGTTTGATTAACGGTTGAGTTCGGCACGGTGCTTGGAGCGCTCGCTGGGCTCAGCAAGTCCAGCACGAACCAGCTTTTCGTGGAACTCATCCTCCTGCATGGGAACAAGAGAGAGTTCTTCAACTTTCCCGCCATTCGCCTCACGGATCACAGCCTCAGCAGCAGCGCCTTTCAGCTCACATGCTTCAATGCCTGGCATGGTTGGGTTGGTCATGTCACTCTCCTGTTAGCACCTCGGAATGAAGTGCATGTAGAGAATGTAGAGCGGCAGTGGCATCGCTGACTAATTGTTATTTTCTATGTTGATGTGAGATGGTAATAGTTAAGATTAATCACGCTTATGGCAGAACCGTATTAGGCTATGCACATGGAAAAAATCACCTTGCCAAGTGTTGAGCTGGAGCGCATTGATGCTGAGATTGAGATCACGCATCGGCGCACTGGTATGACGACCAGAGTAAGCGCGGCACAACTTGACCGCTGGAGTTTGCGATTGCTTAGGGATGAGTTGTCCAGCCCAACCCATGCTGTTGATCCTCAGGCGGCAGGTTGAGAGCATGAACCAACTCGTTCTACACCTGCCTATGTCGAGAGACACGGACCCAAGCACCAGCAAGGCTGCTGCAAGGCGTGCAGCCCGCTTCCAAGCCTCACACGCTGGCCGAATCCTCGAAGCCCTGCGCACTCACCCGATGACGGCGCAAGAGATTGCTGACCACACCGGGTTGCAGGTTGTTCAGATTTGTCGGCGACTTCCTGAAATCGCCGATGCCCGCGTGGTGACGCAAGGCGGGCAGGCACTTGAGCGCGGCGGGATGCGCGTGTGGATGGCTGTCTGATGAGCCCCGTCACCATCGGCGATGCCGTTTTGTACCTTGGCGACTGCATGGACATCCTGCCGACGCTGGGCAAGGTGGATGCGGTGATCACTGATCCGCCTTACAGCGCCCGTTGCCACTCAGGACACGACGAAGGCGCGCACGAGGCGCGTGACGGCGCAACCCGTGCAACCCTTGGCTACGCCGCCTTGAGCTTGGACGATGTTGAGCGGTTAGCTGATGCCTACATTGCCGCCTCCGTTGGCTGGGTGGTTTGGATGACGGACAGTGACCTTGCTGTTGCCATCCGCACGGCTTTGGAAAAACGTGGTCTGTACGCGTTTGCACCGCTGCCGTTCTTTCATCCTGGTCGCAGTGTTCGGTTGGCGGGCGATGGCCCCTCAAGTTGGACGGACTGGATTGTGGTCGCCAGAACCAAGGCTGTGCGTAAGTGGGGCACCTTGCCGGGTGGTTATGTGGCAGGCCCCGGCTGGAACGACAAGGCCCGCATGGGCGGCAAGCCGACCGCCCTTATGGAATCGCTGGTGCAGGACTACAGCCGGGCCGGAGACACGGTTCTTGACACGCACATGGGCGCTGGCACTACGGGTGTCGCCTGCATTCGCAATGGCCGCAAGTTTATTGGCATTGAGATCGACCCCGCCGCTTTTGAAATTGCACGTAAGCGCATAGAGCAGGCGGTCGCACAGGGCCAGCTATTCGCTCCTGAGCGCCCTGCGCAGGTTCAGATGGGCCTGGAGATCACAAATGCCTAACCGCATCCTGCGCGAAGGCATTTTGACCAGTGAGCGCGTGGAGCGCTTGAACTGGGCGGAGGAAGTCTTCTATCGCCGGCTCATGTCGGTGGTGGACGACTTTGGACGGTACTACGCGAGGCCGGCACTCCTGCTGGCTGCTTGCTACCCGCTGTTGCTGAAAAAGGTATCCGACTCGGACATTGAGAAGTGGCTCTCCGCTTGCGAGAACGCGGCTCTTGTAAGGGTGTATCCGGCTGAGGACGGAAAGCGATACCTGCAACTGCTGGACTTCAAGCAGCAAGTGCGAGCGGCTGTCAGCAAGTTCCCGCCGATGCCAAGCGAATGCGCAGCAGATGCTACGCAACCGCAAAGCACACCACCAGCATCTGCGCACTTAGACGTATCCGTATTCGGAGACGTATTCGAAGACGGAGTCGATACGCGCAAGCGCGAGAAGCCTGCCGGCTTCACCCCCCCCGATTGGATCAACAGAGCCCATTGGGACGCATGGCACTCCTGCCCAAAACGCAAGGAGGCCACGGACGCGCAGAAGCAACTCTCCGTTGAAAAGCTCGACGGCTGGAGACAGGCTGGCGAAGACTTTGCCACGGCGCTGGAGAACGCTGCTGTCGGCGGGTATCAAGGCCTTTTCCTGCCTGACAAGCCGAAGACGAACCCAGCGGAAATTCGCACCACCACAGTCCCCGCCAAGCCCGGCAAAGACCCGACGCTGCTCGCCATTGAAGCCGACAGAAAGGCAGCCGCACCCGTGCCGCAGGCAACTCGCGAGTTCCTTGCAAAGCTCAAACCAACAGGAGCAACACAGTGAAGACGCCAAGAAATGACCTACCACCTGAAGCAGTCAGAGAGCTTTTTGACTACGACTCAGCGAGTGGTGCTCTCAAGTATCGATACCTGCCAAGCAACAGTTGCCGAAAAAACGGGGTGCCTGGATCGGTAAGCGGTGGATCACTAACGGTAAGGGTTTGCGGCGTTCGGTATTTGGCGCATCGGGTGATCTTCTTGTGGATGACTGGCAGGTGGCCGGAAGGGGTGATCGATCACATCGATGGCAATCGCTTGAACAACAAGTGGGAAAACCTGCGCGACGTTTCGCAAACGACGAATATCTACAACACCCATGTGGTTCCAAGCCACAAGAAACACTCGAAGTTGTATGGGGCGCACTGGTGTGAGCAGCGAAGTCTCTGGAAATCTTCAATAACCGTTGGCGGCAAGGTCCATCACCTTGGTGTTTTTGCGACTGATGTCGATGCGTCAAACGCCTACATCAAAGCAAAAACGGAAATGCATCCCGGCTTCTCTCTCAAGAATTTCAAGGGGGCTGTATGCGCACAGTAATCACGCTCGAAATCGAGCACAAGGCCCCGATCCCTGATCTGGCCGACAAGGTAGCCCAACGCAGCTACAACCTGGACAAAGTTGAAAACGTCACCGTCATTGGAGTGGCGTCCAGCGTTGATCTGATCGCGCTGCCGGTGGTGGAGATGGGAGAGCCGTCATGAAGGCCGATACCGCTCAAAAACTCGTCGCAAGTTACTCGCGCCTGACCAGAGAAATCAAAGCCCTGCGAGGCCAGATCGCCGAAAACTTGGACAAGTGCCCCGGCGTGAAAGGTGATCGCCTGTTGGTGGATGAACACGGCTGGCAGACCTACATGCCTGAAGTGGACTCAAAGAATCGAGACAAAGGGGTTCACCTTTGGCATTGGTATCAGCCAGAAATCGGCGATAGCGGCTACTACTGCGAGCCCCACACCGTTTGGACTGATGTTGGCGTGCAGGAGTCCGAGGAATGCCCGCACTGCTACGCCGCGCACCTTGCGATTCAGCGCCGCAAAGAAGCCCGCAAGGAATTGGGTGGTGTCAAAGGCGCAATGACGCGGCATGGCTCGCTCGACGTTCCAGCCAAGCAAGGGGAAACCGCATGACACCGTTCATGAAAATCTTCGCCCTGCTTGAGCAGCGCCAGTTCATTCAATTCGCCGAAGTGATCGAAGCGCTTGAATCGCGTGGAGCGGCGAACCGGGTGATCCGCCAGTTGCGTGATCGCGGGGACATTGTTCACGTTGGCCGTGGTGCTTACACAAAGCCAGAAACCGCAAACATGCTCAAGGGGTGGGTGGCATGACAAAGACGAATGTTCCAGTTGTCCGCAACCTGTTGGCCGAGCACGAAGACGGCCTGACAAAGAACGAAATCTCCAAACTGACCGGGATCAGTTACGGCAGCGTTCACAGCGTTGTCCGCAGGCAGCGCGACATCTTCATTGATCACTGGCGTCCGAACTACGAGAGCTACCGCTGGGAGCCGGTGTGGTGCTTGATGAAGGCCCCTGAAAACGTGCCAGAGCCCGAGATGAAGGTCATGGACTATTTGCGTGCTCAGGAACGGAGAGCGGCGTGAACAAGTGCTGCAAGACGTGCCATCACGCAAACACCAAGTCGAACACCGACATGGCGAAGCAGGGCTATGCCTTGTGCAATCTCGGTCCGCGCTGGGAATTTCACTCTCGCACCTTTGTGTGCAACCAGTGGAAGACGAAATCGTGACCGACCGCCAGAACCAGCCCGCAGTATTGCGCCGCAAGGTGGAGCGCTTGGAAGCGTTGCTGGCTGCCGAAAAGCACCGAGGTGACAAGTGCTGGGCCGCATACCGCGAACTGATGTATGAAAACGTGGACATGAAGCTCAAGCTGGATCGGATCGCTGCGGCTGTGAATGGGGGTGAGGAATGAGCACCTACGTTCTGCCATGGCCGCCCAAGGAGCTGAGCCCGAACCAGCGCCTGCACTGGTCGAGGGTCGCCAAGGCAAAGGCCGCCTACCGTGCCGCCTGTGGCTGGACGGCGAAGGAGCAGGGCGCTCAGAAGCTCAATGCTGACCGCCTGCATGTGGCGTTCACCTTCTACCCGCCAAACCGCCAGCGCCGTGATCTGGACGGCTGCATTTCGCGCATGAAGGCCGGGATCGACGGCTTGGCTGACGTGCTTGGGGTGGACGACAGCAAGTGGTCCATGGCCTTCGAGCTTTCAACCGAAATCGGCGGCATGGTCCGTGTGGAGGTGAGCCAGTGACCAACGAACAACGGTGCGCAGAAGCCATGAAGCGCCTGAACGAGTGGATCAACCGAGCCGCCGCACAGCACATCCGTCGCATGCGGGAAGGGTGGGCGAAGTGACCGACCAACGCGACCCGAACAAGGCGGTGGATTACATGATCCAGACCGCACCGCTGTTTGCCCAGGCCCGGGCTGAACGTGTGTGGTTGGAAGAATTCCGCAAGTCGAAGAAGGCGCTGCTCATGAAGGCCAGCCCCGAATCGTCGTCGGCAGGGCAGGAGCGAGACGCCTACGCGCACCCCGAATACATCCAACTGCTGGACGGCTTGAAGTCGGCTGTCGAGCAGGAAGAAACCATGCGTTGGCAGTTGATCGCGGCACAGGCCCGGGTGGAAATCTGGCGCACTCAGGAAGCCAGCAATCGCCAGCAAGACAGGACGATGCGGTGACCGCCTTCCCGAAATCCACCTACGTGCGCAGCAAAGCCCTTCTGGTGGCCTGCCGTGAGATTCCGTGCCAGTCCTGCGGGGTGGCTGACGGCACGGTGGTTGCAGCTCACAGCAACCAATCCCGGCACGGCAAAGGCCGCTCGATCAAGGCGTCAGACGTGTTCGTCGCCAGCCTGTGCCACAAGTGCCACACCGATCTGGACCAAGGCGCATCAATGACTCGTGGTGAGCGTGAAGGGTTGTGGGACAACGCACACCGCAACACCGTGCGCACGTTGGTCAAGCGCGGGCTATGGCCGATGAACGTGGAAATCCCCGACATCCGAGTTTTCGATTAACCAAAGGAGCCTGACATGAGCAAGAACCTGAAGACACAGTGGCGAGTGCAAGTGCGCAAGAGCATGGCGCACAAGTGGGTGAACAAAGGGCTGTTCGAGACGCGATGTTCAGCGAGAACAAGCGCCGCGATTTGGCGAGAGTGGGTCGGCTTCGGCAACACCCGCGTGGTCAAGTACATCAAAGCCTGAAAGAGCCGCATGACCGACGAAAAGCCCAGCATTGCAGAGCGGTACGTTTCCGCCGACCGGGCGGGGGACGTGATCACCGCTGCGGGGTGGGTTGCCCAAAAGGACGATCACGCCATGGCTTTGATGCTGTGGTCGATCATGTACGAGGGCAAAACCAGCCACAAACACCGGTTGGCCGACATGCTGGGCGACCACCTGAACCAGAAGATGCTCCACGACCGGAAGATCAAGGGCAACGCATGGAAGATCGCCCGCGAAATGCTCGCCTGGCACTGTGACGGCATCTGCACCGCCTGCGATGGGCGGGGATATGAGGCGATCCAAGGCACTCCATCCCTGTCCGACAACCTGTGCAACCACTGCCACGGTACAGGGAAGCGCCCATACACCCGAGAGGCGGCGCATATTTGGCTGGAGGCCGAGTTGTCCCGCATGACGGCAATGGCGGCAGGCGAGGTGATGAAAAGGCTAGCAAACAAGATTGATTTGCTGTAGGATGCAGCGGTCTACAAATGCCGGGTGTTCCGGTAACAGCAACATGACGCAAGCCCTTGAAGGGTTAGCCGACTGCAAAAATCCTCAAAAGCTCGCCTAAACAGCGGGCTTTTCTCGTTTCTGGCCTGTCTGCTGGGGGTTCCCGGTGGAGCGCAACAGGCCGCCCCAGCACGGGGAAATCTCGCAGTTACCGTGAGGCACCGCCGCTCGCCGAGCATGGGCGCCACCTAGACATTGAGACTTTCCCCTGCGTTTCAGCCCCCCGACATACATCAGCCATCCGGTGTGCACCCAGGGGCAAATGGGTGCTGACCTTTCAACTGTCTTCTGCACGGGTAGATGGCCGCAGCACCGCATAGCGCCAGCAGCCCCAGATCAAGCCCTGTAGTCGGATGGCGCTCCAACAGGGATACACCATGACCGCACCCACCTACTGGACCCAGCAGGAAGAAGACCGCCAGCGCATGGTGCGCATCGAGCAGAAGCTGGACGCCCTGATTGCTGCACTGGCTGAGGAAGAAGAGCCCGCCACGATCACTGACCTGGACGGTCGCACCTACGAGTTCGGCGAGCGGGACCAGAGCCAACCCCTGTGACAGACCGCATAAGAGGCCGCGCCCTACAGGAGCGCCGAGACCTCGCCATGCAACTCAATCCACTATGCGTTCGCTGCAAAGAGCAGGGTCGAATCACCATTTGGACAGAGCTCGACCACATCGTCAGCCTAGACAAGGGCGGCGAGGACATCCTGGAGAACTGCCAAGGGTTATGCACCCCATGCCACCAGGACAAGACAGCCGAGGACATGGGCTACAAGAAACGCACCACGATAGGGCTCGATGGCTGGCCCGTGGGTAGTGGGGGTGGGTGAAAAGTCTTTTGGTTCCATATTGGAAAC
>Ga0172380_10007395_pt1 | contig 12358 bp, 9 predicted proteins | sample Leawe162metaG_FD_119747 | JGI IMG/M metagenome (GOLD analysis project Ga0172380, IMG submission 119747) | Leachate microbial communities from a municipal landfill in Southern Ontario, Canada - Leachate well 162 metaG | ecosystem: Engineered > Solid waste > Landfill > Unclassified | place...
GCCGCCGAGCCTGGCCCGCAGTTCCCCCGATCGATGCAGCCCCCGGCCACCGTAGACGTAGTGGTTGGGCGGCCCGCTGCGCTTGTAGGCGAGATCCCCCAGATCGACCCCGCCATGCTGCTCGCAAATGCGGCGGAGGTTCGCCTCGTGGATCTTCAACTCCTCCTCGCAGGTCGCGTCCTGCTCTACGCAAACGATCAATTGGACATGCTCGGGGAGCTTCACGATGCCCTTCTTTTCAGCTTGCCGGAAGCCCCAGCGGTTGTAGTTTCTGTAGTTGTAGATGGGGTACTTCTGCAACTCTACTGCGGCGCCGGTCAGCGCTTCAATCCCTTCCCTCGGGTGTCCATAGGCGTAGTACCCGACAAACGCCGGGCGCTTCTGCACCCGGAAGGCCACCTTGGTGATGACCCCCATGATGCCCGTGGAATTCACGAAAAGGCCGATGAGGTCGGGGATGCCCGTGTAGCGGTGGTAGTCCCCGTAACCGCCCTCGATGGCGCCGGACCCCAGTCTGACCACCTCCCCGGTGGGCAGAACCACCTCCAGGCCGAGGACGATGTCCCCGAACCGCCCGTTGCGGTTGGTGTAGTTGCCAAAGGCGTTGCAGGCGATGCCCGCCCCGATCTGTGGTCCCGGGGCGTATTGCGGCATGACCGGTATCATGAGCCCGCTCTTCAACAGTTCGTGCGCAATCTTGTAGGTGGAGCATCCCCCTTCCACCAGAACGGTCATGTTCTCGCGGTCGATGTTGAGGATGCGGTCCATGAAGGTCATGTCCAGGACCATGCCGCCCTTTTGGGGAATGGCCGAGCCGTGGCCGCTGCCAGCCCCTCTAGGCACTACCGGAATATTCTCTTCGTTGGCCAGGCGCACAAGCCTGGAGACCTCCTCCGTCGATGAGGGGGACACGACGTAGTCCGGCTTCTTCGGGAAGAAGTAGGGAGTGGGCGTATGCGACATCGAGTAGAAGAAGAGATCGCTCTCCGCCGTGGAAACGTGTCCAGGGCCGACGATCGCCTCCAACGCCTGCACTATACCCATGAACCTGCTCCCTCAATTGAGCCAGGCGTTCCGCCTGGCCGATGGCGCGATCAGCCTCGGCAAGGTCGGTACAATTCCTCGCCAAATCTTTGAACAGCTAAACGGCAACCGAGTATCTCCTCGAAACTTCAAGCGAGTCAAGCATGAGATTGCAGATAATACCGATGTGCTTTAGTTCGGCGCCTTTAGCGAGTGCGATTGGATGGAAGGGCCAGAATATCCCCTTACAGGCGGCACTGCTTCTCGGACTGAGGGCGGGTGATGATCGGTCCAGGCTTGAGTAGTTCTTACCCGCAGCGGTAGGGGGTAGAATGACAACGGGCCACGCGAGTGGCCCGAAGCTTTGTCCTAGAGTGTCCTAACCGGTAGGACAGCTTTGATCAGCGCAGGATATTTCCGTAACTCTTTGACTTACTGGTGCCCAGGAAGGGACTCGAACCCCCACACCTTGCGGCGCATGGACCTGAACCATGTGCGTCTACCAATTCCGCCACCTGGGCAGGCGCGAAACAAAGAGGCGCGAATTTTAAAGGAAACCAGCAAATTGTCAAACAAGGCCAAGACATCCAAGCTTCCCAAGGTACGCCGCGCCGACCCCCATCTGGCGCGCGAGATGGAGAAATACGAGCACCCTTTGCCCAGCCGCGAATTCATCCTGCAGACGCTGGCTGAACAGGGCGTGCCGCTGGCCACCGAGCAGCTCTGCCAGTTGCTGGCGGTGACGGAGGAAGAACGAGTGGCCTTCGAGCGTCGTCTCCGGGCGATGGCCAGTGCCGGGGAAATGATGCAGAACCGCGCGGCGGCCTGGCTGATTCCCGACAAGGCGGACCTGATACGCGGGCGCGTCGAAGGGCACGCGGACGGCTATGGCTTCCTCGTTCCCGAGGAGGGCGGTGCCGACCTGTTTCTCAGCGCCAAGGAAATGGAGAAGGTGCTGCACGGCGATCGCGCCATCGCCCGGCAGATCGGCATCGACCGCCGCGGGCGCCCGGAGGGCAAGATCGTCGAGGTGCTGGAGCGGGCCAATACCCGACTGGTCGGACGCGTCTTCAGCGAGCACGGGGTGTGGTTCGTGGTCGCCGAGAACCGGCGCATCAGCCAGGACATCCTGCTGACGCCACCGGAGAAGAAAGCGCTCAAGCCGGCCGCCGGCCAGGTGGTAATGGTGGAGATCATCGAGCAGCCGAGTAGGCATAGTCAGCCGATCGGGCGCATCGTCGAAGTGCTGGGAAACTATGCCGATCCGGGCATGGAAATCGAGATCGCGCTGCGCGCCCATGACCTGCCCCACGAATTCGGCAGGGAGGCCCTGGCCGAGGCGAAGAAGCTTCCGGACGCGGTGCGCAAGGGCGATTGGGCAGGACGCGAGGACCTGACTGCGCTGCCGCTGGTGACCATAGACGGCGAGACCGCGCGCGACTTCGACGATGCCGTCTATTGCGAGCGCCGCGGCAGCGGTACCAAGAGTGGCTATCGGCTGGTGGTTGCCATCGCCGACGTCTCGCACTACGTCCGCGCCGGCGGTGCGCTGGATGCTGAATCGCGGCTACGCGGCAACTCCGTGTATTTCCCCCGCCGCGTCATTCCGATGCTGCCGGAGAAGATCTCCAACGGCCTGTGCTCGCTCAATCCCGAGGTCGAGCGGCTGTGCATGGCCTGCGACATGAACATCGCCGCCGACGGCGAAATCGAAGACTTCCGCTTCTACCCGGCGGTGATGCATTCGCAGGCCCGCCTCACCTACACCGAGGTGGCGGCGGCCTTGTACCAGGACGATGCCGCGGCGAAGAAGAAGCTCGAACCCGTGCTGCCGCACCTGAAGAACCTCGACGTGCTGTTCCGCGTTCTCGTCAAGGCCAGGCAGGTGCGCGGCGCCATAGACTTCGACACGCTGGAAACGCGCATGATCTTTGACGCCCTGGGCAAGATAGAGCGCATCGAAGCCGTCGCGCGCAACGACGCGCAGCGCGTCATCGAGGAATGCATGCTCGCCGCCAACGTATGCGCCTCGGACTTCCTCAAGAAACATCGGCATCCCGCGCTCTACCGGGTGCATCAGGGCCCGACCCCGGAACGTCTGCTCAAACTGCGCGACTTCCTCGCAGGCTTCGGCCTGCAACTGAGCGGCGGCGCCGAGCCCACCGCCCTCGACTACTCGCGCCTGCTCGAACAGATCGTGGACCGGCCGGACAAACAGCTGCTGCAGACGGTGATGCTGCGCTCCCTGCGTCAGGCCGTCTACAGTCCGGAAAACATCGGTCACTTCGGTCTCGCCTACGAGTCGTACACCCATTTCACCTCGCCCATACGCCGCTATCCCGACCTGCTTATCCATCGCGCGATCAAGGCGGTGCTGGCCCACAGCCGCTACGCACCGCAAGAGGGAGAGCATGCCTGGGAAGAGACGGGCATGCATTGCTCGATGACCGAGCGACGCGCCGACGAGGCGACGCGCGACGTGGAGGCTTGGCTCAAGTGCTACTACATGCAGGACCGCATCGGCGAGGACTTCAACGGCAGTATTTCCGCGGTCCTGCCCTTCGGCGTCTTCGTCGCCCTCGACGAGGTCTTTGTCGAAGGCCTGGTGCATGTTTCGGAACTCGGCAGCGATTACTTCCACTACGACGAGGCCCGCCATCAGATGCTCGGCGAGCGCAGCGGCAAGCGCTACCGACTCGCCGACCGGGTGCGTGTGAAACTGGTGCGCGCCGACCTGGAGAGCAAGAAGATCGACTTTCGTCTGGCCGAGGCGCCGGCGGAACCTGGCTCCGACCGCAAGGCCGGAAAGAAGCGCCGTGGCTGAAACCCGCTTCATCTATGGCTTCCACGCCATCATCGCCAAGCTGCGCCACTCTGGCTCCGACGTACGCGAGATCTTCATCGACCAGACGCGTCAGGACGCCCGTGCCCGCGACCTGATCAAGCTGGCGCAGATCCACGGCGTGCACCTGATCTTGAGCGAGCCATCGCGCATCGCCGCGATGGCGGGCGGCGCCGGCGGCAAGCAGGCGCGCCACCAGGGCGTGGTCGCGCGCGTCGCCGCCCAGGTCCGTGCGCTCAAGCTCGACGACATCCTCGATACGCTCGCCGAGCCGGCGCTGCTGCTGGTCTTGGACGGCGTCCAGGATCCGCACAATCTCGGCGCCTGCCTGCGCGTCGCCGACGCCGCTGGCGCGCACGCCGTGATCGCGCCGAAGGACCGCGCCTGTGGCCTCAACGCCACGGCCATCAAGGTGGCCAGCGGCGCCGCGGAGAGCGTACCCTTCATCGCCGTCACCAACCTGGCGCGGACGTTGCGCGAACTCAAGGAGCGCGCAGTGCTGACCCTAGGCGCCGACGCGGAGTCGAGCGAGGAACTGTACGCCGTGGAGCAGACCGGCCCTCTGGCCTGGGTCCTTGGCGCCGAGGGAGAGGGCCTACGTCGCCTGACGCGCGAGACCTGCGACCGCCTTGCGTGCATTCCCATGCAGGGCAGCGTCGCCAGTCTCAACGTCTCGGTCGCGAGCGGCATCTGCCTCTTCGAAGCGCGGCGCCAGCGCTCGCTAGCCCTTGCCGCCGGGACATCCCAAGGCTAGGGCAGTGTGCAACATGGAGCCGCGAAGCGGCGAACCGCCGTCACCCCGCGCAAGGGGGCAGGGGTGAATGCCGTTCATTCCTGTCAGGCAGGCGCAGCCTGCCTGGAGCTCAGGCTGGTCTCGTCGACGGCGAGATTGATCAGCGAGGCGACGACGCCGAGGCCGATGCAAATAGCCCAGATGGCGTCATAGTTGCCGTTCGCGTCGAACAGCCGCCCGCCCAACCAGACGCCGAGGAAGCTGCCGATCTGGTGGCTGAAGAAGACGATGCCGGAGAGCATGCCGAGGAAGCGGACGCCGAAGATCTGCGCCACGATGGCGTTGGTGAGCGGCACTGTGGACAGCCAGAGCAGGCCCATGCTTATGGCGAAGACGTAGACGGAGGTGGGGGTCAGCGGCAGCAGCAGGAAGGCAGCGATGATCAGGCTGCGCAGCGAATAGATTGTCGCCAGCAGATAGCGTTTCGTCAGGAGCCCGCCGAGGTAGCCGGCGCCATAGGTGCCGACGACGTTGAACAGGCCGATCAGCGCCAATGCCGTCATCCCGACGTTGGCGGAGAGCCCTTTGTCGAGCAGGTAGGTCGGCAAGTGCACGCCGATGAATACCACCTGGAAGCCGCAGACGAAATAGCCCAGGGTCAGCAGCAGAAAACCGCGATCGCGCGAGGCTTCGGCGATCGCCTCTCTGGCGTTCTGCGAACCGGCGGTGGCAGCCGCCGGCTTGAGACCGCGGGTCAGCGCCGTGCCGAGCGGCACCATCGTCGTCGCCAGCGCGGCGAACACGATCAGGGTGGCGTACCAGCCGATGCCGCCGATCAATCCCGCGGCGAGCGGCACCATGAGGAACTGCCCGAAGGAACCGGCTGCCGCAACCACGCCCATTCCCCAACTGCGCTTCTCCAGCGGCAGCAGCGGCCCCATGGCCGAGAAGACGACGCTATAGGTGACGCCGCTTTGCGCGATCCCTATGAGCAGGCCGGCGCTGGCGGCAAAGCCGCTGCCGGTCGACGCCCATGCCATTCCTATCAAGCCGAGCACGTAGAGGAGACTGCCGGCCCAGAGCACGCGCCGCGCGCCGAACCGGTCGGCGAGCAGTCCGGCGAAGGGTTGCGCCGCACCCCAGAGCAGATTCTGCAGAGCGATGGCGAAGGAGAACACCTCGCGGCTCCAGCCGTGGGCGGCACTCATCGGCGCCAGGAAGAGGCCGAAAGAATGGCGTATGCCCATGGCGACGCAGATAATCAGCGCCGCGTAGGCGAGGACCAGGGTGAGCGGGCGTTGTGGTCTTGTCATGGCGTCTCGGGCCTCGGGTTTGCGCTTTGTACTGGGGCCGCGAGACGATATCATGACGCCGGATAAAAATGAAACTCTGCTCTCCAAGAGCGGAATTAAAAGGATCGGGCTAGACCGCCGGGCGATGCGCTGCGTCGGACCGACTTGAAGCAATACCCATATTGACATAGTATTTTCCGATGAAGCAGATTCCCATCCAACAGGTGCTGCAACGCATACACGAAATCGTTGCCCGAGACACCGGCAGGTCATTGAGCGATGAGGCAGGCTCGGCTGTAGAAGAGGTGCTCAACGAATTGACCACGCAGTCCTTGCCCTCGACCCTGGGCCAGGAATTCCTTAACCGCGAGGTCACCATACTGTTCGCCGACCTGCGCGGCTTCACGGGGCTCGTCGCCAGTCAGCCGGCCGGCATCGTCATACAGATGCTCAATCCCTGCTTGATCAAGATGAGCGAGATCATCTTCAAGCATCAGGGAACCATAGACAAATTCATGGGCGACTCGATCATGGTGCTGTTCGGCGCGCCGGTGAGTCGCAAGGACGACGTGCGGCGGGCACTGGCCTGTGCCGTGGACATGCAGATGAACATGAGCACCCTCAACCTGGCGCACAAGGAGCAGGGCATGCCGGAGCTCTACATGGGCATAGGCATCAACACGGGTGATGTCCTCGCCGGTACCCTGGGCTCAGAGCGTTATTCCGAGTACACCGTGATCGGCGACGAGGTCAACCTGGCTTCCCGCATCGAGGCCTTCAGCCTGCGCGGACAGGTATTGATCAGCCAGAGTACCTACGATCGCTGCAAGGACTATGTTGACACCGCCGAGCCGATCGACATTCACGTCAAGGGCAAGCCCTTGCCTGTCAGCCTACGCGAGGTCACGGGGATTCCCTCGCTGGGTTTGAAGGTGCCGCGCAAGGAGATCCGCCGCTCGCACCGCATCGACGTCAAGCTGCCCTGCAGCTACCAGATGATAGACAACGGCGTCGTTCTGCCGGAGAAGCGACTGGGCGTGCTGCGCGACATCGGCTACCATGGCGCCCTGCTGGAACTCGACAACGAGTTGCCGATTTACTCGGAGATCAAGCTTTGCTTCGATCTGCCCATGGTCGACTACCAGGCCCGCGATGTGTATGCCAAGATCCTCAGCCGCAACCCCGGCGAGGCCAGCATACGCATGGGATCGGAATTTACCTCGGTGCCGCCCGAGACGGAAATGAAAATCCAGTTGTTCGTGCAGCTCCTGGTGTTTACCGACCTGTCCTGAATCGTCCAGTATCCGGCTTGGCGACGGAGACGACTATAATCGCGCTCTCCCAATTTTCCTTCGCGACATGCCGCGCGCCATCATCGAATCGCTGGACCACGAGGGTCGCGGCATCGCTCACGTCGAAGGCAAGGCCATCTTCATCGACGGCGCCCTGCCTGGTGAATCGGTAGAGTTCGCGAGCTTCCGCCGCAAACCTCGTTATGAACAGGCAAGCGCCGTGGCCGTTCTGCGCCAGAGCGCTGCACGGGTGACCCCGGCTTGCCGCCATTTCGGCGTCTGCGGCGGTTGCAGCATGCAACACCTCGAGTCGTCGGCGCAGGCGGCCGTCAAGCAACGCGTACTCGAAGATGCGCTCTGGCACATCGGCAGGCTGCGCCCCGAGATGCTCTATCCGGCCATCCATGGACCGGCCTGGGGTTATCGCCGGCGGGCGCGACTGTCGGTACGCTGGGTGGAGAAGAAGGGCGGCGTTCTGGTCGGCTTCCATGAAAAGCGCAGCAGCTTCGTCGCCGACATGGACAGTTGCGAAGTGTTGCCGCCGGAGATTTCCGCGCTCCTGCCCAAACTGCGCAGACTCATCGGCGCCCTCACTGTGCGTGACCGTCTGCCGCAGATCGAAGTGGCTGTCGGTGACGCCGCTCCGGTCCTGGTGCTGCGCATTCTGCAAGCGCTGACCGCCGCTGATGAAGCGGCGCTGCGCGCTTTTGCGCAAGCGGAAGGGGTGGCCCTCTACCTGCAAACTGGCGGTCCGGAGACCGTGTCGCTATTCCATCCGCAGGCGACCCCGCCGCTCAGCTACAGGCTGCCCGAGTTCGCCGTCGAGTTGCAGTTCGGCCCCTCCGACTTCACCCAGGTCAATCAGGATATCAACCGCATGCTGGTGAGGCGCGCCATGGGCCTGTTGCAGCCGCGCGCTGGCGAGCGCGTCGCTGACCTGTTCTGCGGCATCGGCAATTTCACGTTGCCGATCGCCCGCTCGGGCGCGCAGACGCTAGGCGTCGAGGGCAGCGCCGCGCTGACGGCGCAGGCGGCGGCCAACGCGGCCAAGAACGGTCTGGCGGGTAACACGGAGTTCCGTGTCGCCAACCTGTTCGCGGCGACCCAGGAGAGCCTGGCCGAGTTGGGGCGCTGCGACAAGATGCTGATCGATCCGCCGCGCGAAGGCGCCATCGCCCTGGTCAAGGCGCTGGCTGGGTGTGCGACGCGGCGCATCGTCTACGTTTCCTGCAATCCCGCGACCCTGGCGCGCGATGCCGCCGTGCTGGTCCATGAACAGGGCTATCAGCTGCGCGGCGCCGGCATCGCCAACATGTTTCCGCAAACCTCGCACGTCGAGTCGATCGCCCTGTTCGAGCGCTGAGGCGCCACGGCGGGCAAACAAAAGGGCGGCCGCGGCCGCCCCGATGCTGCTCGACCCTTGGCCTAGTCGCGCCGGCCGCTGAAAATCATCAGCAGGTTGAGCAGGTTCACGAAGATGTTGTATACGTCCAGGTAAACCGCCAGGGTCGCGGAGATGTAGTTGGTTTCGCCGCCGTGGACGATGCGGTTGATATCGTAGAGGATGTAGGCGGAGAAAATGCCGATCGCGATCGCCGATACCGCCAGGGACAGCGCCGGCAAGTGAAAGAAGATATTGGCCACGGCGGCGAGCAGGATCAGGATCAGTCCGGCGAAAAGAAATTTGCCTATGCCCGAGAAATCGCGCTTGGTGGTCGAGGCGATACCCGCGAGGACGAAGAAGATCGCACCGGTGCCGCCGGCGGCCATGGCGATCAGCGTGCCGCCGTTGGAAAAGCCCAGCGCCACCTGCAGGATGCGCGACAGCATCAAGCCCATGAAGAAGGTGAAGCCGAGCAGCAGAGCCACGCCCATGCCGGACTCCTTGGTCTTCTCGATGCCGAACATGAAGGCCATGGCGATGCCGAGGAACAGCATGAAGCCGAGCATGGGGCTCGTCTCCATGAAGGCGAAACGGAACTGGATGCCGATGACGGCGCCGAGGATGGTCGGCAGCATCGATATGGCCAACAGCATGTAGGTATTGCGCAGGACGCGATGCTGCGCTTGGGCGACGTCTTGCGCTGCGGTGTAGCCGGTATAAACGGGTTGCATGGTGGGCGTTTCCTCCTATTTAGGTGCAAGCTGATTATGGGACTGCGTACCAGCGAAAAAGGTTCCAACAGTTGTTTCCGCTGCCTGCCCTGAGTTCCCGCACTGCGGGCGCAAAGATATCACATCGATCGCCGCGCTGCCCACAGTATAGCCTCATAATATATTCCCATTGACTTTTGCGCACCAGTGGTTAATCTGCGCACTTGGTAGAGGGGAAGTCGAGATACTCTCGGCAACAGTTTGTATACTATAAAAATACCTAGGATAAGGAGCATAAGCCATGCCTGGAAAGAAAACGAAATCGGCTCCACTCGTCATGGAGAACCTTACCGACTACCGTTTTCTGCTCGCCGAGACACAGGCGGAGTTCTGGTCGCTCTATGGCGTCATGCAATCGAACGGTTCCCGTTACGAATCGGGCTTGGCGATGCCTCTATCCGTGGCTATGCTGATGATCATTCGCGCTGAGGGCATGCTGAACGACGAACAGCTCAACCGCGCCCGCGCCTTGGCGCTGGAAAAGATCAACCTGTTCCGCCGCAGCAACGACGGTTCGCGCCGCAGCACCGACTTCGCCAAGCGCGGTCCCCTTAAAGCGCCGTTGGCGGTGAAGCAGATCAACGTGCATCCCGAGCGTCGCGCACGTACCGGGCCAAGAAGGCGTAGCGACAACCCCTGAGCGAGGGCCAAGGCGATGCCCTCCGCGAGGACGACGTGCCGGCAGGGGAGCGCGAGAGGTTTCTACTGGTACTTCGCCAGTTCGATCTTTCCGATCTGGTTGCGATGCACTTCATCCGGTCCATCGGCAAGGCGCAGCAAGCGCGCTGAAGCGTAAGCCGCAGCCAGCCCCACATCGTTGTTGGTGCCGCCTCCGCCGTAGGCCTGGATCGCCCAGTCGATCACCTTGCACGCCATGTTCGGCGCCGCGACCTTGATCATGGCGATTTCGGCCTTGGCGAGCTTATTGCCCACGGTATCCATGCTGTGCGCCGCATGCAGCGTCAGGAGGCGCGACTGCTCGATGAGGATGCGCGCTTCGGCAATGCGCTCGATGGTGACCCCCTGTTGCGCGATGGGCTTGCCGAAGGCGACGCGCGAGAGGGTACGCTTGCACATCAGCTCCAGCATCCGCTCGGCGAGCCCGACCAGACGCATGCAGTGATGGATGCGACCGGGGCCGAGGCGGCCCTGTGCGATCTCGAAGCCGCGGCCTTCGCCGAGCAGCATGTTGGCTGCCGGAACGCGGACGTTTTCGAAAGTGACCTCGGAGGCGCGGTCCGGTACGCCGTAAAAGCCGAACACGGCGATGGGGCGGACGACCTTGACGCCCGGGGTGTCCATGGGCACGAGGATCATCGACTGCTGTTTGTAGCGATCCGGATTATCGGGATCGGTCTTGCCCATGAAGATCGCGATCTTGCAGCGCGGGTCGGTGGCGTTGGTGGTGTACCACTTGTGCCCGTTGATGACGTAGTCGGCGCCGTCGCGCTCGATGGAGGACTGGATGTTGGTGGCGTCGCTTGACGCGACCTGGGGCTCGGTCATGGCGAAGCAGGAGCGGATCTCGCCCGCGAGCAGCGGGCTGAGCCAGCGTTCCTTCTGCTCGCGGCTGCCGTAGCGCGCCAGCACTTCCATATTCCCCGTGTCGGGTGCCGAACAGTTGAACACCTCCGGCGCCAGGTGCGAGCGCCCCATGATTTCGCACAGCGGCGCGTAGTCGAAGTTCGTGAGGCCGGCGCCGTGTTCGGCGTCGGGCAGGAAGAGGTTCCACAGGCCCGCTGCCCGGGCCTTGGCTTTAAGCTCTTCGACGATCGGGTAGACCTTCCACGGACCAAGCTCCTCGGCTTCGCGGTAATGGCGTGCCTCGTTGGGATAGATGTGCTCGACCATGAAGGCGCGCAGACGCTCGGCTAGTTCCTGGGATTGTGGGGAAAACGCAAACATGTCGTCTATGCTCCTCTCGATTCGACCAACGCCCAGCCGGCCTCGGCGATCGGCCTGGCTCGCCTGCCCGTCTCCAGCGCCTGGGCGCTCGCCGCCGTCCCGTCCAGCGCGCGCTTGGCGATGCCCTGCAGGATGGCGGCGAGCCGGAACAGGCTGAAGGCGAGATAGAACTGCCAATGCGCTGGGTCGATGGGATCGCGCCCGACGCGCCGGCAGTAGGTGCGAAGATATTCCTCCTCGCCCGGGATGCCGAGCGAGGCCAGATCCTGGCCCGCCATGCCGCGAAACTGTTCGGCGGTCAGACGCCAGGTGATGGCGTGGTAGGAGAGGTCGGCCAGCGGATGCCCGATCGTCGACAGTTCCCAGTCAAGCACCGCCAAGATGCGCGGCTCCGTAGGATGAAACATCATGTTGTCCAGGCGCAGATCACCGTGCACGATGGACGCTTCGTCTCCCGGCGGTATGTTCTGCGGCAACCAGGCGATCAGGCGATCCATCGCCGCGATGCGCTCTGTCTCCGAAGCGCGGTATTGCTTGGTCCAGCGGCCGATCTGGCGCTCGAAATAGTTGCCGGGGCGCCCGAAATCGGCCAGGCCGATGGCCTGGTAATCGACGCGGTGCAGCGCCGCGACCACCCGGTTGAAGTCATCCCACGCGGCGCCGCGCTCCGCGCGCGAGAGCTCGGGCAGGGTGGGATCCCAGAAGATGCGCCCCTCGACGCAGTCCATGACGTAGAACGGGGTACCGATCACGGCCGGGTCGTCGCAATAGCAATAGGTCTTCGCGACCGGTACGTCGCTGCCCGCGAGCGCGGTGATGACGCGGTATTCGCGATCGACAGCGTGGGCCGAAGGCAGCAGCATGCCGTCCGGTTTCTTGCGCAATACGTAACGCTTGCCAGGGGTCGTCAAGCGGTAGGTGGGGTTCGACTGGCCGCCCTCGAAGCGCTCGATCGCAAGCGGCCCGCGATAGCCCTCGATGTGCTGTTCGAGATAGGCGTCCAGCGCTCGTGCGTCGAGCTCAGTGCTCATTGGGCACCCTTGGCGCTGCGCGCCGTCCCGCCAAGCGGGAGCGAGCCATCCTTCGGGCGGCCGGGCGGATGGCTCATGTCTTCCCC
>Ga0172380_10007396_pt1 | contig 12357 bp, 14 predicted proteins | sample Leawe162metaG_FD_119747 | JGI IMG/M metagenome (GOLD analysis project Ga0172380, IMG submission 119747) | Leachate microbial communities from a municipal landfill in Southern Ontario, Canada - Leachate well 162 metaG | ecosystem: Engineered > Solid waste > Landfill > Unclassified | place...
ATCTGGCCTACATCCTGATCACCGTCCTGGTCCTGGTGGTCGTCGCCGTGCTGGGCCGATCGGGCTGACATGGACGCCGCGACCTGCATCGCCATCGCCATCGCCTGCGCCGCCCTCAGCAGCGTGCCGGGCGGTCTGCGCCGCGGCGCCGGCGCGGTCGGCTCTGCGATCGGGCTGGGCGTCGCCGGAGGCGCCGCCGTCGTTGCCGGTTGCTGGGGACTGTGGGCCCCAGCGACCTTGGGAGCCCCCAGCGCGGCCCTGCTGGATGGGTGGCACGGCAGCCTAGCGGTGGACGGCGTCTCGGCCGTGTTCCTCGTCGCCTGCGGCATCGTCGCGGCGGCGGCCGGACTGTTCGGCGCCGGCTATTGGCGCGATACCGACCAGCCCGCCGCACCCTGGACGCGCCTCTTCCTCGGTCTGCTGGTCGCCGGCATGCTGGCGGTGTTCAGCGCCGGCGATGTCCTGACCTTCCTCATCGCCTGGGAGGTCATGGCGCTGGCGGGCTTCGCCCTGGTCGCCACCCAGCATCGTCGCAGTGAGGCACGGGCGGCAGCCTGGCTGTACCTGATCTGCACCCGGGTGGCGACCCTGGCGCTGATCCCTGCCGCGGTGCTGTTCGTGCATCTGACCGGATCGCTGGCCTGGAGCAGCCTGAGCGGCGTCAGCATCGGCAACCCCGCGGCGATGGCGATGCTCATCCTCTTCCTGATCGGCTTCGGCATCAAGGCCGGCATCGTTCCCGGCCACATCTGGCTGCCACCCGCCCACGCCGCGGCCCCCAGCCACGTCTCCGCCCTCATGTCCGGGGTGCTGATCAAGACCGGCATCTATGGCATCTGCCGGGTCAGCGCCGGCCTTGATGCGCCGCCCGTGTGGTGGGGCGGTACCTTGCTGACCCTCGGTGCCGTGTCGTCGGTCCTCGGCGTCACCTGGGCGCTGGGCAGCCACGACCTCAAGCGCCTGCTCGCCTATCACAGCATCGAGAACATCGGCATCATCCTCCTGGGCCTCGGCTTGGCGTTGGTGGGCCGGTCGATCGGCAATGAGGCCATGGTCATCCTCGGCTGCGCCGGTGGTCTCCTGCACGTCCTCAACCACGCCCTGTTCAAGTCCCTGCTCTTCCTCGGCGCCGGGGCCGTCGACCACGCTTGCGGGACACGGCAGTTGGATCGCCTTGGCGGGCTGGCTCGACGCATGCCGGTGACCGCTGCCTGCTTCCTGGTCGGGGCCGCGGCGATCTGCGCCCTGCCGCCGTTCAACGGCTTCGTCAGCGAGTTCCTGGTCTACCAGGGTCTGTTCGCCGCGGTGCGCGGGGGCTGGGGATGGGCGCTCGGCGGCCTCATCGCCCTGGTGCTGACCGGTGGCCTGGCCTTGGCCTGCTTCGCCAAGGCGGCAGGGGTGGTCTTCCTCGGCGAACCACGCAGCCCCGCGGCTGCCGGCGCCCATGAGGCCGGGTTGCCCGAACGCAGCGCCATGATCCTGCTCGCGGGCTGCTGCCTGGCGATCGGCCTCGGTCTGCCCCTGCTGCAACCGATGCTGACGCAGGCTGCCGCGGCATGCGCGCCTGGTGCCGCCGTGGCGCTCGCTCCCCTGCCTGCTGCCTGGTGGGTGAGCCTGGCCGCTGCGGCGATCATCGCCGGCGGCTGGGCCCTCTGGCGTTGGCAGGCCCGGCGGTTGGTCGGCTCGGGCAGCGCCGGCACCTGGGACTGCGGTTACGCGGCACCCACACCGCGCATGCAGTACACCGCGTCGTCATTCGCGGCTCCGCTGACCGACCAGTTGCATGCCGTCCTCCTGCCCGAACGGCACCACCCCGACCTGCGGCAGTATGACGGCAACGCCGATGCCGTGCGTCTGTTTCCCAGCCAGGCCGCCTTCGCCAACCACCCGCGCGATCCGATGCTGGAACGCATCCTGCATCCGATCGCCCAGGCCGGCGCCTGGTTGTGCGTCCTGCTGCGCATCGCCCATCCAGGCCAGTTGCATGTCTACCTCCTCTACCTCGCGCTCGCACTCATCGCCTTGCTGCTGTGGAGCCTCGCATGACCTGGCTTGATCCCGACATCCTGGCACCGTTGGTGCTGCGCATCCTGGCCCACCTGGCCGTGCTGCTGCTGCTGCCGCCGCTGCTCATCGGTCTGATCGCCAAGGTCAAGGCGTTCTTCGCTGGCCGCAATGGTCCGCCGCTGCTGCAGCCGTATTACGACATCGTCAAACTGCTGCGCAAAGGCACGATCATTTCACGCACCACGACCTGGGTGTTCCGTCTCGGGCCGGTGCTGGGGCTGGTGACGGCGGTGCTGGCCGGCCTGCTCGTCCCGCTTGGCGGCATCTCGGCCCCGATCGCCTTCGCTGGCGATCTGCTGCTTGTCGCCTACCTGCTCGCCCTTGGGCGTTTCGCCACCATCCTCAGCGCCCTCGACACCGGATCAGCCTTCGAAGGCATGGGCGCCAGCCGCGAGGCGACCTACGCCTGCCTCGCCGAACCTGCCCTGTTCTTCGGCTTCGTCGCCCTCGCCATGCTACTGCCGCAGGACGCCGAACTGCGCCTGGGCGATCTGCTGGGCATGGCTCCGGTCGGGTGGGCGGCGGCAGCCGGCGGCATGGCCCTGATCACCGCCGCCTGGCTGGTGGTCCTGCTGGTCGAGAACTGCCGCATCCCCTTCGATGATCCCAATACCCATCTGGAGCTGACCATGATCCATGAGGTGATGGTTCTCGACCATTCGGGTCCTCTGCTCGGCATCATCCTCTACGGCGCGGCCGTCAAGTTCACGGTCATCGGCATGCTGCTGCTTGGCCTGCTCCTGCCTCGTACCGGGCACCTCGCCCTCGATCTGGCCTGGGGCGTCGGCAGCCTGCTCGGACTGGCCGTACTGGTCGGCGTCATCGAATCCTCCATGGCGCGTCTGCGGCTGCTCCGTGTTCCCACGCTGCTGGTTTCGGCGGCCCTCCTGGCCGGATTCGGCGTCATCCTCCTGGCGGTGCGCTGAGCATGGTCGATCTCATCCTCGCCCTGGTGATGCTGCTGAACTTCGCCCTGCTGGGCAGTGGCCGCATCCGCGTCCTCATCCGTACGGCCGCCATGCAGGGCATGGTGATCGCCGCCCTGCCGCTGGCCCTGGGCCACGAGCACGGCACACGCGGCGTGGTGCTGGCCCTGATCGCCCTGGTGATCAAGGGCTTCGTCATCCCGGCCATCCTCCTGCGCGCCTTCGACCGGCTCAACATACGGCGCGAGGTGGAGCCCTTCATCGGCTACAGCGCATCGCTCATGCTCGTCGCCCTCGGCACCGCCGGCGGGGTGCTGGTTGGCCGGCACCTGCCCCTGGCACCCGAGCACGCCGGCAACCTGGCCGTGGCCGCAGCGCTGGCCACGGTCTTCGCCGGCTTCCTGCTGCTCATCACCCGCCGCAAGGCCATCACCCAGGCGACCGGCTACCTGATCCTGGAGAACGGCATCAGCATCTTCGGTCTCACCCTGGTCGGCGGCGTGCCCTTCCTGGTCGAGACCACGCTGCTGCTCGATCTGGTCGCCGGCGTCTTCGTGATGGTCATCGTCATGAACCACATCCACCGCGCATTCACCACCCTGGATACGCGGCACCTCGCCAGCCTGAAGGAATGAGACGCTCGTGATCGCCATCGCCCTGCTTCTGCTCGCGCCGGCCCTGGCCGCCCTGGTTGCGGCCCTCATCCGCGACAATGCCCGACGCCCCTGGGTGTTGCCTGCGCTCGGTGCCGTGCATCTCGCCGCCACCCTGGTAGCCATCGCCACCCGACCCATCGCCGCCCATCTGGACGACGCGCTGGTCGCCTCGCTGTGGTTGCGCATGGATGCCCTCGGCGCCGTCGTCCTGCTCGCCCTGTCGGTGCTCTTCCTGCTGGTCGGCTGCTACGCCCCCGGCTACCTGCGCGCCCGAGCCGAACGGCCCAATCGGGTGCTGGTGGTCTGCGCGGCGGTCTTTCTCGGCCTCGCCACCCTGGCCACCCTGTCGCAGCACCTGGGGCTCATGTGGGCAGCCATCGAAGGCGCCACGCTGGCCTGTGCGCCGATGATCTACTTCAATCACAACCAGCGCAGCCTGGAGGCGACCTGGAAGTACCTCATGGTCGGCGGCGTCGGCATCGCCCTGGCCCTGCTGGGCACCTTCTTCATGGCCTATGCCGCCATCGCCAGCGGACATCCGGTGGAACTCACCTATGAGGCATTGATCGCGCACGGCACGCTGTCCGAGCCGTGGGTGCGGGTCGGCTTCGTCCTGCTGCTGGTGGGCTATGGCACCAAGATGGGCTTGGCGCCGATGCATGCCTGGAAACCCGACGCCTACGGCGAGACCCCCGGCATCGTCGGCGCCCTGCTGGCCGGCGGCATGACGAGCGTGGCATTCCTCGCCCTGGCCCGCGTCGTCGGTCTTGTCGATGCGCTCGGGCAGGGCGCCTTTGCGCGTCAGGCGCTCACTGTCATGGGCCTGCTGTCCATGGCCTGGGCCGCCGTGTTCATGATCCGCCAGAACGACATCAAGCGCATGCTTGCCTACTCCTCGGTCGAGCACATGGGCATCCTGGCCGTCGGCTTGGCGCTCGGCCCAGCCGCCCTGCCGGCGGTCCTGCTGCACCTGCTGGGCAACGCCTGGGCCAAGAGCGCCCTGTTCCTCGCTGCGGGCAACATCCACCGCGCCTACGCATCCAAGCATATCCCGGCCGTGAGCGGCGCCATCCTCCGCCTGCCCATTTCCGGAGGCATCTTCCTGCTCGGCTTCCTCGCCGCCACCGGCACGCCACCATTCGCCCTCTTCCTCAGCGAACTGGGGATGGTCCAGGCCGCCGCCAGTGCCGGAGCCTGGTGGACCGCCAGCATCTTCCTGACCTGCCTGGCGGTCATCTTCATCGGCTTCAGTGCCACCGTGCTGGCCGCCGTGCTCGGCGACAGCGACGCCCCCGAACCGGAACCGCACCTGGGCGATTCGTGGCGCACCACCGCCGTTCCCGTGGTGGGACTCGCGCTCGTGCTGGCCCTCGGGTTATGGATGCCGGCTCCGCTGCGGCATCTCTTCGATGAGGCGGTTGCCGCCTGGCCGAGCCGCACCGCCGCCGTCAGCTTGAGCCAGGAGACCCTGCCATGAGCGGCGCCTGGTGCACGATGCGCGCGGGTACGGCCGTACCCCTGACGGATGTCCCGATCCTGCCCCTCGACGCGTTGCGCGCAGCGGTGATCAGCGGGGTCGCTGCCGGTGCCCGTCTCGGCTGCTGGTGCGGCGACGGCTCCGGCATGGTGTATGCCGTCCTGGTCGACGATGCCGCCGGACGCCTGCTGGTGGCTCGCGCGGTGCTGCCGGCGCAGTATCCCGCGTTGACCCCGGAATGCCCACAGGCCCACCTGTTCGAGCGCGAACTGGCCGAACAGTACGGCATCATCCCGGTCGGACATCCCTGGTTCAAGCCAGTCCGCTACCACCACCGCTTCACCCCCGGACCGGACGCCTGGGGTCGACCAGCAGACCAGCCCATCGCGCCGGGGGTGACGGACATGTTCACCGTCACCGGGGACGAGGTCCATGAGGTCGCCGTCGGTCCGGTGCATGCCGGCATCATCGAACCCGGGCACTTCCGCTTCCAGTGCCATGGCGAGCACGTCTTCCACCTGGAGATCAACCTCGGCTACCAGCACCGCGGCATCGAACGCGCCGCCAAGGGCGGGCCGCATCCGCGGACGCTGTACCAGATGGAGGCCGCTGCCGGCGACACCACGATCGGCCATGCCTGGGCCTATTGCCAGGTCATCGAAGCCCTCGCGGAAGTCGCAGCGCCTCAGCCTGCGATCGATCTGCGCGCGCTGATGCTGGAGTTCGAACGCCTCGCCAATCACACCGGCGACCTCGGCGCCTTGGCCGGCGACGTCGGCTTCCTGCCGACCTCGTCATTCAACGGGCGCATCCGCGGCGACTTCCTCAACCTCAGTGCGGCGGTCTGCGGCAGCCGCCTGGGGCGCGGCATGCTGATTCCTGGCGGGGTACGCTTCGGCATCGATGCCGCCCGGCGTGACGATCTACATCGCCGCCTCGATCGGGCCGGTGCCGATGCCATCCACAGCGGCGAACTGCTGTTCAACACCGCTTCCGTCCAGGCCCGCTTCGAGGGCGTCGGCATCGTACGGAGAGAAGACGCAGTTGCTGCCGGCCTGGTCGGTGTCGCGCTCCGCGCCTGCGGCCATCCCCATGATGCTCGTCGCAATCACCCCACCGGCAGCCAGGCGGGCCTGATCGGCATGCCGGCCACCGCAAACGGCGGGGATGTGCACGCTCGGGCCTCGGTGCGCTTCGCCGAGCTGCGCGAAAGCCTCAGCCTGTCGCGGTTCCTGCTGGAGCGCATCGAGACTGACGGCCTCTTGCAGGCACGCACCCCGTGTGATCCGCGCCCCCATCACCTCGCCATCGGGATCATCGAGGGGTGGCGCGGCCCCGTGCTGCATCTCGGCATCACCGGCAGCAACGGCAATCTCACGCGCTACAAGATCGTCGACCCCAGTTTCCACAACTGGTTCGGCCTGATGCTGGCCATGCGCGACGAACAGATCTCCGACTTCCCGCTCTGCAACAAGAGCTTCAACCTCAGTTATTGCGGGTTCGACCTATGATTCCGCCGATTCTCGCGCGGCTGCGCCAAGGTCATCACACCAACCGGTTCCCGGACGAGGTGCCGCCCCTGCCGGACCGCCTGCGCGGCCGGCCCACCGTGGATGCAGCCCTATGCCCGCCCGGCTGCCGGATCTGCGCCGATGCCTGCAGCGTCGATGCGATCGGCATCGAGTACCGCAACGGCAAGCCAGTGCCGCGCATCGATCTCGGCCGCTGCATCTTCTGCCCGGACTGCGCCACCGCCTGCCCGGAGCGCGCCATCCGCTTCACCCCGGAGTACCGGTTGGCAACACGACAGCGCGACGATCTGGTGGTCGAGGACGGCAAGGTCTATGCGCTGGGCAAGGCGCTGGAGGCGAAGTTGCTCGCCCTCTACGGGCGGAGCCTGAAGCTGCGCGTGGTCTCAGCCGGCGGGTGCAATGGCTGCGAGGTCGACGTCAACGTGCTGGGCACGCTGGCGTGGGATATCGGCCGCTTCGGCATCAGCTATGTCGCCTCGCCCCGCCATGCTGACGGGATGCTGATCTGCGGCGCAGTCTCGGCCAACATGGAACTCGCCGTGCGCAAGACCTGGGATGCGATCCCGGAGCCGAAGGTCTGCATCGCGGTCGGCGCCTGCGCCATCGCCGGTGGACCCTTCGCGGGCCACCCGGAACAACGCAACGGTGCCGCCAGCGTCGTGCCCGTGGATCTCTTCATACCTGGCTGCCCTCCCCACCCCCTGACGATCCTGGACGGCTTCCTCCGCCTGATCGGACGCATCGAGGAGTCCCGTGTTCCACCTGCTTAGTCACGAGACGCTCGCCGTCGCTCCTGGACTTTTCGGCCAGTTGTCGGTCAGCGACACCGCCGACGTCCGCAGCCTGGGTTGCAGTTGGGCCTGCCATGGCTCGGTGTGGATCGAACCGGCCGTGCACCTCGACGGCGTCACCTACAGCCCCGGGCCGGTGCCGGAATCCGTCTATCTGCTCGGTTGGCTCATCGCTGCCGCTGCGCGGCCCGATGGGCACGTGTTGATGGCGGGCCTCGGCAGCGGCGTCGGCCCCATCGCGCTCGCCTGGGCCTTTCCCGACCTCACGGTCACCGTGGTCGAGATCGACCCGGCCATCATCGCCATGGCCCGTCAGTGGTTTCCGCTGCTCGCCTACTACGAGGCCCAGGGCCGCATCCGCATCGTCACCGACGACATCCTCGCACATGTCTGGCAAGCGCCAGAGACCGACTGGTCGGTGGCCTGCCTCGATGCCTACAAGGAGATTCCGCGGCTGCATGCACCCTCGTCGCTGTTGCAGGCGTTGCACGGACGGGTTGACCAGATCTGGATGAATATCCTGGAGGACGGCGGCACGCAGGTCACGGACCGCTATGCGGAGCTCCTGATCGACACGGGTTGGGAGCCGGCCGCGGTGATGTCTGTGCACGATCCGCATGGGGATGTGGCCTGCGGCAATGTCCTCTTGTCCACCGCCATGCCCGATCGAAACGCCCTTGCCGCTTTCACTCCCTTCGCCGCCATCGACCACGCCAGGGCCCGCTTGGCGGATCGGCAGATCGCCATGTTGCTGAGCCACCTACGAAGCTGGACCAGCGTCCGCGACCTGGATCTCGATGCCCTGAGCGAACATCTCCACATCGTCTAGCCGGAGGCGTGCATGATCACCTGCTCCATCACCGTTCGCCATCGCCGTTTGAGTGACGCCATGGCTCCGATCCTGGAGGCCATCATCCATCGCGGTGGCCAGATCGCCACGATAGAGCGGCTGCTCGATGAGCCGTCGCAGGCTGTGACATCGGTCCGCTTCACGGCCCCCGATGCACAGCAACGCCAGGTGATCAGCGGTGCCCTGCGCTCCATGCCGCATGTCGAGGTGCTGCGCATCGACGACGTCCACGAGCCCGTCCAGTCATGACCACGACTCCCCATCGTGATCCGCCGCGGGAGCCGGGCGTCATCGTGCTCCTCGATGTCCTGGGTACGACGGTGGACTTCCATCCGGAGCGTCGTCTCGCGGCATTGGCGGCGCGCACGGGCAGGGACCCCACCTATCTGCAACACGCCATCTGGGAGAGCGGCTTCGATGCCCGCTGCGACCTCGGCGCGCTCCAGCCAGCTGAGATGTATGCCCAACTGACCGCCTTGATCGGCATGGACATCCCGCCCGCCTCGCTCGAAGCCGCCTGGGCGGCTGCACTGGGAGAGGCCTTGGCACTCCCAACCATCCGGGCGCTGGGCGAATTGCACCACGTCGTCTTCTGGAGCAACAACGGACCATTGATGGATGCCGCCATCCGTCGCAGCCAACCGGGTCTCCTCGCCTGCGGCGATGCGATGGTCTGCTCGTGGCAGCTTGGCGCGCGCAAGGAAAGCGAACAGGCGCAGCCTCGGCTACGTGCACATCTGGCCGCCCTGGGACTGCCTGCAGAGGCACAACTGGTCGTCGTTGATGACGATGTCGCCGTCATCAGCGCCATGCGCGCGTTTGGTTACCGGACCATCCGCTGTCCCGATGGCGCGTGCCTGGATGCCATCCTCCAGGCCTTCTTCCCCGTCAACCCATGAGACCGACATGGCCACGCACACCGCCCCCGCTGTAGCCCTGCCACGACCGGTCCTCGACGAACTCGACCGGTTCTGCCGCGGTGGTCTGGACACCCCACTCATCATGGCCTGCATCACCAGCGGATTGCTGCCCGAGCAGGTGGTCGATCTGCTCAATGCGCGTCAACTCCACATCCGCAACGACGGCCCTGGCGGCGGTCGGCAACTGCTCCGTTTGGCCCGCCTGCGGCGCCTGATACACGCCAACGCTGCCGCTTACCACGCCGTCCGCCGTTTCCTCGTCGAGGAGGAGCAGATCTCCCGTGACGGCCAATCGACCAGCGATGGACTCCAAGCGGTGGCAACCTGGTTCGACCGCGCCGTGGCCATCGACCCGATCGCAAGCATTGCATATGCGACCATTGGTTCCGCCGATCGCCTGGAGCGGGACACCATCGAGTTCGTCGCCTGGCTCATCCACAAGCGTGTCCTTTTCCATGGCGCAGACGTGTTCGATCTCGGCTGCGGCATCGGACGCCTGGCCGCCGCCGTCGCGCCACTGGCTCATCATGTCCAGGGGGTGGATGTCAGTCGCGGCATGGTCGAATACGCCCGCAAGGCCTGCCAGAATCTGCCGCAGGTGTCCATCCGCCAGATCGATGGCGGCGACCTCAGTCCCTTCCCCGACGTCAGTCAGCACCTGGTCATCGCCTGCGATGTGTTCCCGTACCTCATCCAAATCGGCAAGTCGCCGGCGTTGACGATGCTGCGGGAATGCTGGCGGATCCTCCGCCCAGGCGGGACGATCGCCATCGTCTCGTGGTCCTACGACGGGGAAGCCGGTGACCTGCGCGACATGCCGACGATCGCAGGACAGACCGGATTCCGCCTGGTGGCGGACGGCACCGAGGAGCAGGCGCTCGGTGGTTGCCGCTTCCTGCTCTTCAAACCCACGAACCCATAGGAGAGACCACATGGCCAAGCATCGTTCCCGCACACCAACCGCCGGACCGCCTACCGCGGGAAGTATATCCGCAGCCGCGTCTCCGAACCGCACGCTCCCCGCTGATCGCGAAGAACTCATCCGCGAAGCAGCCTTTTACGTATATCTCCACCGTGGAGCCAAGCACGGGCATGACGTCGATGACTGGCTACATGCGGAGCGCGTGATCAATGCGCGGATGGCAGCGCGGGTCGCGTCGCGGTAATCCGCCAACGGTCATCCAGCCTTGACCGTGATCCGATGCGGAGAGGTCGAGGCACGCTTGGGTAGTTCGACGCGCAAAACCCCATCCTTGATCACCGCCGTGATGTGATCCGCGTCGACGGCTTGCCCTAGTCGGAAGGCCCGTTCGTAGTCGCGCGTAGCGTACTCGCGCCACAGAGCCGTACTGCGCTCCGGTTCGCTGACTGAACTCCGGCCGTTCATCGTCAGGACGTCGCCGTGCACCTGGACGTTGACGCCATCCGTCACGACTCCGGGCATATCAGCGAAGAGGATGACGGCGGTGTCGTTTTCGTGGATATCGCACCGCGGCGAAACGCTGCGGCGTGTCACGGTCGGGATGGTGACCTTTGCCGACTGATCATCGATTTTTTTAATGTCTGTCATGGCGCTGTCCTTTGCTCAGGCGTGGTTGACGAGGATATGACGCGGACGATCGTCGGCTGTGCGCTTGAGCGATATGGACAGTACACCATCTTTCAGGTTGGCCTCGATATGCTCGGGATCTACCGAGAAGGGAAGATTCACACTCCGGCTGAAGTCGAGATCTGGTCGCTCGCGCACCAACCAGTCGGTTGCCGCAGGATCGGAGATGCGCTTGGCGGTGATCGTCAGGACGTCCTCGTACAATTGCACAGATAGGTCGCCGGTCTGGACACCGGGCAGTTCACTAGTGACCACGGCTGTTTCCTCCGTGGCGTAGACGTTGATCCCAGGGGTGGCCCCGGCCGTGCTCCAGGCGCGGTCGTTGGCATGATCGAGCCCCGAGAGCATCGTTTCGATATCGCGGAACGGGTCCCAGGACATGGCACACGTGGTCATGAGTTGATCCTCTGCTGCACAGCAGGATGACCTGCGATGCCGGGGTGACGGGCGGAGATGGGCAACTGGCGCAAGATCATCAGGCTACCTCCTGCGGTAGCACATGACCAATGGGGTATTCACCCCAAGCCTCGGTCAGCGACAGAGCCATATGGTTGGTAATATGTCCAAGACCGCTTCGACCACCCCCTCCACGATCCAACCGCTCGACAACCGGGTTGTCGTTAAGCCCGACACACCATCAACCAGCATGGCCAGCGGATTGATGGCCCCTGAGCAGGACGCGCGGATGCCGAGGCATGGCACGGTCATCGTAGTCGGTCCCGGCAGGGTCTTGGATGATGGACATCGGCTGAAACCCTGCGTCCGCGTCGGCGACTCAATCCTGTTTGAGCCGGATGCAGGCCGAGAAGTCGTAACGGATGGCGGCAACCTGCTGATCTTACGTGAATCCGAAATCCTGGCGAGAACCGCCACGAGGAAGACCCGCTGACACGCCGCAAGTCGGGAGCGGCATTTAAATCGGTGGATCGATGATCGATGGCTAACCGATAAAATGTTCGGCGTCAGGCTTGCGGTAGGCGGTCTCGATGTCGTCGGCGTTCGCCTTGGCGGTGAGCCCCATGACCTGGTAGTAGTCGGTGAACTTCACGATGCGGTGAGCGCTTGGTTCATGGATACTCCCCCAGTTCGCGCCGCCGCCGCGCGGCCGGCATGCCCAAGACGTCCTCGACCTCGGCGATGGAGGCACAGCCCAATACCCGCGACGCCAGGATGGCGGCATCGGTCAGCCGGAGTCTCGCGATCGCCTCCTGGACCCGGCTCAACGCCCGGGGTGGGACGCTGAGGGCGGTGATGCCCATGCCGATGAGCACCGGCATCAGGAGTGGATCACAGGCGATCTCGCCGCAGACCGACAGTGGGCGGCGGGCGGATGCCGCGGCGTCAACCACCAGCTTGAGCGCGCGCAGCACTGCGGGGTGCCAGGGGATGTACCAGTCGGCCACCCGGTCGTCGTTGCGGTCGACCGCGAGGATGTATTGCACCAAGTCGTTGGTGCCCAGGGCGAGGAAGTCGGCCTCGCGGGCGATCTCGCCGGCGAGGAAGACCGCCGAGGGCAGCTCGATCATCGC
>Ga0172380_10007397_pt1 | contig 12354 bp, 11 predicted proteins | sample Leawe162metaG_FD_119747 | JGI IMG/M metagenome (GOLD analysis project Ga0172380, IMG submission 119747) | Leachate microbial communities from a municipal landfill in Southern Ontario, Canada - Leachate well 162 metaG | ecosystem: Engineered > Solid waste > Landfill > Unclassified | place...
CTCTCCGCCGGGCTTCAAGACGCGCACCGCCTCGGCCAGACAGAAAGTCGGCGCTGGTACCACGGCGAGTATCAGGTGCAGCACCGCCACATCGAAGCTGGCATCGTGAAACGGCAGGCGCTGGACGTCGCCGCGCAAGGGCGTGAAGTGCAGGCCGGCGGCACGCGGACGGGCGCGGGCGAGCATGGCCGCCGTGAGATCGAGCCCGACATAGCGATGCTGCGCCGGCAGATGCGGCAGGTCGAGCCCGGTGCCGACCCCCAGCAGCAACACGTCGTGCGGCAGGCGATCCGCCAGTGCCGCGAGGCTGCGCTTGCGCGCACCACGCGTGGCGGCCGACAGGAAAGCATCGTAGAACGGGGCAACCAGGGTGTAGCTGTGCTTCAGGCTCAATGCAGAACGCGCGGCATCGAGAGGACGAACTCGGCGATCGGCGCCTCGAACTGGACGCCATCCTCGCCCGTCATCTGATAACTGCCTTTCATGGTGCCAACGGCGGTGGCGAGCTGGCAGCCACTGGTGTATTCGAAGCTCTGGCCTGGTGCCAGCAGAGGCTGGTGGCCGACGACCCCGAGACCCCGCACTTCCTGCACATGGCCTGTCGCGTCGGTGATGATCCAATGCCTGGATATCAACTGCGCTGGCACGTTGCCGGTGTTGCTGATGGTCACGGTGTAGGCGAAGACATGACGATCGATCGCCGGATCGGATTGTTCCTTCACATAGCTGGTCGCCACCGCAACCGCTATTTCATATTTCTTTGCCTCAGCCATGGGCGGGCATTCAACACCAATTTGCGCCGGGGAGCAAGGATATGCCCGATCGGCAGGCCGCCCACGAACATTCTTGACCATTCCTGTCGATTCCGCGACACTTCAAGTATGCGAACTAATTGGCCGCCTAACCTGCCACCCGAAGCCGTTTCATGAGCTCCCGCGAATCAATCCTGTCGTCGCGCTTTCTGGAAAGACTGCACAACGCCGGCATCGAGCCCGGCGACAGCGATGAGCAGAGGCTGAACAAGTCCTTGCTGATGCTTGCCACCGGACTTGCCAGTGTGGGGATCATGGTGTGGGTGGGGATTTACTCCGTTCTCGGACCCCAGTTCTCGACCACCATACCCTTCGTCTTCCAGTTCCTGCTGGTGGGCAATATGGTGCTCTACATCCAGTTGCGGAATTTCGATTTTTTCCGCGTCAGCCAACTGGGACTGTTCCTGTTCCTGCCCTTCGTCGCGCAATGGGCCGGCGGGACCATCATTTCCACCAGCGGTGTGGTGCTGTGGGGTCTGCTCGCCCCCGTTGGCGCCATCCTGTGCATCGGCGTGAGGCAGTCGGTCGGCTGGTTCATTGCGTGGGCCGCGTTGACCGCCTTGTCCGGCACCGTCGATTTCTATCTTGCAGACTTCCCGGCCACACAAAAACTCAACGTGCCGATACGGACCACGGTGGTCTTCTTTGCGCTCAACTTCATCTCGGTGGCGACCATCATCTACCTGCTGTTGCGCCTTTCTATCGCGGAAAAGCGCAAGGCTCAGGAAAGCCTTGAAGAAGCCCACCAGCTGATCAAGATCGAGCAGGAGCGCTCCGAAAAATTGCTGCTCAACATTCTTCCCGGCCCCATCGCGGAGCGACTGAAGAACTCCAGCAAGACGATCGCCGATGGTTTTGCCGACGTCACTGTGATGTTTGCCGACATCGTGAATTTCACCCAGGTGGCGGCCAACATGTCGCCGTCACAGGTATTCTCGATGTTGAACCGGATATTTTCCGCGTTCGACGAACTGGCGGAACAGTTCGGCCTTGAAAAGATCAAGACCATCGGCGATGCCTACATGGTCGCCGGCGGCTTGAATGAAGATGCAGGCGACTATTCGGCAGCTATCGCCGACATGGCTGTGGCGATGCGCGACATGCTGCGGCGAGACTTCTCCATCAATTCATCGCAACTCGAAATTCGCATCGGCGTCGGCACCGGCCCGATCGTCGCCGGCGTGCTGGGGAAGAAGAAGTTCATCTACGACCTTTGGGGCGACACGGTAAACATCGCCAGCCGGATCACCTCGGAAGGCGTGCCCGGCATGATCCAGTGCGATACCACGACATACCACCGCCTGGCGGCAAGCTTCGATTTTCACGAGCCGCAAACCATCTACCTCAAGGGCAAGGGCAACATGACGGTGTATCGCCTGATCGGCCGCAAGGGCGCGACCGGCAACGAAGAAGAAATCTAGCCGGCCAGCGCCAGCCGGAAGCACACCCGGCCGGCACGATTCTCGGCGAGTTCCAGTCGGTAGCCGGCAGCTTGCGCGTAGCGCGCCGCGTGATAGAGCCCGATCCCGTAGCCGGTGTCGGAAGACACCGGGCCGACAAACAGGTGCGACACAATGTCTTCCGCCATGGCGGAGCCATTGTCACAGACGATCAGCTCGAACCCGGCCTCGCGGTGCACCAGTTCGAGCTGCACGCGCAAGGTCGGCTCCCGCAAATGCTTTTCGGCGGCGTTACGAATCAGGTTGTCGGCGACACCTGAAAACACTTCTGCAGGGATATCTCCGGCAATCGACGCAGCCGCCTCGAAATCTATCCAGTCCAGCGTCGTCATTCGCTGGCGAAGGTCACGCCACCACTCCGCAGCACTGACCCGGCGGGCTGACGAGATGCTCTGCGGCGCGTTGAGTTTTGCCAGGGTTTCGGCAAGCCGCTCTGTGATTGCGGGCAACTGGCGCCGCAACAGCGACCGATACTCCAGCGAGGACTCGGCGCCCGGTTCGATGCCCGCCGAACAAAGCGCATTCAGCGACTGCAGCAGGTTCTTCACGTCATGCGTCAGCCGCGCTCCGGTTTCGTGGATGGCCTGCATGTAGGACAACTGCTTCAGGGCCAGGGCGCGCTGCTTGTCGGCATAAAGCTGCGCAAGAAATTGCGCCAGCAAGTTGAAATGCCACAGCAGCGTTGGCGACAGGTTCTGCAGGGTGTAGAGGACGAGCACCATGCCGCCGTGGCTGAACTCCCAGCGGCGCTCGCTGACCTCGCCGAAGCGGCCGCTGCTTCCGCCTGCAATCCATTCGCCTCCCGTTACCCAGGGCAGCCTCTGCCCGATTCTGGCGCACGCCTGTTCCAGAAACGCCTGCGGATCTTCTTCGTGCAGCGCCAGATTGGAGAGCGACTGCAGCCATTGCTCGACGGGCAGGCCGATCGACATCCAGTAGCGCGAAAACAGGCCGCCAATCCCGGAAAAACCCGAATTCGGATTCCACGCCCAGCCGAGCAGCAGCAGTGCCGAGCCCATCAGCAGCAGCGTTTCCAGCAAGGCCTCGACATAGCCGCTGCCCAGCAGCAGCATGACCGCTAGGCTGCCCAGCATCAACACCGCCAGGAGCAGGAACACGAACAGGCTGTAGACAAAATCGACGACTTCGTGCGTGCTGTCGCCTTCCTGCTCCTGAGGCAGCAAGGCCATTACCACCAGAACCAGCGGCAGCCCCGCATTGCCCAGCCAGACGATCTGTTCCGGCAGCCTCGCCATCGGCAGCGCCTGCGGCGCCGCCATCAGCAACAGCGCCACAACCAGAAAGGCAAGCGCCAGCAGGTAGAAGAGCCGGGTGCCGCGGGCGCCAAACAGCACCACCTTGCCGCCGACAATCCCAGCCAGCATCATGATCCACAGGGCGATCATCCAGCCCTTGAGGAACACTCCCGCAACCAGAACCACGCCGGCCAAGGCCAGCAGCGATGCCACCGACAGGCGCTGCTCGGCGTGCACGAAGGGCTGCCAGAGCATGAACAGTCCGAGATGGGCGACAAACAGCGTTCTGCCCAGCAGCGTGCCCGACCCCTGCCATAGAACCAGATACAAGGCCACCAGCAGCGCCAGCAACAATCCGCGGCGCAGGGCAATCAGCCGACCGGGCAGGCTTGCAGAAAGAGAGAAAATCGACACAAGAAAGGTTTAAGGGTTTAGCAAGTCGCAGCGAGAATGGCCCGATTGTAGCCAAGCAGCAATGGAGCAATCTGCCAAATAGCCGACGAACCTGTCAGATAATCGACAGATGCCATTCGAATTTATGCAGGAAAAAGCTGTAACCAATTGAATATGAACACATAACAATGGCGGCATGAATTCTGCTTAAGTTAAGGCACCAAATAACCACCCCATAGGGGAGATGATCATGAGAAGCAAACAATCCGGTTTTACCTTGGTCGAAATTGCCATCGTGCTGGTCATTATCGGCCTGCTGCTCGGCGGCGTACTGAAAGGCCAGGAACTGATCAACAGCGCCAAGGTCAAGAATCTGGCGCAGGACTTCCGCAACGTTCCGCTGTTCATATACGGCTATCAGGACAAGTTCAAGGCGCTGCCGGGGGATGATGCCCAGGCAGCCGCCCACGTAACCGGGACCGTTGCCACGACCGGAGGAACACCCGGCAACGGCGTCATCGAAGGTGCATGGGATTCGACCACCGTAACCGAAGAATCCTTCCTGTTCTGGCAGCACGTCCGCCTCGCCGGTCTTGCCGCCGGCCCGACCAACACCGGCGACACCAACTATGCGCCGCGCAACGCCGACAGCGGAATCATCGGCATCACGACCAACAGCAATACGACCCCCTACATTGTAGGAATGAGAGGTACTTACCTGGTATGTTCGGGAAGCGTCCTGGGAAAATATGCCAAGCAGCTTGATTCGACGATCGACGATGGCTGCCCCAACACCGGCTCGCTCAGGGCGGTGCTCGGAGCGCCCGCAGGAACCACGACTGGCAACGTTTCGGTTGGGCTGGTGCCAATAGCGGTCGGCGCTGTCTGCCCCATCACGGCAGGAGCGGTTATGGATGACTCCGCTTCCTACACTGTCTGCCTGACGCTGTAAGAGACGCCAAGCCCGTCCTAAAAGCCCGCTTCGGCGGGCTTTTTAGTTCCGGCATAACGCCGATAGGGCCGGCGTTAGCCTCCACTGTAACTTCGTTTTCATTTCTGCTTGCCGCGCAGCAGCACATCCTCCGCGGCCGTTACCGCGGCGGCGGTTCCGAGCAGCACCACCACGTCGCCTTCGATCAACTCCAGTTCGGGTGCCAGCTTGAGGCCGCGCTGTGTACGGCGCCGGATCGCCGTGACGCCAGCGCCGACTTTCGCCAGATCTATTTCCCCGACCCGGTGCCCGATGGCCCAAGTCCCGGATATCAGGGTCACCGCGTGCAGGCGAGGCTGGTCGGCATCGGCCAGATGGGCGCCGGCATCGGTCGCGCCGTGAAAGAAGCCGCGCAGCAGCGCGTAGTGCTGTTCGCGCATCTCGCGCAAACGCTTGATCACCTTGTGCATCGGGATGCCGGACAGCGCCAGGGCGTGGGTGGCCAGCATCACGCTCGATTCGAGGGCTTCCGGCACCACTTCGGCGGCACCCGCGGCGTAGAGCTTTTCGACGTCGTCCTGCTCTTTGGCCCGCGACACGATGGCGACATCGGGGCGCAGTTCGCGGACCCGATGAATCACCCGCAGCGCGGCGTCGATGTCGGCAAAGGTGATGATCACCACGCTGGCGCGCGACAGGCCCGCGGCCAGCAGCGTTTCCTTCTTCGACGAATCGCCATAGGAGACCGATTCGGCCGCCATGCTGGCTTCGCGCACGCGCTCGGGATCGAGGTCGAGGGCCATGAAGGAAACGCCTTCGGCTTCGAGAAAGCGCGCCAGGTGTTGGCCGGTGCGGCCATAGCCGCACAGAATCGCATGCTTGTCGGTGGTCAACGACTGCGCGGCCAACTGCGTCAGCTGCATCGAACGCATCAGCCATTCCGAGGCGACGAAACGGAACACCAGCCGATCGGAAAAATGCACGATCAGCGGCGCCAGCAAGAGCGAGAGCACCATGGCCGCCAGCACCGGCTGCAGCGTCGCGGCGCTGAGCAGATTGACGTCGCCGCTGCGGGCGAGCACCACAAAACCGAACTCGCCGCCTGCGCATAACCACAAACTGCTGCGCAGTGCCGTCCCCGGCAAACTTCCCATGAGCCGCGAGAACGCACCGACAATCACCAGCTTGAGCGTCACCAGCGCCACCAGGATGCCCGCCACCAACGACCACTGGTCGATGATCTGCGGCACATTGAGACGCATCCCGATGGTGACGAAGAACAAGCCCAGCAGCACGTCGCGGAAGGGCTTGATGTCTTCTTCCACCTGGTAGCGATAGTCGGTTTCGCCGATCAGCATGCCGGCGGTGAAGGCGCCCAGCGCCAGCGACAGGCCCGCAAGATCAGTCAGCCACGCCAGGCCGAGCGTGATCAGCAGCACATTGAGCATGAACAGTTCGGCGGACTTCCTGCGCGCCACCAGATGGAACCACGCCGACAGCGCGCGCTGGCCGAGGAACAGCACCAGACTCAGCAGCACCGCGGCCTTGAGGCCGGCCATCAGCAGGGCCTCAGCCATCGCGTCCAGAGGTTGCGACAGCGCCGGGATCAACACCAGCAGCGGCACCACGGCGATGTCCTGGAACAGCAGCACGCCGATCACCTCGCGACCGTGCGGCGCATCGAGTTCGCCGCGCTCGGCCAGCAACTTCGACAGGATCGCCGTCGATGACATCGCCAGCGCGCCGCCCAGTGCAATGCCGGCCAGCCAGGGAATGCCGGCGAGCCGGGCCAGCACTGTCGCCACGAGGACGGTGACCAGCACCTGCAACAGGCCCAGGCCGAACACGATGCGTTTCATGCTGTACAGCCGCGCCAGGGAGAATTCGAGACCGATGCTGAACATCAGGAACACCACGCCGAATTCGGCCAAGTGCCGCGTCTGCTCGGTATCCGGCACCCAACCCGCGGCATGCGGCCCCAGCGCCGCCCCCACCAGCAGGTAGCCCATGATCGGCGGCAAGCCGAGCATGCGGAAGACGACGACGACGACGACGGCGGCGGCGAGCAGCAACAGGATCAGGGGCAGGGTGTCGGTCATCGAACGGGCAGGAGAGGAATAAGAGAAGAAGCGAAGCAGGCGCGGTTGCTATAATTTGGTTCCATCATAAACGCCAGCCCCCGATGAACCAAGCCATCAAGCCGCCCGAGTTTTCGTCAACGGCGCCCACCCGTGACGATGATCGTGCCGTGGCCATGGGCCGCCAGGTGCTCGAAATTGAAGCGGCGGCAGTGGCCGCGCTGGCGCAACGGCTGGGCAGCGAATTTGGCGCCGCCGTGGCACTGATACTCGAGAGTCGCGGCCGCGTGGTCGTCAGTGGCATCGGAAAATCCGGCCATATCGCACGCAAACTGGCCGCCACCTTCGCCAGCACCGGCACCCCGGCCTACTTCGTTCATGCCGCCGAAGCCGTGCACGGCGACTTGGGCATGATCACCCGCGACGACGTGTTGATTGCCATTTCCAATTCGGGCGAGAACGACGAATTGCTGACCATCGTGCCGCTGGTGAAGCGCCTGGGCGGCAAGCTGATCGCCATCACCGGCAACGAGACCTCGTCCCTGGCACAGGAGGCCGACATCCACCTCGACGCCCGCGTCGATCAGGAAGCCTGCCCGCTGAACCTGGCGCCGACCGCCAGCACAACGGCGGCGCTGGCTCTGGGCGATGCATTGGCGGTGGCCCTGCTCGACGCACGCGGTTTCGGCGCCGAGGACTTCGCCCGCTCCCATCCCGGCGGTGCGCTGGGCCGCAAGCTGCTCACCCATGTCGGCGACGTAATGCGCATCGACGTGCCGACACTTGCCGAAAACGTCTCGGTCCCTGTCGCGCTGGCGGCGATGACGCGCGGCGGCATGGGCATGGCGGTGGTGCTCGATGCCGCAGAGAAAATCACGGGAATATTCACCGACGGCGACCTGCGTCGCGCCCTGGAACGCCTTGGCGACCTGCGCGCCACCCCGGTTGCCCAGGTCATGACGCGCCATCCGCGCAGCATTGGCGTCCGCCGCCTGGCGGTCGAGGCGGTGGAGATGATGGAAGCCAACAAGATCAACCAGTTACTGGTGACGGATGACAGCGGCGCGCTGTGCGGCGCACTCAACATGCACGACCTGTTCCAGGCGAAAGTCGTCTGATGACCCGGGCAAGCGACAAAGCGGCCCGCGTCGTCCTGATGGGATTCGATGTCGACGGCGTACTGACCGATGGCACGCTCTACTTCGGCTCACAGGGCGACGAGATGAAAGCCTTCTCCAGCCTCGACGGCCACGGCCTGAAGATGTTGCAGCAGGCCGGAATCGAGGTGGCCATCATCAGCGGGCGCAGTTCGCGTGCCCTTGAATTGCGCGCCAAAAACCTTGGCATCGAAGAGCTGCACATGGGCGTCGCGGACAAGCGCGCACTGCTGACCGGACTCGCGGCGCAGCGCGGAATCGAACTCGCGCGGACAGGCTACATGGGCGACGACGTGGTGGATCTGCCCGTCCTGCGCGCCTGCGGATTTTCCGCCACCGTGGCCGACGCGCACAGCGAAGTCGTATCCCGGGTCGATTATGTCGCGTCCCGGGGGGGCGGTCACGGTGCCGTGCGCGAAGTCTGCGACCTGCTGCTTCGTGCCCAGGGCAAATGGGACGAAGCCATGGCGGAATATCTCGCGTGAAAGATCGCACCGCCTCGCTTTTTCCGCTGGTCATGCTGTTGCTGCTGGCGGCCCTCACCTTGTGGCTCAACCGGGTGATCCAGGCCGATACTCCGCGCGGCCCGCAGCGCCACGACCCCGACTACTGGGTGGAGCGCTTCGAAGTGCGCCGCTTCGACATCGACGGCAAGCTGCAACACACCCTCGTCGCCGCCAGGCTGCTGCACTACCCCGACGACGACACGACCGTCGTCACCACACCGCACATCACCTACCATCAGCAGCCGCCATCCGAGGTTTCCGCCCGCACGGGCTACATCGGCAGGGACGGCAAACAGGTCGATCTGGTCGACGAGGTGCGGGTGATTCGTCACGGCGCCACGGGCGATTCACCGCCCACGGTGCTTGAAACCAGAACCCTGAAGGTCTTTCCCGATGACGAGCGGGGAACCACCAACGACCCCGTGGTCATTACCCAGGGCAAGAGCGTCATGCGCGGCACAGGGCTCGACATTGATAACAGGTCCGGCATCACGGTCCTGCGCGGCCGCGTTACCGGCACCCTCCATCGCAACCGGACCGAGACACCATGAAATCCTTCCTTCGACTCGCTTTCATCGCCGGCATTGCCGGTGCAACACTTGGCGCAACGCTGGCCAGGGCGGAAAAGGCCGACCGCGACAAGCCGGTCAATATCGAAGCCGACCGGGTCTCGGTCGATGACGTGAAGAAGGTCCAGACCTTCGAAGGCAACGTGCAACTGGTCAAGGGCACCCTGACCATCCGCGCCGAGCGCATCGTCGTCACCCAGGACGACGACGGCTACCAGCGCGGCGTCGCCACCGGCAGCGGCAGCACGCTGCCGCGCTTCCGCCAGAAGCGCGAAGGCCAGGACGAGTACGTCGAGGGCGAAGCCGAGCGCATCGAGCACGATGCCAAGGCCGAAAAGACCGAGTTTTTCAACCGCGCCTGGGTCAAGAGCGGCCTCGACGAAGTTCGCGGCCAGTTCATTTCGTATGACGCCAGATCGGAAAACTACTTCGTCACCAGCGGACCCAACGGCACCCGCGCCCGCCCGGGAAGCGGCGAGCGCGTGCGTGCCGTGATCCAGCCGAAGAACAAGGATGCCGGCGCCGGGACGCCGTCGCAAGCCGCGGGCACCACCGCGCCGCCGCTGAAAGGCGCGGCGAACATCACCATTCCCCGTCAGGAGGCAGCGCAGTGAGCTACGAAAACATCATCACCGAAACCCGCGGCAAGGTGGGGCTGATCACGCTCAATCGGCCGAAGGCAATGAATGCGCTCAACGACACCCTGATCGACGAGGTCGGCGCCGCGCTGGATGGTTTCGAGGCCGATGCGAACATCGGCTGCATCGTCATCACCGGATCGGACAAGGCCTTCGCCGCCGGTGCCGACATCGGCGCCATGGCAGGCTGGGACTTCATGGACGTCTATCAGGCCAATTACATCAGCCGCAACTGGGACCGCATCCCGCGCTGCCGCAAGCCGATCATCGCCGCGGTTGCCGGTTTCGCACTGGGCGGCGGCTGCGAGCTGGCCATGATGTGCGACATGATCTACGCCGCCGATACCGCCAAGTTCGGCCAGCCCGAGATCAAGCTCGGCATCATCCCCGGCGCCGGCGGCACCCAGCGCCTGCCGCGCGCGGTGAGCAAGGCCAAAGCCATGGACATGTGTCTCACGGCCCGCTTCATCGATGCCCAGGAGGCCGAGCGCGCCGGACTGGTGGCGCGCGTCATCGCCGCCGACAAGCTGCTCGAGGAAACCCTGGCCGCAGCGGCAACCATAGCCGGATTCTCCCTGCCGGTCGTCATGATGATCAAGGAATCCGTCAATCGCGCCTACGAGTCAGGCCTGCAGGAAGGCCTGCTGTTCGAGCGCCGCACCTTCCATTCGGCTTTTGCCCTTGCCGACCAGAAGGAAGGCATGACGGCCTTTGTCGAAAAGCGAAAGCCAGCCTTCCGCAACCGCTAAGCGATCTTTCGCAACGCAACACAAAAGGCCCTTTCGGGCCTTTTGTGTTTTTGTAACAATCTGTTTCTTATTGATTGTTTTCCGTCAAAGATTTTTTTGTGCATTGCACCAAAAAAATCTTGACATGCCGGTTTTGACCCCTATAATACGAACCATGATGCAGTGCAACATCGCCCCGGCCGAATGGGGGTGAGCGACAAAAACCGAATCTGAAATCCTTTTCGACACTCATTCTCAGGAGAACACCATGAACGCCACCACCGAACAATTCGCCAGCGCCAACAAGGCCAACGTAGAAACCATGCTGACCATTGCCAACACGGCATTCGCCAGCGCCGAGCGCCTTGCCGCCCTGAACCTCAACACCGCCCGCGCCATTCTCGAAGACAGCGTTGCCAACGCCAAGGCTCTGCTCGGCGTCAAGGACGTACAGCAACTGATCGCCATGCAGACCACGCTGGCCCAGCCCGCTGTTGAAAAAGCCGTCGCCTACTCGCGCAGCGTGTATGAGATCGCCACCCAGACCCAGGAAGAACTGTCCAAGGTCGTCGAAGGCCAGTTCTCCGAAATCAACAAGAATGTCGCTTCCGCCCTCGACAAGGCCGCCAAGAACGCCCCGGCCGGTTCCGATGTCGCCGTGGCTGCCGTGAAGTCGGCGATTGCCGCCGCCAACTCGGCCTATGACAGCATGACCAAGGCTGCCAAGCAAGTCGCCGAAATCGCCGAAGCCAACGTGGCTGCCGCTACCACCGCGACCGTCAAGGCTGTCGGCACCGGCGCCGCTGCGCCGAAGGCCAAGAAAGCCGCCTAAGCGACTTTCGTAACGTCTCCTCCTCCGGCCCCGCAAAGGGGCTGGTTTCAGACCCGATGCCCCCAAAGGCCTCGGGTCTTTTTTATGTCCCTGCGGGACGCAGGGACGGTATCCTGGTGATCGCCTGCCCGCGAAGCGGAATTGACTGCCCCCGAAGGGGAATCCCAGTCACGCAAAGCGAAGGCGGGCAAAGCCCAGTCCATTCGAGCGCGAACGGTGTCGAAAGTCGGCGCTGGGGAGACGGTGCTTACAAGGCCCGCAGGCGTTCGCCGGCTGCCGCCAGGGTGGCTTCGTTCTTGGCGAAGCAAAAACGGATCACGCGCTGATCTTCGCCATCGGGATTGAATGCCGAAACGGGAATCGCGGCGACGCCGTGTTCGGTGGTCAGGCGCTGGACGAAGCGCGTATCCGGTTCGTCGCTGATCGCGGCATAGGTCGCCAGCTGGAAGTAGGTGCCGGCACAGGGCAGCAGGACGAAGCGCGAGCCCTCGAGCTGCTGGCGGAAGAAATCGCGCTTGGCCTGATAGAAGGCGGCCAACTGGTCGGCGAACTCGGGATGCTCGCGCATGAAATCGGCAAGCGCGAGTTGTGCCGGATGATGCACGGTAAATACGATGAACTGGTGGGCCTTGCGAAATTCGTTCATCAAGGCTCGCGGCGCCAGACAGTAGGCGACCTTCCAGCCGGTCACGTGATAGGTCTTGCCGAAACTGGAAACGACGAAGCTGCGCTCGCGCAGCCCGGGATAGCGGGTCACGCTCTGGTGTCCCAGCATTCCATTCCCGTCTTCCTTCTGGTCGAACACCACGTGTTCGTATACCTCGTCGCTGACCACGACGATCTTCGTGTCTCGCACCAGGGATTCCAGCATCGCCATGTCGTCGGCCGACCACACCGAGCCGCTCGGGTTGTGCGGCGAATTGATGATGATCATGCGCGTGCGCGGCGTGATCAGGGCGCGGACTTCGTCCCAATCGGGCTTGAACTCGGGAAA
>Ga0172380_10007398_pt1 | contig 12352 bp, 8 predicted proteins | sample Leawe162metaG_FD_119747 | JGI IMG/M metagenome (GOLD analysis project Ga0172380, IMG submission 119747) | Leachate microbial communities from a municipal landfill in Southern Ontario, Canada - Leachate well 162 metaG | ecosystem: Engineered > Solid waste > Landfill > Unclassified | place...
AAAGTGCGCAGCTGATTTCCTCACAACCATGACTATCCGGTTTGATGGCTTCCTTCCCCGTTGGAACTACCGGGCCATCCCGAAAGAACGCTGATTTCGGGAAGTTATTTTTAGCCAAATCCTTAACAACGGCCTGAACCGTGGCGATGTCGGTTACATGACCATCCTTCATGAACTCGGGCATGCGTTAGGATTGGAACACCCGGTTCCCTATAACACAGGTGATGTTGCGCCTTTTCTGACAGAAAATGCCAATACCAAATATTCCGTCATGGTGAAATATGATGCTAAATTTGGCGGCTGGTGGACACCCTCCAAACCCATGCTCTACGACATCCTCGCCATCCAAACCCTGTACGGCGTCAATCCTATAGCTCCCAAAGATGATGGCGACAAATATTACTTCCAAACCGGCGCAGATGCCGTCCAAGCCATCTGGGACGCCGGCGGCGACGATGACGCCATCGACGCCTCGGACCAATCCGACCGTGTCACCATCGATCTTACCCCCGGCCATTTCAGCTTTGTCGGCGACAGCGAAGAGAGCAGCCAATCGCAAATTGCCATTGCCTACCAAGTTGCAGGCCAGGGAGACAATTGGATCGAAAACGCCATAGGCAGCAGCAATGATGACCACCTATACGGTAACGACGGTGACAATACGCTCGAGGGCCGCGAAGGCAACGACTATCTCGAAGGTGGCAAAGGTGACGACACCCTGATCGGCGGCGACGGCATTGACATCTATGTCATTGAAGGTCACGACATCATTGACGATACCGGCAGGAACTACATTTTTTACCAGGAAAAACTGGTCAGCGGCGTATTTATCGATGACGGTTCGGGTACGACTTTTATTGCCGACGATGGCAGGCAGCTAAGCTTCCACTCGCCAGGACGGTTAACATTAGGCACAGAAGACAGCATCACCTTCCAGAACCAAACCGACAAAGACGCTTTTACCAACAAGGACTTCGGTATTTATTTGGACGACATGCCGGAAACCTCATCGATCCGTACCGGCAACGAACCGGTGGATATATGGATTGAGTGGGGTGGCGAGGGCTACGCCGAAGACAGCTCAAGCCCCCCCAATACTTATGTCTTGCCGGGCTACGTTATTCGTTACGAGGGTCTAAGCGGCAGCGATCTGATCGCCACCGGTTTAGCAGAAAACCTGGTTTATGCGGGTGCGGGCAATGATATGGTTTATGGCCGTGGCGGTGGCAAAGATTATTTGTTTGGTGAGGCGGGGAATGATTTTATCCAAATAGGGGACCCCGACCCTTACAATGACGGCGGTCATCACGGCCATTATATCGTACCTACAGACAACCGCGCTTATGTGGACGGCGGTGCAGGCGATGATGTGATCACCGTCGTGCGGCACTATAGCATTGTAGCCATTGCCCTGGATGGGCCGGTTGCAGGCAATGCCATGAAGAAGCATGGAGTCAGAAGAAGCATGGAGTCAGGTCTTGCATTGAAACATTAGGAGTCCGGGGTCTATCCTTTATTTTCCTGAAAAATGTGTTAATGCAAGACCTGACCCCGTTCTTCTGGAATCGACCTTTGAAAGCGATTCGGATGCCTTCATCGCCTTTGTGGTGGCCAATACCGCCAGCGATCCAGCTAATGCCATGCAACGGTTGTTGCCGGATTTTTGCGGCTGTCCTGCGCTGTACGGCAAAGCCTTCGTGGTGGAGTTGGATCAGCAAGGCAAACCGGCATCGGTGATGGCGTATCCAACTGAATCGGGTCAAAAGCAAATCCTTCAAACTAGCATGGATTGTTAAAACTTAATGTATGAGCGCATTATCCAGCCGGATAATTGCGCTCATTTTCATTACCGGAAATGAGAACAACCTACAGTTTTATGTCCACCCTAAAAGGGCTTAGATTCACATTCGAAATGTTATCTAGTCGATCCTGAAAAAAGATTCCTGGCTATTGTCTGAGCGGCAAGCGGGTTGTGATTCTTTATGGCGGCAAGATTTTGCATTCCTAATGGACACAGATAAAGTTGATCGTCGCTCCCATTTTAGCGTGCGATTTTCGCATTTCGGGATCAGCCCACGTTTAGATTAGCAGCCTCTCGATTTGACGGTCGCCACCGTAAATCCAGTTAACCAACATGCGAGTGCCGGTAATCGCGGTAAACAACGATGTCACGATACCTATGGTCAATACAAAAGCAAAACCCTTGACTGGGCCGGTACCGAAACCAAACAACAGCAATGCGACAATCAAGTGCGTAACGTTTGAATCGAGAATAGTCGAAAAAGCTTTTTCATAGCCGACGAAAATACTAGCTTGTAAGCCACGGCCGTTACGCAATTCTTCACGAATTCGTTCATTGATCAATACATTGGCGTCCACCGCCATCCCCACTGTCAATACAATGCCTGCCATGCCGGGCAGAGTCAATGTGGCCTGCATGATAGACATAATCGCCACCAACAGAACTACATTGAAAAACAGTGCAAAATTAGCGATTAAACCAAACACGCGATAGTAGATAGCCATGAATGCCACGACGAATAGAAAACCCACCATTATCGACAATTTACCTTGATCAATGTTTTCTTGCCCAAGGCTGGGACCAACGGTCCGTTCTTCAACAATTTCTACTGGCGCGGCCAAGGCGCCTGCACGAAGTAGTAATGCTAAGGTGCGCGCCTCTTGTTGGTTATCAAGGCCGGTCGTTTGGAAGCGTTTGCTGAATGAGTCGCGGATCGTGGCAATGCTGATGATTTTTTCGACCTTTTCACTGTGTTGAACTTTTTGACCGTTAACGAGCTTGGTTTCCGATTTGTATTCGATAAATACCACTGCCATCGGTTTGCCGATGTTTTCCAGGGTTAGTTTGCCCATTTTTTTTGCGCCGACACTATCCAAAGTTATGAACACGGCGGGTTGCCCATCCTGATCCATGCCAGAAGAAGCATCAATGATTTGGTCGCCAGTGACGATGACGGCGCGTTTCAATAAAACCGGTGCGCCGTTTTTGTCGTAATACAAACGACTTCCGGCAGGTATATGGCCGTCTATAGCGGATTTTAGGTCGTGTTCAACATCTACCAACCGATATTCAAGCGTAGCAGTAGTACCCAGCAATTCCTTGGCGCGCGCAGTATCTTGCACGCCAGGTAATTGCACCACTATGCGAGTGTCGCCCTGTTGTTGAATAATGGGTTCAGCAACGCCGAGCTCGTTGACACGATTACGCAGAGTAGTGATGTTCTGACTCAATGCCGATTTTTTGATTTCGCGCAGTTCGCGTTCAGGTATAGTCAGCTCGAATTCATTGGCACCCATCTCAGCCAAGTCCAGGTTACGGAAATCCTTGTTCAGGACTTTGGCAGCGGCATTGCTCGATTCCTCATTGGGCAACACGATCCGGATGCCGCCGGTGTCCTTGGACACTGACTGGTAACGGACCTTGGCATCACGGAAGGCGCTACGAATGTCATTGGTATAACGTTCTTCAGCTTGTTTCAATGCGGCATCCATATCCACTTCTAATAGGAAATGCACACCTCCTCGTAAATCCAAACCCAAGTACATGGGCTCCGCACCCCATGCTCTTAACCAAGCGGGTGTTGCGGGTGCCAAGTTCAAGGCAACGGTCGCTTTGCCGGATAATTTGTCCCGCAACAGGTCGGTGGCTTTCAACTGCTCATCGGTATTGTTGAAACGAGCCAGAATTTTGCCATCGTTAAATTCTAAAGCTTTTAAGGTGAAACCTGCATTTTTGATCGTGGAGGCAACATCCTCAGCCTGACTTTGTTGTAACGGAATTGGAGTACTAGATACCACCTGAACAGCTGGGTCGTCGCCGAAAATATTAGGTAGTGCGTAAACAATCCCGAAGACCAGAACGGCGATGACCAGTAGATTTTTCCAGAGGGGGAAATGGTTTTGCATAGATTATCTATAAATAATAAATAAGAAGCATAAATTTAGAATTTATGCCAATTGTTGATCACTAAAAATCAGGCCTCAGAAAGAAACTCTTTCGGTGATTTGAAACTGAGCAGGCTCAAGCCGAATGGAATACAAATCAGGCTCGCGTCAGCGAAGACAAAACTTGTATTTCAGCAAATCCCCGCAACTCGACAATGATGTTGCGATCCGGCGCCTCCTGCAAAAAGTTGGCAATGGTTTCCAAAATGTCGTGATCAATAAACTGAGCCTTATAACCATCTATTAGCAGTTCGCTATCATCAGGCACGTCAGCTAGATATTTGCGGAGCAACGCCTTGTTTAGAAACGACACGTCTTTATGTAGCCGTAACAGATAGTGCGAGCCGTGCCGGGTCAATTTTATTGCCGCGTGGAAATTGGCTTTCAACACGAAAAAGAAACCACAAGTCATGCCTATTGCGATGCCTTGCAGCAGGTCGGTCATCAGAATCGCCGCTATGGTAATCGCGAACGGCAAAAATTGATTCCAACCTTTGCGGTAGTACTCTACGAACAATTTAGGTTTAGCCAGTTTAAAGCCGGTTTGCAGCAAAATCGCCGCCAGACAAGCCAGCGGAATAGCGTTGAGGTATCGAGTGAAAAACAACACACTGACTAGCAGAAAGACACCATGAAAGAAACACGACAGTCGAGTTTGACCGCCGGCATTGATATTGGCTGAACTGCGTACGATCACCGCCGTAATCGGCAAGCCTCCCATCAATCCGCTAACAATATTGCCTAAACCCTGAGCTTTCAGCTCGCGGTTGGTGGGAGCTATACGTTTATGCGGGTCCAATTTATCCACCGCCTCCAGACTCAGCAGGGTTTCCAGACTGGCGATGATTGCCAGCGTCACAGCGATGCCGTACGCTTTCAAATTGCCCAGCTGACTGAAATCCGGTAAGCGTAACTGATCCATAAACGCGGCGACGCTTCCTAATTCAGGCAAAGATACTAGATGCTTTTCGCCTATCACCCATTCGGGTGCAAAACGTATGGCCAAGTGGTTATAACTGATACCCCAGATTACCGCCAATAACGGTCCGGGGATCAATCTCAATAGGCCAAAGCGTTTGAAAAACGTGCTTTCCCAGAGAATCAGAACCATCAAGGCCACTACGCTGACAACGGTAGCACCGGGTGTGATGCCTTCCAACGCTTGGGTCAGTTCGAAAAAGCTCGATTCGGCGGTTTCCCGCATATAGCTTTCATCGCCTTCGAAGCTGGCATCGTAACCTGTGGCGTGTGGAGTTTGTTTGATGATCAGAATCAAACCGATCGCGGCCAGCATTCCTTTAATCACCGAAGCGGGGAAAAACGCGCCGATTACACCTGCTTGCATAAACCCTAAAAGCATTTGCAGTCCACCGGCGATCACCAGGCTAAATAAGAACCCGCCGAAGCTGCCTAAAGTCTCAATAGCGTTAAAAACTATCACGGTCAAACCGGCTGCCGGTCCGGAAACGCTCAATTGCGAGCCGCTGGCCCAGGAAACCAGCACCCCCCCGACCAGACCGGCAATAATCCCGGCAAACAACGGTGCGCCGGAGGCCAGAGCGACGCCCAGAGCCAAAGGCAAAGCCACCAAAAAGACTACGATACCGGCCGGCAAATCCTGCGGCAAATGTTTCACGTAGTAAGCTACATGCGATTTCATTTTCTATATATGTCCATCGTTTTAGGAAAATTGAAATACTAATCGGCGTATTGATAAATCGGCTCGATTGGTGTGTTGTGGTCAAGTTTTATCAACTCTTCGATTAGGCCGTCATTGAGTCCGTATACCCATCCGTGTAGCGAAGGTTTATGCCCGTATTTCCAGGCCGACTGTATGATGGAGGTATGGGCGAGACGATAAACCTGTTCGACAATATTCAGCTCGATTAACCGAGCGAGTTTTTTCACTGGATCGATGGATTCCAGTTCTTGCTGATGCAAGCGATAAACATCCTTGATGTGCATCAACCACTTATTGGTAATGACCAGATCGGCCTTTTGCGGTTGCAATGCAGCTCTTACCCCTCCGCACCCGTAATGTCCGCACACAATGATATGTTTGACTTTCAGAACAGCGATGGCGTATTGCAACACACTCAGACAGTTAAAATCGGTGATGATCACCTGATTGGCGATATTACGATGCACGAAGATCTCGCCGGGTTTGGCGTTGACTACGGTTTCCGCCGGCACCCGGCTATCGGAACAACCTATCCATAAAAACTCGGGGCATTGCTCCTTAGACAAGTTGAGGAAAAAATCTGGATTTCTGTCTGTTACGTCTTGCGACCAAGCTCTATTTTCTAGCAACAATTTAGTGGGTGTAAGCATATAAAGTCCTTAGGTTATTAAATAGCAGGGTAGTTTTTACAATTTACCTATCTAACCTTTCCAGAACCTTTCAGCGGACCAATACAAATTAAACTCATCTTTTAACTGCTGATTTATCATTGAAAATCATTTTGCCCACACATCAAAACACGAAAAAGACACGCAAAGGTTATTCTTCGGTGCGATTCACTTTCTTGCCGATGACCACGCCAGCGGCAATAGCTGACAACTTGAGATAGGTGAAGACACCTTCGCCGACTTCTTGTCCAGTCAACTCGCTACGTGTCGGAAATGCACCTGCGGCGAGCGCAGCGAGTGTTGCGAGCCCTGCAAACACAAATCCAACCATCAAACCGTACCGCCAGGCACTTAAGGAAACGGAGATTGCATAGGGAATGATGCTGCGAACGGGAAAGTCGATAGCAACGCTAGTACCCACGGTCAAGATCAGCACCACAATTGCCAATACGAGATGTCCGCATACAGACCAAAGGTTACGAAGAGATTCGAAAACACTCATAGCAAATCCCCGGTTTATGTGACATGTCCATATTCACCCTAGTGAATCATTCGTGGTTGAATGTGCAGTAGCTACCAGCGAAGAGCAAAACGCTCCAGAACACAGTTTGCCATGTTCTCAAATAACTCATCGCCGATGAAAATCTTTCCCAAAGCACTTATCCCACCGCCAAAGCATAGATACAGCCAACGATGTCGCCAACGCCACATGTGCTGCGGTATGGAGTACGACAATGTGCTTTATTGTTAAGCGAAAAATGTAGCCGGACACTATGGCGAAAAGTAACGAAAATCAAATAGATAAGATGGCCGTTGTGTTTGTTCTGAAGCATTACAATCTCGTATTTATAAGCAGACTTGCTTCGACATTGTAGCTATTGAACCTTACATGAACCTTTCAACCATTAAATGGGATGTGAAACGTTTTTGCGGTTGGGGCTTATGGTAATATTCAGGTAAACACTACCTTGGATAATATGGAATTAATTTGGATCAGCACTGCGTTCATAAGCGGTTTAGTGGCTACTCGACTATTGTTACCGCCTCTGGTTGGTTACTTGGTTGCGGGTTATGTCCTACATTTTTTAAATGTTGCGCCTCTACAGAATTTAAGTCATTTAGCTGATATTGGTATCCAGTTACTTTTGTTTTCGGTTGGTTTAAAGCTAAAACCAAGCTCGCTCGTTCGACGTGAAGTACTCAGTGTTGGCGGATCACATTTGTTCGTCATGGCACTTGTTTCTGCGTTGTTTTTTCTATGGATGGACAAGCAGGTTACCGGTGGGTTAGTACTTGGTATCAGTTTGGCATTTTCAAGTACGATTTTCACGATTAAAGTGTTAGAAGATAGTGGTGAGCTATCGTCTTTACATGGTCGTGGCGTATTAAGCATCTTGATTTTGCAAGATGTGGTCGCAATTGCACTATTAGCCTTTGCGGAAGGCAAGCACCCATCGCCCTGGGCATTGATAGTCTTTCTTTTGCCGTTGATGCGACCACTGGCTCACCGGCTTTTAACGGCAAGTCAAACGTCCGAGTTGAAACTATTGTTAGGAGTTTCATTCGCTCTGGCTGGGGGAGTAATGGCCGAGAGCGTGGGCATCGCGGCCGATATCGGAGCATTATTGGCAGGCGTTACGTTAGCGAACCACGCCAAAATAGACGAGCTGTCCAATAAATTGTGGAGCTTGAAAGAATTGTTCCTCGTTGCATTTTTTTTGCAAATTGGCTTGACGGATTTGCCAAACCAGGAGCAGATTTATCTGGCGTTGGTATTGTTGACTCTGCTGCCGGCGCAGGGCATGCTGTTTTTCTGTTTTTTTCTTCTGGCGCGGCTACGGGCCAGAACCGCATTCGTTTCTTCTCTGGCGTTAATGACTTATTCGGAGTTTGCGTTGATTACCACTACCGCAGTGATCCATGCCCAATTATTGCCTCCGGAATGGCAATCCATCATTAGCCTTGCCGTTGCGGGTTCTTTGGCGGTTGCAGCCCCTCTCAATCGATTTTCTCACAGTTTATTTTCGTGGATGGAACCCGTACTGATTAAACTTGAAAGAAAATCACTGCATCCCGATCACTTGCCCGATTCATTTGGTGTCGCTGAGTGGCTAGTCGTGGGCATGGGCAGAACAGGAACGGCAGCCTATCAATCGCTCAGTAACCAAGATCAACGGGTGGTGGGACTGGATTCGGATCCGACTGTTTTAGAGACCATACTGGCCTCTGGTCGCAGAGTGGTCTACGCCGATGTGGTAGAGGGTGAAATATGGGGCAGGTTACCGTTGGAGAGAGTCAAGGGTATTATTCTGACGTTACCTTCCTATGACAACCGGATGAACGCTATCAAACAACTTCGCAAGCACGGTTTTTCGGGTGTAATTGGTACCATTTGCTATCAAATCGAGGACGAGCAAAAACTTAAACGCCAAGGAGCCAGTTTTGTCATCCACCCACTGGTTGAGGCAGGCAAACAACTAGCTGAGCAAATGCTGCTTAAGAACATCAATCTTTGAATCTGCTACAAATATAAGACATCGGTACAGAATCGACAATGTTTGTCAGCTCTAATAATTGATGAAATGGGCGCTGAAAAGGCCCACTAAAGACGGGCCACTTTTTTACGCATAAGCAAAAGTGATTGGAAATCTAAATGAGGATTGGCAGGCAAAACACGACCTGTCGGGTGTCAGAATTAGTGAAAAGCAGTCGATTGATTTTGAAGTAATATTTCATTATTGGTGTCACACACCATACCCACTTTTGACACAAAAAATGAAATATTCCGGATTTTTTGCCACCAATTGTGAAAAATTTCCCGGCCGTAAGAATCTGGAAAAATGGCTAGATTTCGGACGGCTGGTTTTCAAGTGTTTATCTGCTTGATGGTTCAAGAACGGACACAGCGGAAAGCGAGGTGTTACAACTAATGATCTGCTTCTCGCAACATTTCCGCCATGTCCCGGTTTGCAGTGACGGCCTGCTGGTAAAGATCAATCACTTCTTGGCTATGTGCTTTAAGATCATTTGCGTGTCTACCATAAACGTAACGCTTTAACGCAAATTGGCTGAGATATTCTTTATGTTCCTCAATCTTGGCCTGTAACTCGTTGGCCTCGTCTTCGAAGTGTTTGGCTAATGCCACATGCTGTATAGTCAGGTCAGTGTCCATGGCGTGAGACTCCATAAAGCTGCAAGCGGACAATAAGGATTCAGCTAAAACTAAAGGAATCAGTGATTTTAATTTCATGGTTATCTCCAAAGGTATCTTGAAATGGTACTGTCTAGGCGCTGAACGCTGTTAACGCGATCTTTAATAGGTTCAAGCTACTTAAATGCCGTTTTTTTGGGGTGTAGCAATCTCAATCCATTGGCAACGACCAATAACGAAGCCCCCGTATCCGCTGCAATGGCTTCCCATAAGGTCGCCACACCGGCAAAGGCTAAGACGGCGAACGCGGCCTTGATCGTCAGCGCAAAGACAATATTTTGTCGAATGATCGAGAGCGTTCTTTTGGAATGGCCGATCAGCCAAGGCAGTTTGGACAGATCGTCGCCCATCAGGGCAATATCGGCGATTTCTATGGCCGCATCCGAACCCAACACGCCCATGGCGATACCGAGATTGGCTCGCCCTAAAGCTGGAGCATCGTTAACACCATCGCCAATCATCGCCACCTGTCCGTATTTTTCGACCATTTGACCGACGATCTCCACTTTATCGGAGGGCAATAATTCGGCATGCACTTCATCAATGCCGATTTGGGCCGCAATATTATTCGCCGTCACCTGGTTATCACCGGTCAACATGACAAGATGTTTGATGCCTGTCTGTCTCAGCGCTTGCAAAATCGATTTGATTTCAGCGCGAGGCTGGTCGGCAACGGCAATGAGACCGCAAATATGCCGATCATTGCCAATGGCAATCACGGTTTGCCCTGTTTGTTCAAGGGCAATCGCTTTTTCACTGATTTCCGGGATTTCTTGACTACGTTCCAATAGATAACGACGCGATCCCAGCCAGAAATTCGTGTCATTAAATAGTCCGGTGACACCTTTACCCGGTAGAACCGTCACATGCTCTGCGCTGGCCACGTTGATACCGAGTTTTTCCGTGTAACGTAAAATGGCTTTTGCCAAAGGGTGATTGCTTCGCGCTTCCAATGCGGCAGCGCGGCTCAACAGTTCAGTTTCGCTATGACCATTGAAAGGATAAACACCCGTGACTTTGGGTTCACCAGAAGTTAGGGTGCCGGTTTTATCAAAGGCAATCGCATTAAGATGGGCTGGTGTTTCAATATAAATACCACCTTTAATCAAAATGCCTTGTCGGGCTGCACACGCCAAGGCCGCAACGATGCTCACCGGCGTCGAAATGACTAATGCGCAGGGGCAGGCAATGACTAGCAACACCAGGGCGTGATAAAACCATTCGCTCCAACCCTTTTCGAAAAATAAGGGCGGAATGACGCACATGGCCAACGCCACCAGCATGACTGCCGGGGTGTAAATACGCGCAAACTTCTCCACCCATTGCTCGACTTCCGCACGTTTACTATGGGCTTCACCGACCAGACGGGTAATCTGTGCCAGGGTAGTATCCGTCACCAGTTTGGTGGATCGGATTTCCAGTGTTCCCTCGCCGTTGATACTGCCGGCAAACACTTCATCGCCCACTTGCTTGGCAACTGGCATGCTTTCACCGGTAATCGGCGCTTGATTGGCCGAACTTAAACCCGAGATTACATTGCCATCCAGGGGGATTTTAGCGCCCGGCGCTAATATGAAATGAGTACCTATGCTGACTTCTGCGGCGGGCACCACACAGTCCTGACCGGCTTCATTCTTGATCGTCACCGTCGAAGGGGCTAACTCCAGTAAGGCTTCTACGGCATGACGGGCGCGGCCAATACTCCAGCTTTCAATCGCTAGAGACAGGGCAAACAGAAAACTGACCGTTGCCGCTTCAAACCATTCATCAATGAACATCGCACCGATAACAGCAATTGTCATCAACAAATTCATATCCGCCCGCAAGCGTTTCAAGGCATAAAACGCCTTAACGATCACATGCCGAGCACCGCAAGCCACCGCTAAACCAAAGGCAATTTTCTCAGGCAAAGGCATCGATTGCTGCGCATGTGCATTCAGTAAGCTATGCAAATAGTGAGTGACCACCTCCCAATGCAGGGTTCCGTTTTCTGCCGCGCTGACAACGGTTTGAATATCCACAAGGCCGTCGGCTATGGCGATATGAATCAACATGCCGGCCACAATAAACAAACCGCTAAGTACGGTATAAACGGTCTTCGAACGGAGCAGTTGCTTGGCATCGGCATCGGTCTGACCGGCTTGCCAGCGAGTGGCGGTCATACCCGTGGCAGCCACCGCTTTGATGAGCGTTTTTTCAGTCACGGGCTCGGCATCAGACAACAGCATCATGCGCCCGTTTAGAACATCAAATGCTAGTTTGTCACTGCCTCCCACTAGCGGGCCTATCGCGCTTTTTAATGTTGCGACCTCTTCGGCGCAATCCAGTCCCTCGATTTTGAACGTCATGCCGCTCGGCGAATTTGATGCTGTTGACGGCTGGTTATCCGCTTGCTCGCCAGGACAACAACAGGCTTTTTCCGATTGTTTACAGCTACTCATCGTTTAATCCTCATGCGAATCAATTTGCGCAATTCCCGGTATCATGGGATTTACGGGTTGGTCTTTGCGGTGCGCGAGCCAGTATAGAATCGGTAATACCAACAATGTCAGCATCGTTGACGACAGAATGCCGCCAATTACCACGGTAGCCAGCGGCCGCTGCACTTCGGCACCGGTACCGGTGGCAATGGCCATCGGTACGAAACCGAACGAGGCCACCAATGCGGTCATCAGCACTGGTCTAAGGCGTGTCAAAGCACCCTCGACAATCGCCTTATCCAGCGACATGCCTTCGTCGCGGAGGCTGCGGATAAAGGCAATCATCACCAGACCGTTCAGTACCGCGACACCCGACAAGGCGATGAATCCCACTGCCGCTGAAATC
>Ga0172380_10007400_pt1 | contig 12351 bp, 12 predicted proteins | sample Leawe162metaG_FD_119747 | JGI IMG/M metagenome (GOLD analysis project Ga0172380, IMG submission 119747) | Leachate microbial communities from a municipal landfill in Southern Ontario, Canada - Leachate well 162 metaG | ecosystem: Engineered > Solid waste > Landfill > Unclassified | place...
TGTAACGGCATACCCATGTTTCAACATCTTAAAGTCCGAAGCAATGGTGAACTTTTTCCCATACCAAGGCTTTTTGTTCAAGAGTTCAACGACAACTAACGCACCATCTTTCTCCTGTTTCACCACTTCCATTATTTGTCCGTTTGCCAACTTTGATCTTCTCTTGGCGGTGATATTTTTGGTTATTGTAAGCGGGGAACGCTTTTTCAGTTCGCCACTGGCAGAAGAAGCAGGGATGGAATATATTTTGCCGTCAGATGCCTTGACGTAAATAAACTTATCATCCTTGCCTTTCTTTGCGAATCTTACCGTTTCCCCTGCTTTTAGCTTATTCGTTACTTCATACCTTATATTCGCTTTTAACTGCACCTTGTCTCCTGCCGTCAGGTTCAACTTTGTCGGCACACAGACAGTTATGCTTTTCAGCTCTTCTTCTTTCACCTTTAACTCCTTACCATCTACGCTTATAACAATGCCTCTATTTTCATCCTCTCTCACGAATTTTGCCAAGGCACCTGCCTTAGCGGTTCCGTTTAAAACGAGAACGGCACCTTCTGGGTAGTAACGTGCGCATTCTTTCTCGGCATCCGTCATATCCACTATTTTTAGTGTCTCTTTGTCAAATGAGGCTGACAGATCAAGTTTTCCTACTTTTTCCAGTTCTTCCCGAATAGCCAGATTCAGGGCTTCCACTTCCGCATTTGTCTGGGAGAGCATGAGCACATTGCCGCCAGTTTTTGTTTCTTTATTGTATTCTTTGCTATCGCCCATCCTTTGAACAAAGGCCTTGGCAGCGATTGTGTTTTTATCTGCAAGGGTTGTATCGACAATTGAACCCATTTCATCCAGTATCTTCCAAGACAGGGAGGTATCTCCTCGCGAAGCAGCAGCGACGGCAGACTTGTATTGTTCCGTCTGTTGACGCTGAATTGCATATTCGCCTTCTAGGGCTGCCGTTGTAGGGTCGGCATAGTTCTCGATTGCCCGCATGGCATCCGAGGCTTCAACTGGCCCCTTCTGCTTTGTATCACCAGAAAGGATAATTCTGCCGCCGCCAGCCTTAACCTTTTCCATCAGCAGTTTCATAGACTTGCCGCCGATCTGCCCCGCTTCATCCACCAGAACAACAGTATCTTTGTCAATGGGGATAGGGGAAGAAGGGTGAAGGAAAGTGGAAACCGTATAGGCATCAAACTCGTCTCCTATCAAACCAATGACTTGCTTGTTCTGGGGAGCCAACACAACCACCTTTTTTTCTTTCGCCTTGAGAGCTAATATCAAAGCAGCCTCGACGTGTTGAAGACTGAAACTTTTACCTGTTCCTGCACCACCCCGGAACACCGTGCAAAAGTCACGGCTCGAAAGCAACTTTTCAGCGACAGGCAACTGGGTTTCGTTCAATGGATGCTCCAACCGTGTAACTGAGATGTTTAACAATTCCCCAAGAGGTTCATATTTCCCTTTTCCATCACGAACCGTATCCAACAGGAACCTTTCTGTTGCAAGGGCTTCTTTCGTTGTCATCCTTGTAGTTCCTATTTCATGGAGGATAGACTTATCAGCTATAAGCGCTTTCCTGTAGTCTTCTAAACTATAGTCCGTGCCGAGCGTGTGTTTCAGGCATGTAGTAAGAAACATCTCTTCCGTAACAACCGCATTTCTCTCGAATAAATGCTTTTTAGCCCAAACAACGGTTTCTTTGGGGGATTCACTCCGAACTGGTTGTGCGGTTTTCCCGAAACTCTTCAATGCTTCCAACTCAGAAGCCGTCATTTGAGCCTGCCATGATTCCCGCAATTCCTCAGCCTCTTGCGAACCGGTTTTCCGCATTCTTGTCGAATGCGCTACCCTGTTTTTTAGCTTCTCATGTCCACTCTTGGCCCCTGATGCTTCAAGTTCAGCGGTTGTCTCCTCAATCTTGCTGTGCCTCTTGCTGAATTTGTCGCACAAGCTGGTTGGAATATGGTCCAGCTCCCAACCTTTCCCTTTACTCCGTATTGCATACCCCATTTTCTTGAGTTCCCGGCATAGCTCATAGTCATACACGGAACTGATAAATCTCTGGTTCTTTATCATTTCATAGTTTTGCAAGGCCTTCCACTTGTCATTGTCTCCGGGGTCTTGGGTGCAGTTGAATACCAGAAGATGGGTATGAAGTTGCGGATCTCCCACCTGCCCAGCCGATACAGCCCTGCTTGTTTCATGGGTGAACGCCGCCATTGTGAGGTTTCCAGTGGCCCTGTCCTTCCCGTTCATGGAATCTCCTTTGGCCCTCACCCGCGCCATCGCATACTTTTCCAGCTCCTTGGCGGCAATTGCCACAGCCTTGGCGTGGGCCTTCAATATTCTGTCGTCTCCACCCACCAACGCAGCAACACTCACGCTTTTGGGCGGGGCAATCATCCAGTCATAAAACACACGCCTGTTTGGGGTATCTCCCTCTCTTACGGTATTCATCCGTTGAGTCAACATGCTGCCGTCTGGTTTCTCTCCAGCGCACAGATGAAGAAACTCTTTTTCGTGAACCTCGCCCTTTAATCCGAGCAATTCAGCTCCCTTGCCCATCCAGGTTCCAGGTGTGGCCTGCTTTGAACTATAGTAGTCCCCACTTGTTAGGTGCGACTTGAAGTAATTCTTCGCATTTGTGAGGTTTGTTTGGGGAACGGGCTTTATCATATCCACTATTATAGCGGATATGTTTGATGGTATTATTGGGAGCTACTTCAACCTAACCGCTTGCATTCCCATCGCCTTGAGGATCGTTGCTGCAACACACTCCAGCTTTTCCAGGCGATTTGTCCATCCTTGTAGGGCGTCTTTCCATTCTGAGCGAGGAGTCTGATACTCTGGAGCGTATTGACGGAATAGCCCCGAAATCATGCCTTCATGCTTTTTTGCCAACAACAGCAAGTCATCCTTTTTTGCGGACTTTTTAAATTCAAGGCCGATTCCCTTCAATGCCTCTTGCAGATGAGTTTTTGTTATGGAGCTTGGTAAAGGAGTTGAGTCAGTCGGCGGTGCAAAACAGTTGATCTGACTGATGAAGTGGAGATTCCACGGAGCTGAACAACCATATTTCCTTTCCGTGTAGTATAATTGAGGCCTCAAACGTCCTTCCCAGCTACGAGTGAAAAAGTCAGCAACTACAAGGCGGGATATCGGGGGAATCTGAATCAACCATTGGCCAGCAATCTGAACTGCCTCCGGGATTGGATTGAGTAATTCCTGTAGCGCCTCATCCGCTTTTTGAATTCTCCTCTTTTTGATGTCAGGCCCATCAATTACATTGGCTTCGATGCTTGCCCCTTTATGTAGGTGCTCCTGTGCGCGGAGAGGTGGCACCCATGCAACACTGGCCAACCGTGAAGCCAGAAGACGGGAGGAGACAAACCCTACGCTGTCGAAAGAATTGTCATATAGGGATTGCCGAGAACTGAGCAGGTAGATCGCCTTAACCTCAATAGCGGTGGACTCATCCAGTTCCAAGTCAGGAATGACATTTACTCGCAGGCATTTATCAAGCATGAACCTCTCGGCAACGCCATTGCTTGTTAAAAAGGACCAAAGCTCCCTGATCGCTTCAAGGTTCCCAGTGCGAAGCCAATCGACAATATTTAGTGTAAAATCCGTAAATGGGTAATATCCGCCAGGTGAATATTCCCGATCAAGAAAGGGATATTCTGAATGACAGAATCCCGAAGCCTGTGCGTAAAGTTCGGCAACGGCGGAAGAACGGAAAGGATCAATCCTCACAATTTACACGTTGGGCAATCTCTCCCGGTTTGAGCATCAAGTAACAAACATTGTTACTCCGCGCATTGGGTTTAACACTGAACCGTCAGGTTGTGGTTTCGGCTTGCACATCCGAAGCTCGATAATGTCTCTGTCGTTTATGAATAAAGTTGATAGGGGACGCGATAAATCGAGGTTTTGCTCAATCATTGAACCGGTCGTAGTATTGACGAAGAAGAAATATTTCAGAGCCCCAAAGTTTTCTGGAACAAGATCGGAGTCATCAAGGGTTTCTTGGGCAATCCCTATCATATCTGCAAGTGTCATATCGAATTCTTCGAGGTAAATCTCAACCCCTGTTGGGAGAATCAAAGTGGCTTTCTTGTTCATGGCAGAGACGGAAATGGTTGAAATGCAACTGCTGGATGATTGCCGATTTTCCTTCTGTTGTAAACATTGGCGCTCACCGTTCCCTGCCGAGATGCATTGTTGCCTGATGCACCAGAGGTCAGGGCGAGGCCCTAGGTGCGGAGGGGGCAGGAAAATTTCCATCCCCAATTCCGCAGTTCTCAGACATCAGCGCATTTGCTCTTTTGGTGAACTGGGGGAACTCGGGGATCTCCCTGCCTGTCCGGGTATGCCCCGTCGGGGGGGGGGGACACGGTCCCCATTATTTTTACCACCGATTTATTCGGCACTACTGTAGATTGTGTGTGTAAAAAGAAAGGGGGCTATCCTGCTATACTTGAAGGTATGGAAAGGAACCTTCATTGCACCCCTTGGCCCGCGAACTTCCCCAGGGTGGTCGCCATGTCGTCTGGGGTTGCATTGCAGAACCACCCGCTTCATGCCCTCGCCAAGGCTGGGGACATGGACGCCGCAGCCCGGCTTGTTCTGGATCTTGCCAAGCCAGACAAAATCCGAATGCTGGCCGCCCAGTTCCCTGATGCGGTGATTGTTCCGGTCCATGCCCAAGAGGCCTCCGGGATAAACCACATCCCAAGGAAGTTCGCCGACTACATTGCTCACCTCACCGGACTGGAGGCAGATACGGACGTTATTCAGGCCACTACGGTGTTCAGAACTGGAAAAGGGGGATGGTATCGGATGGCATTCCGCCCAGAGTTCGATGGGCCGGTTCGCCCAGGAAGAGAGCACATTCTGGTTGATGACTGCGTTACAGGAGGCGGTTCCCTCTCAGAACTCCGTCAGCACATCATCAGAGGCGGTGGCAATGTCGTGGCCATGAGCACGATAGGCTACGCCCAATTCTCTACCAATATCGCACTTACTGAAAATACTCGTAATGCCCTCACAATACGCTATAATGGGAAACTACTCTATGACTGGCTCCAACAACACAACATCTACAACGGCGAAGTCGGAGCCCTCACCGAATCCGAGGCCCGGCTTATCTACAATGCCAAAAGCCTTAACACCGCAACAGAAAGACTCTCTGAGGCGAAGCAACAAGAGTTCGCAGCTTCACAGCCAGAACTATTTCCAAAAAGAAGCCGCCAAGAAGAGATAGAGGCACTTTCTGCCCATCGAGTGGGTGAGGAAATATCGAAGGACAGGCAAGCCGTTCTGGATTTGTTGATGGCGGCAGACAGGGAAGATCACGCCAAGGGGAATGATAACGAGCATTCCAGGTAAGTGTCATTAATCCGGCACTACTGTCATATTGTATGGGAGAAAAAAAGGGCGTATTTCTATCTGCTATAATTGTGGTGTGAAAAGAAATACTATCCGTATCGCCATTGTCGCTATTCTCACTATTTCTGTCATAGCTGCCTTTCTGGACTTTCCAAGAATCCGTAATACCCATGAAGCAGATTTCGCTATTCGATGTGGGAAGGCAATAGCCATTTCACAACAGCCTTACACCCCCGAGACTCTGCCGTATTATCGCTATTTCATAACTGAGGTGGACAATCTGATAAAGGAAGATCTGGCCATACGAGTCGCAAGGGATAAAGCTATTCGTCTGGGGAATACCGAGGGACTGGCCGATCTTGTCGCCCAGACAGTTTGCAAACATTTCAACATCGAACCAATCGGGTATCCTATTGGGCGGATGGGGCCAACTCCCATTTCTGCCCACATTGCGAATATTGCAAACACCTTGATTGACCTACTTGTTTCATTTTTCAATGCTTTTCTATCTGCAGCCTTCTGGCTATACATGATGGACTTGGGGGTTTCGATTGTTCGGCAAGGATATACAATCCTAACTTCCCGTTCCGGTAAATTTACCGGAACGGGAAACTTGGGATAAAGATGGCTCCGGTTCCCTATGCCATTCTTACTGATATAATGGTTGTATGATATTGAGCACCCAACACGAAGCGCATAAAAGACTCCACAGCGCATTTAAGGCATTCAGGCTACAACAATCTATTCAAACCCCCGTTAAGCCCAGGGTATATCCCCTGATTTATGGGCCTACGGGCACGGGCAAATCGCACATCGTCAAACAATTTGCAGGTGAGATTGCCCAAGAGTTCCAGGCATTTGAATATGTCCGAGTAACATACTCCGACTGGATTCCCATCGGTTCCCGACACGGAGAGCCAACCATTACTAAACTGATGAACCTCATCAACCGGAATACCTTCGTTTTTCTCCATCTTGATGAACTTGACAAGTTCACCCCCTCCCAGGGTGCCGAATGGACAACAACTATCAAAACAAGCCTGTTCAACTTTTTGGATATGAGCCTCCCAAACCTGTTCATTGTCGGTTCTGGCACATGGCAGGCAGAACACGAACACAAATCTATCGGGTTCAATCCATCCAACTCTACCCCCACCATCAATTCCCATAAATCTATTCCAACAGAATTGCTGGAACGGTTCGCAAGCAGGCTCATTCACATCGGCTATCCAACAAAGGAAGAATTGATCGACATTGCCAAACGCTTTTACCAAGACGCTGGCTTGTCATTTGACAGAACCATCTTCGATGGCCAGAAGAGTGGCATGCGGGTTCTGGAGGAATCCATCACCATCGCCCTCGAAAGAATGGCTGATACTCCCATTGCACCCAAGGTGGCAGATCCAGAGCCAGAAATGAAACCAGAGCCGGAATTTACCCAAGACAGCTCTGACATCCCAGAGCCAGAGTTGACGCGAGCAATTGCGCTACTCTTCAAGGCAACCTTTCCCGCCTGCCAGGATTTTGCCGGAATGCTGGATGAGGAGGCTGGAATTCAGCTCATACCGCTTGCCTCGAAACTGCCCTGTGCAAATGCAATACCCTTGCTGTCAGTTCCCCGGCTGCGAACAAGTGATTTCCGCAGTCATCTGCCGAGTTATGACATGAACGTGCTCGCCGGTCGGCAGGACGAGGAAGAATGAAGGCAGATCGAATAGCTGCAATATTTTACTCAGAGCTTGTCTTTTGCCGACGCCCCTATTTCTGACAACACATATTTGCCCGCTGCATTTTTTACTATATACCCATCTACCTTTCTAGCGTGAACTTTAAGCCAGTCCGCAATTGTAGGAATTGAAAGATTGGCTGCTTTTGCAATTTCCACCGATGTATAACTAGTATCTTTATTTAATGCTTTCAGAATAGTTGGAACATGATGACGGTTGGTGGGGGGTGAAGGTTTTCTGGAGGATACATATTTAGCAGGTGCTATGCGTGTGATATTGCCGCTTCGATACGAATTATGTATCCAATTGGTCATTTGCTTAATAGAAACACCTAACTTCTTTGACAAGTCTGCCGGAGAAATCCCCGTCGCTGCATGGAGATTCATAATACGATGCACTTCTTCACCATCTACTACTTTGGAAGGGGCAGGGCGGAGAGTTACAGTGCGGGAGAGAGACTGGGCAGATGGGAAATAGGTTTTAAGCAGTTCTACACACGCATCTTTTCCTATTACGTTATATACCACTGGATGGGGAATGGCGTTTCTGCCATCTTTGGACGCCCCAACTGGGATGAATGCATTTTGTCTTCCTCCAGTGTGGAAAATAGGAGTGACTGGAACCTTTTTGTTATATGCAGCAACCAGGGCCTTACTGAACGCCGAACCTTGGATTCCAAGTTTGTCCTCGTGGAGCAACAGATAGTCTAAGTCTATTTGCAGTTGGGGTTGGTGGGATTTTGGTATTTTCATAAAATAGTTAGTGCTTTGATTTCTCTATTGTTGATTATTGTAACAATTCATTGGGATGTTACAAATATTCTGTGGTAACGGACGAGTTAAACCCGTTTTCCGTCATCACAACTTGGCCATCTACCTTTAATTGTTCACACCTAAGTTCAATTTTATAAGTATTATCCTTAAAGGCAGCATATATTGTGGACTCCCCCAGATCGAACCCAACGCTTTCATCGGGGGTCACCGAAAGAAGTTCAACGATTTTACCACTTAGCTCGCAGAATAATTTAATGGCCATCTCAGCGTCTGTATTCAGAATCATGGGTAATTGCATCATAACGCTGTAAACCGCCCTGAGTTTTAAATCTTCTTCATTTTCCATAAGAAGCGTCTTTTTCTGAAAACTGTCTTCGGATGGCAAGAATATTCGGAGGTTGCGTTCATGCCCGCCAGGATGCCCGCTATGCCCTCACAATCCACAAAGCAGGCATGATACCCTACTCGCCAAAGATATGGGATATACAGAACCACAATTGCCACTTTGAAAATATTTTCGACATGGCGGGGTCTTTCTGCTACCTCGTATATGGGAAACCAAACTGCTACAACAAAGCAATGATATCACAGCGCCAATCGAAACAATCTGGCAAGCCAAACGCTTTACCGAAGAAACAAAGGCCACTCAGACGTATTTCTCAGTTGGCCCAGTTGAACAAACTAGCAGGCAGGTTCGCCCTCAAGGAGTCTGTTCAACCCACTTGGACGCCAGAAATGGCTGAATGGAACCGCAATAGAACTACGCGGGATGCATGCCATGTATTGAGCAAACTTTACTCGCTCCCAACTTCTATTATATCGGCGTCTAATCAACCAGAAGGCTCTTTACTGGCCATCAGGACGCGAAACGGAAAGCGTGTCAAATATGGGATTAGATGGATTACACATAGAATACATATCATAGTATTGAATAAATCGCCACGACAACTTGAGAAACTGATAAACGAAGGCAACCTGTTTCCAGGATACAAGAAAATTGGGTTGAAGGCCTTGATTAAACTACATTCGCTACCAATGAGCACAAGAATCCTTGAGCGCAGAGGGATGGTAGTATTCAGAACTAAAACGGGCAGCAAGCGGACTACTTACTCTGCTTATCTAACTAGATGGGACACTTGCCTAACATTGCAGTCCGCCAAAAGCGTCCTCAAATCCAAGGCAGTCAAAACTCACCGTTAAACCTCTCGAATTACTGTTTCAGCAAGTCGCCGAATGTGGAAGTCACGTAATCCCGCGCCTCTGAGTAATCTATCAGCAGTGCGTCACGCACCATGCCATGATTCTTGAACCTATTTAAGAATGCCTGAAAACCGGTGCGAGTGAAAACCAACAAATGCGATAATGGGTATTCCATGTCGGATGCACCCACAACCGAGTTTAGGTATAACATGGCCTCATTCACTTTGGATGGCTCTCCCACCAGATTCCCGGAATTATCGTAATTGGCTATCCATAGCGCATCATCCCCGATCACCAGAACAGGCAACACGATTCCTACAGCCCATTGAGTCTTCGAGGTTTTCCAGTCATTCAATGTATCGCTTACAAGGTCATGAGCCGACGCAATTGCCTGTGCCCATTTCTCATACACATCTGAATCGTTCGCAATAAACCGGTCGTCTGACTTTGTTTTCACCCCTACGCGGGCAGTTGCTTTGCCAACCGGATCACCCGATTGAAAAATGCCCGTTTTTAGCGGCCACAAGGAATACCTTCCTCCCCCAGAGCCCTTGGCTGAAACAAGAAAATGGGTTTGGGATTCGCTGGGCCTCCGGGGAACCGTGCTTATCAGCAGCGGAAAATGGCTCCCAAGGTTCTTGCACTCGATAGCCAGGCGAATGTGCTTGAACTCGTCAGCATAGTGAGCCCGCACGTCATATTGCCGGTTCTGGCCTGTTACCGGATCTCTGTAGCTCCCCCCATGAGTTGCACCAAACCCAGCTTCCATGCACATCCGAAATACCTCAATCTCCAGACAAAAATCATCCGTTGTGGCCAAATATGCCTTAATATCTTCAACCGTTATCGGCTCTGCTTTTAATGTCGGGCGACTCATATATTCTGACTACTGGTTTTCAAGCTCTTCCTTTACGAAATAAAATGCGAATTCCTCCAAGGCCTCATCGGTAAAAACATTGTATGACACCCATTCCTTTTCTGATGCCCCTATACATTCTTGGATAGTCTTCCCTTTCATCCATTTCTCCATTACCTCTGCCTTTTCACTGTCACCCAGGTTTATCCTACAACAGGCAGCATTTAAGTATTCTTTCCATACAACCAGCGGCTCTATGTACATCCTCATACTCCATTTGACGAGGTTTTTGGGTTTATATTCCCCTCCTGTCCCATCCGCAGATCCATCCGCAATATACTTATGTGCCTTCCAAATTGCCTTGTGTTGGGGGTGTGAGGATGGAACAATTCTCTTTATCTCATTCTGAACTTCATTGTTATACCATTTTCGGAATAACTTCCACCCTGCTTCCGATATGTCATCTTCTTCATATACATGATGCTCTAAACCAAGCCCTTCATCCTTGTCTTGTGTGCGGATCGCATTCCCTTCTTCCTCAGTAATTGTGAAAAAGAACTGACCGCCTATGCTGAATACTGATATATTCCCGCTGTTTGGAACACCGAGCGTTGCCTTTAACGCCTCGCATTCCGCAGTTGCAAGAGTTTTGTATGTTTTATACGGCGGCTTCCATCTCTCATTTTTCGTCGCTTTGGTTTTGGCTTTCACATTTTTCCTCATATCATTTCAAGGTTGGACGGACAAGGGTTTCTCAGGAACGCCCCACAGCTCCAATCCTCCCAACCGGCGCTTCCCCAGCTCCACGAACTCCGACACAATTTCTATCCCAACCGCCTCCCTCCCCCAGTATTCCGCCGCTACCAAGGTTGTCCCGCTCCCACAAAATGGATCGAGAATAATATCCCCTGGCTCGCTCCACAGCCCCACCAGTTCCCGGACATGCCCCACACTCCGAGGACAGGGATGTTCGCTCCTTGCCTTTCCTCCCGACGCCATCACCCGCCCAGGGAACATCCGGGTTGACTGCCCGGCTGCAGGCGGTTCCCCAAACAGGTAAGCCACCTCGCAGCTCAACACATTCCGGCCCACAAATGAGGGAACTGGATATTCCAGATTCACACCCCTGTAAAATGGCAGCTCCTCTGGCACCGCCCCCAAGAACCGGGGATCTGACAAGCATGCCAGATGCACCACCGCCCGTTTGGGCAGACATGGCAGTGCTTCCCACATCTCCCACCACAACCCCCAAGGATCGGATGCCCCCACCAAACAGGGCATTGCATTCGGCCATACAGGATCAACCACCAGGACAACCCGGCTCCAGTCCAATTCCAAGGAAGGCAGGATCTCCCGACAGTCCCCATGATACAGCCTGATTCCACTGGCAGAGATAAAAGCAGGTTCGCTCATTTCAACTCACCCTCCCCGAACAACTCCCCCTGCACCAATCCCGAATTATCTGTGAGTATTTTGTGAACAACTTTCCTTGGCCGCTTTGCCCCCTTTTCAGGTAATGCGAATAACAGCCCATCATCCCATTTATTCGGCACTACGGTAAGATTGTGACGAGAAATACCCCTACGCCCCTTTTTGGCCTTCATTGATACCTTCTTTGCCCGAGGTGGAGCCAGATTCACCAGCCTGCCCGCGTATGCCCTGCGGCCACCATCTGCCAGATCCGGGAGAATGGGAACAACCCAGTCCTCCCCGTCGTCCTCATCCTCCCCTATGGGCTGAACCAGGTATTCCCATACCTGCGATGTCAGGTGCGGGTTTATTTCTTCGGCCCTCTCCAATAAATTCAACGCCCTCTCCTGATACGCTGGCCAGACAACCAGCCCCGCCATCTCACACATGAGTTCTCCCCCATCTTCTGGGGCAGTCAGGAACCACCGGATTTCAGCCAGTGGTTTGGGGCCATATTCATTCCCCCTCACCAGTTCGCCTGCTTGCCGGGGTTGCAGGAACCATTTCAAATCTGCCAGCACATCTGTCAGATTTGCCATTACCAGTTGCTGGAATGGATCTAGTGACATCCATTCATCCGCCGCTTTCCGGCGAACTGGGGAGTTCTTATATTTGTCATCATAGTATGTTTCGTTCGGATTACGAAACATAACTATTGGATGATTGTTGGAGTTTATCGGATAGTCGAATTCGCTGAATTGACTATCATTTAATACTGAATTTCTAGGGAGTGTTATGGAGTACATTTAGTATCTTAATGGATACTACATAACTTGGTCAATAATATTCGTTAGAGCACTTCATATTTTTTTGTTGAACACGGCACCCCTTAGGCTTCGCTAAGGACTCCGTGTAGGCGTCAATAAGTGTAAACGCTGTTTACCCTTATCAACAGTAATAAACACTCTATGGCATGGCGAAGTGTTTATTTGTGTAA
>Ga0172380_10007401_pt1 | contig 12349 bp, 19 predicted proteins | sample Leawe162metaG_FD_119747 | JGI IMG/M metagenome (GOLD analysis project Ga0172380, IMG submission 119747) | Leachate microbial communities from a municipal landfill in Southern Ontario, Canada - Leachate well 162 metaG | ecosystem: Engineered > Solid waste > Landfill > Unclassified | place...
GCGTTTCTGTTTTGATTGCCGCTTTGATAGATGCCATGATTTCAGGATCTTTTTTAACTAAAAGCGTGACGTAGTGGGTGAGGTATTGAACTTCAGCAGCTAAAGCACGAATGACTTCATCTTGCTCCATGACCTTAGCTTCAACATCATTAAACTGTGCCGCAACTTGCGGCGCAAAGTCTTCCATAGCCTGTAGTATGCCAACCATGAGGTCACGGTCACTAATATCAGTTTGTGGTTGTTTTTCAAAAAGTGTATCTAATACGTCGCTCATGTCATATCCTTCTCTTCTTTACGGAGTTCATTGATTTGGGAAAGTTGTTCTGCGAATATATGTTCTGCCCAATTTGCGGCCGCCTGCTTGTCAGACGTGTAGATGACCTTCAGGGCTGATGCGATGACGCGTGACACAGATAGTGTTGTGGTCATCAGATGCGCCAAGATATCCTCATCCTCTTCATAGCAATCAACATTAAGGATGGTTGAGATAGCAGCATCTTCTGCTTCTAATGAGGCCAATGCCGATACTAGTTGAGATTCAGATAAATCTGCAATATCTTTCTTATACATCGCCATATCTTGCGCGTATTTAGCTTTCAGTTCATTGAAGCGTTTGCGAATTCGCAGGTTAGTTGGCTTGGACATATGGTGCCTTTTTTGTTAATCTTTAAACTAACTTATATCGGTTGGAGATAGGTGTCAAATGGAAAAAATAGATGCAAAACAAATTATAGAACTTTTAGATGCATATCACGATGCTAAAGAGTGGGCATTTTTTGAGGAGCTGCGTATAGGCACCGGGTTTGGCAAGGATAGTGAGCAGAGACTGGATGCATGGGCTATTCACTATCACCCAAGTAAGAAGAATGTTGTTAGGTGTTATGAAATTAAGGTTAGTAAGAGCGACTTTAAGAAAGAACTGGAAAGCCCGCTTAAGAGACGCCCTGGCATCAGGCTTAGTAATGAATTCTACTTCATTGCACCCGCTGGTATTATTGACCATGCACTAATACCGCCTGAGTGTGGGCTAATGGAGGTTATTGACGGCGCCATAGTGACTGTAATACCTGCACCATTTCGCGATGTTTTTCCTCCGACATGGAATTTTGTTGCAGCTATTTGCAGAAACTTTGATAAGCCGCGTGCTTATAAGTGGGCTGCTTTTGAAGAAGACACTAAAGTCAGGGTTCGTTATAGGAATTTAGCTTTAGATATGATTGGAGAGCATATTGAGAAATGGCAAAACTTCAGAGGGGGAAATAAAGAAACCCCGGACAAGATTGCCGAGGCTCTAAAGGCACTTGAAGAGGCTATTAAAGATGCGATTAAAAACCCGGATCCGTGAGGCTTTTCATCAATGCCCAATTTTGAACCCATGTTGTTACAACCGCACCTTCAGTGAGCGTAAACTTGACCGTGCCCGACATGACACCCTGGATGTCGGCGGTATTCATTGCGATCTTAATGAGCGACCGGTCATTACTGTCCAAAGTGGCGTTTTTGGTCACCGACCGTGTAGTGGTGTCTAATCGGTCATAGCGGATAGTGGATGAAGTGCTGACTAAATCGCCGCGCTGAAAGACGACCGATAAAGTTGATCCGCTGGCTGGCACATAGCGACGTAGACCTAATGCATCAGAAACCTGGAGTTGACCCCACAGGTCTTGAGCATTAGGAGAAACGATTGACCACCGTGCATCTTTCAGCACGGTGTAGTTGTTTGGGGATGAGATCATACTGATAGGAGCTATAGTAAATGGCATTTGGCTGTCCATATTAATAGGTTTATAGGCCTATTTTATATGGCGTTTGCCTTACCGTTTTGTTGGAAAAAATTCGCCACAATCTAGCGGAAACCTCTTATAAGAGGCTTCAAAAACCATCTCATTAAGGAGGACTGTTATTATCTCCCCGTCCTTGTCACCGCATTGCCGAATCTTAACCTCTATATACGCACCCTTTTTTCGGGGGGATTTAGAGGCCGTCATAACAAACTCACTGCCGCAAGCTGTGGCCGGGATGAGGATTTTTGGCTGCAGTGTCTCACCGACAAAACACTCCGTTTCTGGCATGGTATTAATCAGTGGCGCAATAGATGGTGATTTAAATGGCACCATGGGCAGTGTTGCAACGGTCGCTGCGATCAGTGTTGTGATAATCATTGTTTAAGCTCCTTAATGGTTGTCTCTATTTCTTGCAGAAGTTTTTCGCTATTTCGAAGTCTTATATCATCCATTTCTTTAATCTCTTGAATGTTATCTTTAAGTTTAAGATATTCTAGGTATGTTTGGTAAACTATATAACCCTCCCAAAATATTGCTAAAAACACCACAAAAATCCACGCTCGGTTTAAATCGACGTCGTCCACCTGTCACCCCCCCCCCAACCACCCTATCGGCTAAATCTTAATTTACCTTAACGGTTTTATACAGGGTCTTTTGTCTCTACGCGGAAAATCAAACTGCAGTCAATTGGAAATAGTCCAAAACCAGCATTAAATACATCTTTATGAAGCAAGGCTGATGTGAGCATTCCACTTTTGTCTTCACACATCCGCACCATCACGTTGGCAAACGGCGCATCTGAATTAGACTCAAGCTCTGCATTAGTGAGTGCAACAAACTGGCCACCACACAAGTTGGCTGGGATCATGATTTTTTGCACCACTTCTTTAGCTAAAAAGCACTGAATACCTGGTTTTTGAACGGGTTGGGTTGCAATTGTTGCTGCAATAAGTGCTGTAATAATCATTGTTCGGGCTCCTGAATGGTTGTGGCTTCTGGTGTTACGATTTCGAAGTCAGACGCTGCGTGGTAAATAGAGTAAATGGCGTAACCTTCTAAAAAGATTATAAAAAAGATAACCAATACTCCGAACCCATTTGATGTTTCCATGTTTCACCTCCAAATACCTTATCGGTTGGTCAATTTATAACTTTAGGAATATTTTTAAATCTTTTTTACTAAAGTTTTTGAAAATACTTGACGATAAGAAGTTGTATCTAACTTACTAAGGAGAATGGGATGAGTAAGACCAAAGAAGGTGTTTATCAAACCCCGACACAACTGGGATCATATGTCGGCCTATCCGGATTAGTTGTCAATCTCGCCCTTCGTGAGATGGGTTATCAAAAAGAAAATGGTAAAAAATGGATTCTGACTGACAAAGCGGATGCCACCATTGCAGTCCAAGAAGGTCGCGGGCAGATTAGGTGGAGTTTTAAGATTATGCCAGAGTTAATAGATTTTATGGATAATTAATAACCGTTCAAAATGATTGGGTTTTTTCTTTTTACTAAAGTTTTTGAAAATATCTGACGATAGGTGATATGTAAGTTGAACGTGAGATATAAAGGAGCTGAATATGGCAAAAGAGATTGTCTCATCACAGATCATAGCCACATTGGGTCGCGACCACGTTGTGCAAACAGTGGTTGGGTGTGTTCATTTCCACACTAAAGATGATCTAGGGCTTATCACCAGGGTTATTGACGGCCTCCTTGAGAGTGAGGACACTGATCATAGTCAGATCACAGAAAAAGAAGCACTAAGTGCTCTTATTGATTTGTGTTTTAGTGCAACAGATTACTACAACAATTTAAAAGAAGTGGGTGAAATATGAGCAAAATCAATGAGTTAATCGCCCTGCAGGCACGCGCACTAAGCTTACTCACAACTGGCCACGCCTTAGCTGATAGGATCGCTGTGGGTGACTGTGACGATGCAGACATTGAGCGGGCAGAGGAAATTGCCGATGAGGCGCGTGAAATTAAGCTTAAGATGCAGATAGTTAGGGCTGAGTTGGAGAAACTTGAGACTAAACCGATGGTGAATTAATGCAAAACTTTTGTATGTTTTGTGATGATGTTGTTGGTGAAAGGGATTTTTCTGTTCGAGAACATCATCTCACCAACAGTCGCGTGTGGATCTGTAGAAAGAAGTGCTTGATGGTGGTGAATGAGATCCTCAGAGAAGGTGATCATGGCACATCAGCTCATTACACAGATAAAACATCAATGCGTTTCACTAAATATGACCTGAAAGATTCTGACTTCATTATTCATCGCAACATGGTGCGCCTGAAGACTGAGATATATGCTTTTATGGAGTGATAAATGGATGATATTTGCTTTTTGTCACATGATAGACTGACCGATATGTTCAGTAAGTCATCTTTCCGTAACCCACCTCGTGAGATTTTACAGATTGATGATATATATCAATACTCAACATCGGATTTGAAAATAATATCTAGCGGCAGTATGCAACAAATACTAATTGCTATATTAAATAGTGATATTAATCAGCCCATTGAGGATGCTTTTGCTGAAGCTGTTTCTATTGAGTCTGGCAGCATTAAATGGGATCTAATTATTGGAAATAATTACGATATTACCGTCAGGACCATTATTACACTCCATCCATGGCAGAGCAAGATGATCAAAGAACCGGAAGAATTCTTATTAAAAGATGAAGCTTTGGACAAATACTTCAAAAACAAAAGGGAAATCAACTTCTTGTTAGATTAAACCCCGCCAGTATCCTTGATGACTTGTTGGGTGTCCGCTGTGCCATCTTTAGAGGCTGCCCACTGAGCAGACACGCGACCGACCGATTGCCCAGATACGTAAATACCTAAAATGCTTGGCAAAAGCACCACGATATCCACGTCTTTAAAGTATGCCAAACCTAAGGCGCCGATAATACTGATAAAAGTTAATATGAAGGTGGCGTAAAGTCTTAGGTTGACTGATTCTATTAATGTTTTCCACATGTTGCAAATCCTTGATTAATTTCCAATATTTTAATTCAAGTTGTGGCCAATATTTGTCGATAAGTTGACATGTGTTGAATAGGAGGATGTCATGACAAAGTGTTATGTCTGCAAAATAGAGAAGGTGGCGGGTTCTCAACGCTTCAGAACCGATTTATTAGATGACCCCTCTAGACATCACTGGGTGTTAGAGGGGGTGCATGATGAAGACCGCAGAGAGTTGTGTCCACTATGTGTCAAAGCTATTAAAAAAATATTAGGTGATGGTGTTGGTCATTGCACCTGGCGTTGTAAAGTTCCGGGCGTGAGCATCCAAATCGGGCGGTATGAACCAGTGGTGTTGAAAATTGCAGATATTTTGAAGCACAAAACCAACTTTGCAGAAATTGACCAGTTTATGGATGGAGATTGGAAACCATGACAGAGTGCTACACATGCGGACTAGAGAAAGCCACAGATGACTATGACCATGACCGCTATGGATCCGAGCCACTGGGCCGTAAATGGGTTTCTAGCCGTAGTAAATATGGTCTTGAAACAATGTGTCCACCATGCGTTAAAGTTCTAGTCAGACTAACAAATGGCAAGCTAAGGTCGTGGTGTGTGAGCGACGACGGGATTAAAGATATTCATTCAATATCTTATAAAGACGGCGCATGGCTGATTAAGAATTTGACAATAAGTTATATTCTCAAATACAGAGTTTTAGTTGAAGAATTTGAACAGTTTGTGGATGGAGACTGGGTGTCATGACAAAGTGCCACACATGCGGATTAGAGAAAGGTGACGAAGAGCCTACTATTTATGATCACCGCGATTCCGATTATTCAGGTCAGTGGCTGATGGACAGAAGTGAGTATAGTTTTGAATCAATGTGCCCATCCTGCGTCAAGGTCCTAATCAGACACACAAATAACACCTTGGTGTCGTGGCGTGTAATTGATGATGACGACCAAAACATCGGCATATTAACCGATAAAGACAGTAGGTTGAGGGTCGAACTAGTAAAAATCAATAAAATTCTCAAATACAGGGATTTGGCTGAAGAATTTGAACAGTTTATGGATGGGGACTGGAAGCCATGAACATATTCGTGCCATTCGCCGACCCAGTTGAATCAGCCAAATTTCTGGATGACAGCCGTGTCATTAAGATGACATTGGAAACCGCTCAAATACTATCTACGGCACTTCAGGATAGGGATTCAGATGGGCTGTTATACAAACCCACACATCGCAACCACCCAGTCGTGATTTGGACAGTTGAGCGTGCTGAGCACCTGGCCTATACGATATCGGTGTTTGATGCTTTGGCAAATGAATACGCATTCAGATTTGGTAAAATTCATAAGTCTTACGCAATGTTACGTTCATATATCGGCAAAATAGCTGGTATTGGCGTGCAGGATAGGCCTGATTTCTTTTGTAATTGCACAGAGTTTAAAGACATTGACGATGTGCATGAGGCTTACAGACTGACTCTGCAGGCAAAATGGAGTGCTGACAAGCGAAGGCCGAAGTGGACTAATAGAGATAACTTGATTGGTGATTTATGATGTGTGTTTGTCCTGCATGTTTATTGGCGCGCGGTAGTTGTGTGGTGAGGATAAAAGGAGGTTGAGATGGAAGAGAAAGTGTGTAGGGATTGTTCAGCGGCAAAACCTATGTCAGAATTTCATAAAAATAAAAACAAAAAAGATGGCTTAAATGACATATGCAAGTCGTGCAATATTGCACGTGTGCAGAAAAATTATCAAAAAAGAGAGGGGGTTGCTGGTTCAAAAATTGACCCCGTTGCCAAAGCTTGTAAGATTTGTTTGATAATTAAAGAGCCGATTGAATATAAAAAACGCAAGGCTAGTCCTGATGGGCTTTGTTATAATTGCTCAGATTGTGACAAGGATCGGCGTAAAAAGTTGTATGAATCGGACCCAAAAGCTCACTATGAAACAACAAAGAGGTATAAGCAGGATAATTTAGAGAAAGTTAGAGAGATGGAAAAGAGGTGGCGTGAAGAAAATAAAGAAAGTAAGTCGTCTGCCGACAAAGCCTGGCGCGATGCCAATAAAGATAGATGTAGAGAAAATGCAAAAGCGTGGAATGCGGCAAATCCCGACACAGTTAAAGCCATCAGAAAACGTTTCAGAGCTAGAGTGGCCTTAGACCCAGTGCGTTACACGCGAGCGCTGCTAAGAAATTCTGTTGCTCAAGGCCTAAAAAGAGGTATCGGTTTTCAATATGGTTCGTCTCAAGAAATTCTTGGGTGCACATTTGAAGAGGCTTGGGATCACCTAAAAATCACATGGGAAATGCGATATGGCCGTGAATTAACAAGTGAAGACAAATTCCATATTGATCACTGCATCCCCTTGTCTTGGGCCTTAACTAAAGAAGATGTGATGACCCTATCAAAAATAGAAAATTTACAGTTATTAAAAGTTTATGACAATCTTACAAAGAAAGATAAATGGAGCAACGCTCCATATCCTGAAAGGTTAGTAAAATCGAACAGCTAAAAACCTAGATAATCAAGGGTTGAAGTACGGAATTCGTCTAGAAGATCCATTAATTGTAATAGTTACATAGCCTTGGACTTGAGCAGGTACAGCGCCCGAAGCGCCCGCAGTTGCAGATGTTGCGGTCGTAGTGTTTAATACATGAACGTTCGTATTCACCCGACCAATAGTCCAATCGCCTGCCGCCGAGATCTGACCAGTGTTGTTAGAGCTGTTTCTAAACACAGTAATGCTTGCCAATGTTCCATGACCTTGTGGATATAGCAAAATGCCCGCAGATGAGCCGCCAGTTGAAGCTCTCACCTCAAATATACCCGCGTTTTGCCCACCATAAATAACATACTGCCCAGTTGACGAGCTGTGGGTCATAATGACGGCGTCGCCATTAATTACGTGTAGTTGTGTCGATGCTGATGCTCCAATAGTCCACAACCCTGCAGAACTAATAGATCCCGTTGTTGTGCCAGCATTTTCAAAAACTGTCCGATTTGCTAGTGTTGCGTGACCCGATCCGTAAAGAGTAATCCTTCCGCCGTTACCTGCACTACCGGACAGAAGTAGACCACCTTGGTTTACCCCTCTAGTTAAGGAAACTATGGTTGACGAAACACTGCTTTCAAAAGTCAAACTGTTTAGGTTGGCCGTGAATGTGTTGGCTGTGCCTGCAGCGCCAATAATGTAGGCCAGTGATGTTATATTCGCTTCAAATACTGTAGATGTGCCTGCAGCCAAACCAACCGTATTAGATGTTGGTGCGTATAATCCAGTGCCAGAACTCACTGCCGCAAATGCGACAGTGGATGCAGATGATGCCGTAGATGCATATACATAATCCGTCGACCTGATGACACCTGCGACATCTAATGTGTAGGTTGGTATGCGGGTTAGGATGCCCACACGGTCGGAGTTGTATGATTCGGTGATTATTCCACGGTCACCATCGATAACCTCCCAGTAGCCGTTATTGCCGCCATAAAGAGATAGAGTTGCACCACGATTTAGGAGATTAACACTAGTTAAAGATCCGCCGATAGTCTCAGATGCATGACCATCAATGGTTAGGGTGTAGTCGAGTTGGAGCGGCGATGTTGAAAAATGAATAATTCTACCTAATGACGATGCTATTGGAGGTAGTGTTATCGTGGCCGATCCTGACTGTCCTGCTGCTACGAAAAAATATCCATAGCCGTCGTTAGGTAGGATGGTATATGCACCGGTAATGTCATAAGCATTGCTATTGATTGGCGTATTATTTTCAATAGTTTGATATTGATAAATATTTTGAGAAGCCAAATCGGCAACGCCTGAGCCCGATGATTGCACAACAAAATAACCAATGCCGTAATAGCCGTAAGGTGTTTCTGGCCTGCCAGCGGCCGCAATAGACGCTGCAGCGGTGCCTATAGTTAGTAAGCCTGCGCCTGTATCAGCATTAATATTGACGCCAACTAACTGGTATTGAGTGCCTGTTGCAGTTACAGTAACACCTGTGCCACCTGTTATGGTGATGGCTTTGGACGATGTCCCATTGGTCGCAATTGTGGCAGATGTGAAAGCGGTGTATTCACGGTTTAAGGCGTGAACAGTCCTGTAACGACTTGTGATCGGGTTTTGAATCGCGGATGCATAAACAATGATGTCAGTGACAGAGGATAGCCTCATTTGAAACGGAGGGGTTAGCTCCGAATCAATAGAGGATAATAGACTGTCAACTGGCGTGTTGGCTGATGATCCAATTGCGTTGACAGCGGCTGTTAAAGCCAACTGTCTTGGGTCTGTGAATATACGTGCCATAATTATGAAAGCCTTATAGCATTAATTGTGTATGTATCTGCAGTGCCAGTTAGTCTGTAGGCGTTACCTGATGTTGAACCAGCCAACGCAAACGTGTTGATGATGTCCTGTGTAACATAAGAGCCGCCGCCCGATGGCCTGCTCACTAAAAGTATATTCGCTTGGCCGCCAGATTTATCAACAACCGTCACCAGGTATGATTCACCCCTATTTGTGCTTGCCGCAAAGCTAAAGATGTTGGCTGGTGTGCCGGACAGGGCGATGGTGGCATTACTACTACTAGTGATAGCGCCTCTAAAAGTAATAGTGTTGTCAACACTATTGCCTATAGTCCAATCGCCAATATTTGAAATTGATCCGTTTTGAGTGGCAAGGTTTACGCTATAGAAATAGGTATCACCGCCAGACGCGAGCTTAATTCGTCCGCGATCGCCACTATCGCCACCAGCCAATATAAGTCCGCCAGTTGCCGACCCGCGATAAATTTCAAAATCATCTGATGCTGTTGCTCTAACTAACTGAAGGGCGTTACCATTCATTCTGTGAATCTGAGCATTGTTTGTTTGGCCGATTGTCCATAGTCCTGCTGCCGATATAGATCCTGTATCTAACGACGAGTTTCTAAAGGTTGTAATACTTGGGGTTGAGTGTCCGGCGGCATACAAGATGATGCCCGCAGATGATCCGCCACCCGATCCACGAACCTCTAACGACCCCGTGTTTGATGACCTGAATAATAAATATTGGCCAGTTGCCGAACTGTGTTCAAATTGTGTTGAGTCGCCACGGATTACGTGCGATTGGGCGCCACCTGAAGTCCCGATAGTCCAAAGTCCGGCTGCTGATATGGTTCCGGTTGTGGCTGACGATGCCGTGAATGTTGTGACACCGGCGCCTGTTAAAGACAGTTGCGCTCTGTTTCCACTATCGCCACCCGACAACAGTAATGAACCCGCAGTACCACTGCGATAAATCTCAAAAGCGCTTGCACCAACAGAATGAACAACCTGTAGCTGAGAGCCATTCATAACATGGATCTGAGTTGATCCGGACGCTCCAATCGTCCAAAGCCCGGATGCATTGACCGACCCCGTTGTGACGCCTGAATTTCTAAAATGTAAAAAAGCAGCAAAAGTCGCGTGAGTTGATCCGTAATAAATTATACCAGCGGATGATCCTCCATCAGACCCGCGAACTTCCATGGCATTAGTGTTTGTAGCGCCATGGAGTAGGTGAGTGCCTGCAGCGGAGTTGTGTGTGAATCGCGTGGAAACGCCGTTAAAGTTGTGTGTCTGAGTACCGCCAGTTTGGCCAATTTCCCACATGCCTGCAGAGTCAATATTTCCAGTTTCGTTTGAATTATTTTTAAAATAAATTGCAGATGCGCGTGTGGCGTGCGTGTTGCCATAAACTAATATGCCACCTGATGCACCAGCGCCAGAGCCGCGGATTTCTAATGCACCATCACCCGAACCAGACGCCAATAAGAATGTGCCCGATCCTGGAGTTTGTGTGAAGGTTGTAGCTGATCCATTTACGATATGGTTTTGAGCCGATCCCGACGCTCCAATTGTCCACAATCCTGCAGAACTAATTGACCCAACCGCCGCTCCAGAAACTGCCCAACCAAGGCTGTTAGCGCCCGGTGCGTACATACCAGTTTGAGAGATTGTAGAACCAAATACTAATGACGGGTTGGCAGCCGTACCTGCAGCGACTAAAACAATGCCCTGGAATCTATGGTCAACAGATCCATCATCATCATAGAAACCCCAATTATTAGTGATGGGGTTAGTGGCTGCGTTGTCGGCTGCGATGTAGTAACGGTAGGCGTTAGTAATCGTGCCTGAACCGTTTCTCAGTGCGCGTGCATAGTTGACATAAAGGTTTGTTACAGCTGTGGAGGAGCTTAATGGTCCTGCTTCAGCTCGCACACCATACATGTTGGTAATTGTGACGCCGGTCGATGTTGACCTGGTCCTAGCAAACACAGCTTGGACGTGAGTTGAGGCAGAGCTATGGACGTGACGAACATCAAAGCTGCCGCCAATCATTTCGGTAATTGCGCCAGCACTAAAGGTATTGCCGAAAACAGCCGCGGCCAGTGGTGTCGATGCAGAGTTAACATCAACAAACAAGCCAATATTGTCGTTAGATGATGTTGGGATTGGGGTTGTAAAAGCGTCAATATACATCATTCGGCGTGATGATGCTGAGTTTAGCGGGGTGGTGTTAATACCCCAATACCCCTCACCATCAACTGCAGCGCGATAAGAGCCGTTAGTTGACCATGCGATAGTATTAGTGGTGAGGTAATACATACCGTTATTTAATGCGCCGTTAAAGGCATATGCCGGTGCTGCAGGTGTGTTTGATGCGTGGCCGATGTGTTGAGCGGTTGCACGTATATCACCAGTGACGTCTAAAGCGTAGGTTGGTGAGAAGTTGTTTATACCAACGCGGTCATTGACCATGTCGATATAGACGATGCCGCGCTCTAAACTTAGTAGCTGCCATCCTGTGCCATCGGATTGAACTTCAGCATGGGCATAACGGCCTTGGAGGTTGAAGTTTGCAACACCACCAACCAGCTCTGCACCGTTACCGTCAATGATAACTTCGCCAACACCCGTATCGATTTTAAGAATGGTGAGGATGCGGTTAGTGTTGTTGGCTGCTAATGGTAGTGTGATGGTTCTGTTAGATCCGCCTGTAGAAACGGCAATAGATCTATATCCATCAGCGTCTAATATGGTGTAGTCAGCGCCTGAGACCGTGAATAGAGTTTGAGCACCTGGTGGGGTCGTATCTTTGATTGATTCATATTGATAAATTGATGCGTTAGTTAAATTATTGACACCGCCTGATCCGTTGCCTTGGACTAGGACGTGGCCGATGCCGATGAATCCTGATGGTATCGCAGGAGCGCCTGCAGAGCCCGCTGTTGCGTTTGCAGAGCCAATGGATAGTGAGAGTGCGCCTGTCGATGGATTGACTGAAATGCCTAGGCGCTGGTATTGAGTACCTGGCATGGTGAAGGTTGCATCGGTGCCTACATCAGCATCAGCTAGTAGGGATGCCGCAGATAGGGTTATAGTGCGGTCCGTATAGGCAAATGGTATAGCGCCATTGATTGGAGCAGGAGCCCGTTGGCGACCTGTTTCTGGGTTCGTGATGATGGCTGATTGAACCGTAAGGACTAGCGGGGATGTCAGGACTATGCGAAATAATGGGGTTACTTCATAGTCTAATGATACTAATAGGTTA
>Ga0172380_10007402_pt1 | contig 12348 bp, 14 predicted proteins | sample Leawe162metaG_FD_119747 | JGI IMG/M metagenome (GOLD analysis project Ga0172380, IMG submission 119747) | Leachate microbial communities from a municipal landfill in Southern Ontario, Canada - Leachate well 162 metaG | ecosystem: Engineered > Solid waste > Landfill > Unclassified | place...
CCGCAGGTACTAGCGCAAAAAATAACCGAGCTCCTCCAGAACGCCGATTATCGCCAGGCGCTTGGCAAAAAATTCACTACTTTTGGACATCCACAAGCCGCTCAGGAATTAGCCGCTTTGTTATTGAAAGAGATGAATACACACGCTTCATGAGGTTACATAAAAAAAAGGACCAGCCTAGAACAGTAGGACGTCAGAGGCGTAATACCGGCTCGTGGCAAAAGCCAGCTACCTTCTCGTATGCGGCTCAACGTGCTGAGCGTGAGGATGGCGGTGGTCGCCGTCAGCAGTCCAGTTTAGCGCAAAAACGTAGCCGCTTATTGTCGCTACGGTTCTGGCTTCGCCGAAGTGGTCTTTTGGCTGCGGTCATCGTAGGCTTTATTTGTCTAATAAGCATCTTAAGCGTCTCAACGCAGCCGCGGATTATTTTGCTTAACGACGATACCAACAAGGCCGCCTTCCATAGCACCGAAGCCTACCAACAAGAAGCATCTAAGCAGTTGTCGAGCTCTTTCTGGAACCGTAACAAAATTACCGTTAACACCGGTGCAGCCAGTGAATATTTGCAAAAAAAATTCCCTGAGCTCGAAGAAGTGACTGTCACGCTGCCGCTCGTTGGCCATCGACCAATTTATTATTTGAAGGCTAACAATCCTGCCTTTGTTATGCAGGCCGTTAACGGCACCTTCGTGCTCGACGCTGGGGGTAAAGCGTTGCTGGCAAAAGCGCTGGCGGCACCGCAAACGGTTGCCAACTTGCCAGTGATTACCGATCAGACTGGCATTACTGTTCAGGCTGGTAAACAAGTGCTGAGTAGTCAAAAGACGCGCTTTATTCGTACTGTTATTGATACGCTTGCCGCCAAGCAGGTAGCAGTGGAGTCACTCACCCTGCCAACAGGTGCCGTTCAAGAGCTGGACGTGCGCTTAAAGGGGCTACCATACGTGGTGAAGTTCAATATGCATGACGATACAACAGCTCGGCAGCAGGTAGGGACGTATCTGGCCACGAGCACCTCATTGGCAGGGCAGCGTATTACACCTGCCCAGTATATAGATGTCCGAGTGCTTGGGCGCGCATACTACCAATAGCGCATACTTCCCCCACTATTCTTCCCTAGCTGTTCGCAAAATGTTCACATATTTGCCTATATGCTCTTAGGGCAAAAAACTATATAAGTATATAAACTATTCCAAAAGTCAAAAAACTATATAAAAGTAGGGAAGAGGGAATTTGTCAAAAAGGCCAGCTAACGTCGCAAAAGCAAATGTTTTCACGCAGGACTGTGGAAAACTTGCTAGTGTTAGCAATCACAACAGTAACACTAGGCGTATATACCCAAGTAGGTACATGCAGCAGACCGCGACGAGGTTGTAGTGTTTGTAACATGCGCGTTTATGCAAAATGTAGCGGTTAACCCGTAATAGTCCCCTACAGGAGAGGTATCTGTAATCAGCTTATTTCTCAATAGTCGAGTCGCAAAATATACATTGTGCGACGTGACATCAAGAATTTTATTTAGGGCACAATGCTTGCCCTATTCAACACTAACCCATTTATAAAAGTACTTAGCTGAATGATATACAGCAATAACCCTGCCCGTCAAATAAATTGTTGAGCATAAGTATTGTAAAATTGTATGATATGTCTTGCTAAGGAGATTTTAAGGAGTAATTAAAAAATATGAACATAATACGAACTACCAAAATGGTACCTCACGCCCGCTTGGGTAAAGTATCGTATGATAACGAAAAGCTGGCATTTTTCGCAGGTTATCACAAATGTGATGACTGCGGAAATAACGGAAAAATACTACTAAATATGGACGATGTACGCGAATTACAGCGTATGTTCGGCACAGACAATAGAAAACAGCCTGTAGGCCTTAGAATCACGCAAAAACTAGCAAAGCATTATAATATTTAATCGAGAGATTCGGTCAAATCTATTTTTTTATTAGCAGTATAAAGTCTCATGTTATTCATTTGGTGCTCTTCGGTAAAATGTTTGCGGTCTGATTCAAAAACCACTGGATTAGTGATTTTTTTTGGACGCGATAAACCTTGTGAGCACCAATATCTTTTTTTGCCGTTAAATTGCGGCATATCTTTAGTTATGTATTTTTTTATGTAGCTGCCCACAGCTTCAATGTCATCTATTTTTACGGCCGTACTAAATCCTGCTTTATATCCAGGGATATTATAAACTCGCTGTTTTGTTTTTGGAGTTAGGAGTTTTGTTTTTTCTAACTTCCCTTTATACCCCTTAAAAAGCGCATGAAAATGTATAGATTTACCGTCCTTATGGAACTCAGGAACAATAACGTAATCAAACTCCCCTACTCTCTTTTGTTGGTTATTCAACCAAACAGACATTTTTGACTTACATTTATCAACATTTTGCCTATCTTCAGCAAAAGTAAATGTACAAAAAAGGTCAAAATCGTTTGACACTACAATATCGGATAACCGAGTTTTAGTACGACGAAGTGAATCTATAACAGATACGGGGTCAGGGGTAGAGTTTTTATTCATTTTTACTCGCTTCTTTCGGGCTTCGTAACCCTTTTTACGAATTTTCGACGGATGATTAAACTCAAAGAGTTTTGTCATGTTGTTATAAATTTTAGCATAAGAATATACAGTTCGATAAATTTCAAACTCATGTACTGGTTGCATATCATCCTTTCTAAAATTAGATAATGGTAACATTGAGGGTCATTATGACCTTAAATGTGTACCTATTATCAAGTAGGCGGCTTCGCCGCCCGGTACACTCCCGGAAGCCCCGCGAGGACGCCTATCGGCTACCTCCTCGCGGTTTTCCTCCTATCCCTACAGGATTTTTATTTTTCTTTTCTTTGGAAGTTCCAACCTGTTTATCTCTTCAAACTGTTGTTCACCACTTACCACTTTTTGATATGTATCAAATGCATTACGTATTTTTCGGTTATGGAAAAACCAACCAATTTTTTTAAGGGTTCCATTTAAAGCACCGTCGTAATCCTGGGTTAGTGTCATACCGTCATAAGCTTTTTGTATAGTAAATACACCAGCAACGGTATTGCACATAATAAGATTGTCACATTGTTCGCGCAAAGGTTTTGCCATGCGTAAAAACAACTGGCTTGTGCCAATTATTAATTTTCGCTGTTTTCTTTGCTGGCTAATCTCTGTAAAAACATACATTGGTATATTCTTACTATCTAGCGCATTAAAATACGTATGAATCTCATCTATGATATAAATAACACCCTTGAAACCGTTATTAACATTCGTTAAAGCAATAGCAAGCTTATCCATGGAATCGAAGTAAATATACTCCTTTTCCTTATTGATAGTTTCAAGCTTAGTTTTTAAATCAAATTCATTCGAAAACTGTATCGGCGCAAATGTCGTAAGGGCAATATTAGAAACCAAAATCGCTTGAGGGTAACGCTCTTTTAGATCTAATAAGTGCTTAACAGCACTAACCGTTTTCCCTGAACCCTGACGACCACAATAGACTTGCGTGCCCGTAGGCCAGAAGAAATCTGGATTCTTTCGTGCAGCAAGGTCATCACGTAGAGACTGCAAATAAGGATGGCTATCCTTTGTGATGACGTTAGTGAAACCGCCTGCCCTTGCCAATTTATACCTCCTTTCATGTTATTTAACGTTAATAAACGGTATTTTACGGATCACCCACATAGCTGTGTGGTAAATCTGCTCAAAGCCTAGAATTCCCACTATTACGACAACAATCGCAGTTAGCAGGGCTTGTCCGTAAACCATAGTAAGGACGGAGATAACGCCAGCAATAGTGTCAATAACCCAAGCACCTCCGTCTATGATGGGCTGCGGTGTAGCGGGCACATTAGGAAGTATGCCGAGAACAAGTTGCACTACAGATGTCAAAGACCAAACTATAAATTCAATAATCACTGGTTATTACCTCCGTTGCCAGTTAAGGCGATAATTGCAAAACCCAAAAAACCGACAATACAAGCTATTACTGTGTGTGGAATGTCTATCATTTATGAACCACCGACATCATCTTACGCCGAATAGTAATAACCAACTCAAGAATAGTTAGGCCTACAACAACACCTTTAAACCATGACCAAATTGTAGGTGTAGCAATTTGCGGTTCGTTTAAATCCATAATGAAATGAGTGCCAAATATTACGCCAAAATCTTTTTGGCAGCTTGTATTAGTGCACCAAGTAGCACCAGTGGTAAAGGCGTTAAACACATTTGAAAGAAAACTAAAAGGATATGTTAAAAAGCCAAGTTTAGAAACCATAAAAGCATTAAAGTCATCAATGTACCCTTTAATTTTTGAGCCCTCTGGCATAAATAATCCGGTGAACCAGCTAAATACTTCGCGCGCGAAGTCACCAATAGCGCCGGTTACAGTCTGAAAAGCACCGGACAGTTTACAAGCAACATCCCAGGTAGCGCAGGACGCACCGCCACCAAGTGTATAGCCCTGGGCTGCTTTATACTTGGGTCCTGCGTAGCCTGGGTCATACTCAACACCATGCATTGCAGATATACAGGCCACAGACGTGCCAGTTAGCTTTAATTTGTGGTAAGTGGGATCAGACTCAGGTGCACCTGAAACGCCAAGCGTTGGAGGGCTAGAAATTGCAGAAGCAAAGTGGTTAGTATCCCAAGGCTTATAAGAGTCGTTCAACGTAAACATATACGTTGCTAAATCTTGGCCTTGTGAACCCTTGTTAGAAAGCCATGTTTCACCATTTATAGTTGAGATTTTAAAATTACCCCCACTACCTGAATCGAGCAGCGTATACGCATAGGCAAAACCATTATTAGGACTAGTAGTAGCAGCGGCTTGGGTCTGACTTAGGTAAATAATGTAATCAAACTTTTGGGCATCAAATAGAGTATCAGGCCAATCACTGCCAGATTGATGAGGAGTAGTTTTTACCTGGTCGGGCCAATCCCAACCGGTCAAGTTGCCTCCGTTACACTGCGCCATATTCTGGCCTACAGAAGTACCCGAAATATTTTCCAAATTAGCAGCGTAAACACCTTTTATAGACATAAATATCACGAGTGGTATAAAAACAAATGTAAGAACAACGGCAGATTTACGTGAAGTAAATTTAAACATTGTTTTTCCACCTAAAGACTCGAATTGATAACCAAGAAACATAAACAGCCAACCCCAACGAGAACCAACGAACCGACCAACTCTCAAGTTCAGTCGAAGTTAATCCGGCGGCCCCTCCACTCCCTCCGGTCGTGCCGCCGGAACTCGTAGTTGTTGGTAAAGCAGCGAAATCATCACCCCCATAATCGGGCCAAACGCGCGCTAATTCGTAACCAACCGAACTGGTATTAATAACACCGGGTGAAGCGGTCACACAGCGCACTGAACCAATCGAAATGTCCTGTGTCGATGGCGATATAATCCTATTAACAGTTGCTTGCGCTATACTGCCATTCGCCGGTAACTGAAAACTGTAATTACTCTTATTGACGACGTTATGCTTTGTCAAAGAGACACCCGTTTGTGTCGAAGAATATGTCATATACGGAACGGTCGAATTATTAGCACCATCGAACCAGGCGTTCCCCTGGAATACCCACATTATCGGGTACGTAGTAATGCTTGTAGTATCGGGGTCAAAGACAATGACAGACCACGTCGAATCAAGAATATTCGCCGTATTAACGCCTGAGTCAACACCCGCACTAATAATGTGCTGCTTTATTGAACTTGCCCACGTATAACCAGAAAAACCACCAGCATCAGTAAATTTATACCCGTGGTCAATACATGATGGAAAAACAGCTAACTCTGTTGCTGCACTAGCAGTCACAGGAGTAAGAACTGAGAGGATTAAGATTGTAGCATAAAATACTTTTATGCTTTTGTGTCCTATACCTCTCAGTGCATTACCGACGACGCCACAGTTTGGCATAATTATCCAGCCTCCGATTTTCAGTTGCTTGGTCAAACAAAGCTAAAACAACGGAAAGGCCGCAAATAAAGGCGACAATACCGAGGACGACTAAAAAATTATCTTTCATGGCGTTAGTTACGCCTGAAATAAACGCTGTAAATTGCGTAGTATTGATGATTGCTTGAGCAAACATGACTACCCCTTAAATGTTCGGCGACCCATGCCGAGGGTTACAGCGTAGAAAAAGCTCACAATAAAGCTAATACCTGCAAGCACACCAATAATGGGTAGCATGTATGTGAAATAACTTGCTGTGGTACTAACTATTAAGTTGATAACATCTGTATTAGCCATGTGTGAAATCCTAATCGCATTAATTGCTCGACTAGACAGGCTTTAGGCCTGTTTTGTCGTTATGGTGGGTAGCTCTCGCAAGGCTACCCACAGGGGGAGGCACAGTTTGCACTGACGGTTTAGACGCGGCCTTTAATACCCTTGTTGAACATACGCAACACCAGGCCTAAGCCTACTGAGAACGCAAGAACACCAAGAACAGCACCGATGTTGTCGCTCAAAGCCGAAGTAATACCACCTGTAACGGTAGTAACTGCGTCGGTTGGGAAGATACTTGCACCGAGGTAAGTCATGTTATGCCTTTCTTTATTTAAGTTGCTATTTACTTGCGGTCACCAACGATCAGCGACCGATATTATTTAGCTCCAGCCAACAGTGATTCTATGACTGCAACTTCTGCCGGGTGAAGGAAAACCTTCGCCTCATATCCGTTGGACAGCTTCAAAATAACCACAGTATAGGGCTTCCCTGTTTTTGCAGACGTTGGCTTATCGAGGCGTACCTCATCAATTACGTCGTCTATGTTCATATTTTTACCCTCCAGGGTTAAAGTTGATTCGTACTTTAATGGGAGGGTTGAAAAATTTGATAAATCAAATATAATAAGTTTATTCTTGATACTATGTAACAAAGTTGCGTCACCGCAATATACATTGTGCGACGTTTTGTGTTGACTTGAATATGTCTCCTTCTGTCGCATTGCCAAGCCTGGTTTTGCTGGCCTGTCGCTCGATCGAGTTATAATTTTTTTTGATATGCTCTTCCCGTTTATGCTTATGTGAGTTAAATCAACCTTTGCATGTGACCGCGGCGACATACGATTAGATGTTTTGTTTGTTCGTATTTTGTATGGATTAGTATGAACAGTTTGTTCGTAAAATGTTTAGACTTGTTGCGGCACAGCTTTAGCGGTCGTCGCCCCCGGTTTTATCGAACAATGTGCCCTCGGCTGTACGTTTAGCAATTTTTGCATGATTCCCTGCCAGGATTGTTTCGTAGTCCGCGTTGAAGCGGTTGGCGGCCATGTGAATCATGGCGAGTGTGAATTTGCCGGCGGCGACTATAAGCGCCTTTTCTTGCGACATACGACCGTCGCGGCGGGCGTCAACTATGCTGTCTGCTGCAGACCTCAGCTCTTGGGCATAGCCCATAAAATGAAACCACGGCATAGTGCGCTCCATAGTAATTACGGCCTCACGATCGGCGCGTGGCGAGGCTACTCGATCGAGTTCCCAGGCGGCCAAACCGGCATCAATGACTTTAGGATAATCAAAGTGAAAGAGCGTTATGTAGTTGGCCAAGTACCAGCTCACATCGCCGAACTCCTTTAGATGGCGTTCTTTGGCGGTTGGGGTGACAATGCCGGCTTGTAGCTCGGGGTTGTCCTCGAGCATCATGAGCGCCCCTAAACGTCGGTAGGCGGGCTCTACGCGGTCAGTATCATGCAAAAGCTCGCTCATCTCTTCCTGCAAGCCGTCACGCATGTAGTGTCGCGGTATTTTACCGCGAATTGTAACCCCATCTTCGTCCCAGGCAATCTGGTTAAAGGCATTTTCGCGGTAGGTTTCTAAAAACGACCAGTCGGCGGGCAGACACTCCTCGAGTAATAACCCGCGGTTGGCTATAAGTGACTCAGCTGCCTCGGTCATGGCGATGGCTACTCGGCTTCGGTGAGTTCGTAGGTAGCTTTAGCAACGCGCTTAAACTGCGACTTGCCTTGTAGGTTCAAGAGAATGGTGGTTTCTTTTACAAAGCGGCTCTTTAGTACACGCTTAACAATTTCGTCGCGGTGCAGTGGTTCGCCGGCTTCGCGAAGGACTTCGCTAATAATGTCGGCCACAGTTCCCTTTTTGTAGCCCCATTCCTTGAGCGCGTAAATACCGCGGCCAATGAGCACAAAGCGCTTGTCTTTGATAAGTTCGTTGTGGATAGCTTGGGTGGTAACATCCTTGCGCTTGAAATCGCTGTCCTTAATGGCTTCGGCAATCTCGTTGAAGTGCATGTGTTTCCCCTGCTCTTTCAGGATGACGTAAATTTTGTCACGGATGTTCTTAGGATTAACCATTGGCCACTTAACAAGGCCCCAACGGTCGTTGAGGGTAGCAAGTTGTTTACTGGTGCTGGCTAGGGCTTCTGCCTCTTTAGCGTCCTCGATACCAGCGGTAGCGGCAATAGTGGCAATGTCTTTGGGCTCGCCAAGCTGTTTAATGGTGTCGATAACACGGGTCACAGCGGCTTTGAGCTGCTTTTCATCGCGACTGCCCTTAAGAGCTACGCTGTTGTAAAAGTGGTCGTCTTCGTTAACAACGAGTAGCGTTGTGCCGAGTTGGCTTAAAAATGCTACGCCTGCCTGCTCAACGCGGTTAGCATCGGCTACAAGCTGGGCGGTAATGTTACTGACGCGTGCCACGCCGCCAACGTTCTCGAGGTATTCACGAACAATTGTTTCAAATTGATCAATTTGCGGCAGCGCCTGTTGATCGGCGGCTGTCTTTAGGCGAGTAACAACAGACTTTTCAAGCTGGCGAACGCGTTCACGAGTAATGCCAAGCAGTTCACCAATCTGTTCCAGGGTCTCTTTACGGTCAAACAAACCAAAACGACGCGCGACAATTTCGCGTTCACGTTCACGTTCAATCGTACCGAGAATATCGGCAATCAATTGTTCGGTCTGCAGCTTAACTGCGGTGGTTTGTTCGGCCATAGCGGTGTTCCTCTGTCTACAAATTACTCTGTAATTAATGTTATTATAGAACGTAAATTTTTAAAAGTCAATACTTTTGTATTGTCAAATATATTGTGTACTACATTTATTCTAGCACAATAGTGACATACTTGCCCAAATCTTGTTGTAGAATTGAGCCTATAAAATAACAGGGGTGATACCCCTGTTACAAAATGCTAACGTTTTGTTGTTCTGCGCTTAAACGCACGTTTTTTAGCCGGGGCTTTAGCCAATAGTTCTTTGGCCTCGGCCTCTGTTATAACCTTTGGATCGGCATCTTTTGCAATTCGGACGTTCTTTTTGCCGTCAGTAATGTAGGGGCCGTATGGGCCATTTAGTATCTTAATGCCACTGGCAAACTCGGCAATGTGTTTGGCGGCATCTTTAGCGAGCTTTTCGGTGTAGAGCGTACGAGCGGTTGCCTCGTCAATGTCATGTGGATCATGTGGCTTAATCGAAACAAACGTTTTGCCAATCTGTATGTAGGGGCCAAAACGACCAATATTAGCTTTGATTTCTTGGCCGTCTTCGGTTGTACCAACAGTACGCGGTAGTTGGAACATAATGAGCGCTTGCTCAAGAGTAACAGTGTCGATGGTGGTGTCTTTTGGTAGTGGTGCAAAATCGGGCTTTTTAGATTCATCTTCGACCTCGCCGCGCTGCAGCATGGGGCCATAGCGGCCAAAACGGGCGTAAATAGGCAGGTCTTTAGATGGATCTGTGCCAATGAGTCGCGCCTGGCTAACTTCTTGACGCGAAATGCCGGCGGAGCTCTCTACGAGGGGGTGGAAATCTTTATAAAAGTCGGCAATCATTGCTTCCCACTGCTGTTTACCATCGGCAACTTTGTCGAAACCGAGCTCAACTTGAGCGGTAAAGTCGTAGTCGACAATGCTCGGGAAATACTTAACCAGGAAGTCGGTGGTTACGTCGGCAATGCCCGTTGGCATAAGCTTATTGCGGTCGGCGCCAGTAATGACCTCTTCGTTTTGCTCTTCGATGGTGTTGCCGGTAAGTTGCAGTTTGCGGATGGTTCGAGGGGTGCCTTCGAGGTCGGCTTTTTCGACATAGCCCCGAGTTTGGATGGTGGAGATGGTCGGCGCGTAGGTGCTAGGCCGGCCAATACCGAGCTCTTCTAGCTTGCGTACTAAGGCCGCCTCACTGTAACGCGCTGGTGCACGGCTAAACGTTTCGGTGGCTGCAACGCTTTGAGCCTGTAGGCTATCACCTTGCGCGACTGGCGGCAGCAGCGTGTCGTCTTTACCGCCACCATAGACTTTCATAAAACCATCAAATTGCAGCACTTCGCCCTTAGCCAGGAATTGCTCGGCATGGTCGCTGATGGCGATTGTAACTTCGGTGCGCTCCAGTTTGGCTTCTGCCATTTGCGATGATAGCGCGCGTTGCCAAATCAATTGGTAAAGCCGTTTTTGCTGCTCATCGCTGCCGGCCGATAATTTGCGGAATTCGGTAGGACGAATGGCTTCGTGGGCCTCTTGGGCACTCCCGTTTTTGGTCTTAAACTGGCGGCGTTTGTGATAATTGGCACCATAATTTTCGGTGATGTACTGTTCGGCGGCGCCGATTGCCAACGAAGATAGTGTGGTGCTGTCGGTACGCATATAGGTAATGTGACCGGATTCGTACAGGCGCTGTGCCAGTGTCATTGTTTGACGGACGCTGTAGCCTAAACGGCGGGAAGCCTCTTGCTGCAGCGTACTGGTGGTAAATGGCGCGCCAGGGCTGCGAGTACCTGGTTTGCGAGCAATATCTGCCACGCTGTAGGCGGCGTTAGTAACCGATTGTAGCCAGTCGCGAGCGGCATCAAGGCTATCGAACTTGGTAGTGAGTTCGGCGGGTAATTCCTGATTATCGACCAGGAATACTGCCGTAACTTTAAAGCTGCTCTTAGCGGTAAAGTCGCGAATTTCGCGCTCACGCTCAACAATTAAGCGCACCGCTACTGATTGCACGCGGCCAGCGCTCAGGCCGGTACGGACCTTTTTCCAGAGCACAGGGCTTAATTCGTAGCCTACCAGGCGGTCAAGCACGCGGCGAGCCTGCTGGGCGTCTACCAGTGCCAAGTCGACGGTACGGGGCTTTTTAATAGCGGCTTCGATGGCCGATTTAGTAATTTCGTGAAATACAATGCGTTTAGTTTTAGCTGGATCGAGCTTAAGGGCGTGGGCTAGGTGCCAGGCGATTGCCTCCCCCTCGCGGTCTTCATCGCTTGCTAGCCAAACTTCGGCGCCTTTGGCGGCGGCTTTGAGTTCGCTAACAACCTTGCGCTTATCACTGCTAATTTCGTAGTGCGGCGCAAAATTATTGTCGATGTCGATGTTAAGTCCCTTTTTAGGTAAATCACGGATGTGGCCAAAGCTACTCTTAACCGTAAACTCCTTGCCCAGGAATTTTTCGATAGTTTTGGCCTTAGCGGGGCTTTCGACGATGACAAGGTTTTTAGGCATAACGTAGTACATACTAAGCGCTTAAGCCTCATAATGCAACTTATATATAAGAATGCTCTTACGCCAACGCCCAGCGATTAGCGCCGAGCGGCACAATTCGGGCGCTCATTTCGAGCATGGTTAATGTTTGGTTAAATACTGGCACCGATAACTGGCTGAGCTGCAAGAGCTCGTCGCCGTTACTAATGGCTTGATTAAGCAAGTCGAGCAGTCGCTGCTGCTCGGGTGTGTCGCCCGTAGGCCGACGCGTAACGCTGGGCTGTTGCATGTTGAGTAGTCGCAGCACGTCATGGTAGTCGGTAATAGTGCCGGCCTGCCCGCTTTTAATGAGGTTATTAGTGCCGACTGACATGGGGCTGGTGATGTTGCCAGGCACGGCGTGCACCTCGATGCCTATGCCGTGCGCAAAGGCTGCCGTGTGCAAACTGCCGCTTTTTTGGGCGGCTTCAGTAATAATAACCAGGTTACTGAGGGCTGCAACCAACTCGTTACGAGCCACAAAGTTGCCTTTGTGATTACTGCTACCAGGTGGGTAGGCGCTGAGCAGGCCGCCCTGCCCTTCGAGGATTTGTGCTGCCAAGCGGCGATTAACACTTGGGGTAACTGCAGTGACCGGGCTGGGTAGCACGGCTACTGTTGTACCGCCAACACTTAGGGCTGCCTCGTGGGCCTGAGCATCAACCCCTATGGCGAGGCCGCTTATTATGACCACGCCTGCGCCGGCCAGTCCGCGCACTAACTGTCGGGTAACCTGGCGGCCGTAGGGGCTTATGAGCCGGCTACCGACTACTGCTACCCGCGGGCGCTCCATAATGGCGGCCAAATCGGAACCGCGATAATACAAGGTGCCTGGCGGCCGATGCATGCGGCGTACCCGCTCGGGGTAG
>Ga0172380_10007403_pt1 | contig 12347 bp, 9 predicted proteins | sample Leawe162metaG_FD_119747 | JGI IMG/M metagenome (GOLD analysis project Ga0172380, IMG submission 119747) | Leachate microbial communities from a municipal landfill in Southern Ontario, Canada - Leachate well 162 metaG | ecosystem: Engineered > Solid waste > Landfill > Unclassified | place...
AAGTTCCTAAGGGTGAGACTCGCAAGGTAGCCCTGATCGCGGATGTGGCAGCTGGTGCTACTGCGCTGGGTACCCATCAATTTACCTCCACTACCACGGCCTGTGCGTCAGTTACTGGTAAAGATACCGGTAGTGACATCGCCGAGACCGGTACTGGTACTGCTGGTACATTGACCATCCAAGCGGCTGGTTCTATTACCACCGCGGTAGCCGACTCCAACCCGGATGCGGCTCTGATCATCGCTAACGCTACTACCTTTACCACCTTGGGCGCCTTTAAGCTGATGGGAACCGATGAGGCTTTTAACGTTACCAAGCTCAGCCTTGATGCTACTACCGGCTATGAGTCTCTTGAGAAGGTTAAGATCAGCTATCCGACCAAGACCGGTACGGGTACTCGCGAGGTCAGCGTCAACGCGGCCGCTATCGCCTTCGATAACATCGACATGTATGTACCGAAGAACGGTAGTGCGGTAGTAACCGCTTCGGCTACTACCAAGCGTATTGGCACTGGTATGGGTGGTACGTTTAACGACGCCATCAAGATCAGTCTCGATATGGATGCCAACGCTGAGTTTGCTGCTACCGGCGAGAGTTCTGGCACGGCGTTAAACGGCGGCTCTACTGGTACCACTAACCGCGACGGTAACACTATGTACATGTATAACTCTGCTCCGACCGTAGTGGCAGCCAACTCATCTGGGTCTGGCACCATTGTTCCGGGCGGCGCGGTAGATCTGTACAAGTTCAAAGTAACTGCCGATCCGGCTGGTGCAGTAGCGGTGAAGAGATTCACCCTCAGCGTCTTCATTACTGACGCGAGCACTACCACCGCCAGCACGGCGGACTTGGGTGGCTTTACCTTCCTTAGAGACGGTACGGACATCACTTCCACCGCACAGATCACTCAGATCTCCAACGATGGTGGCGCAACCCATCTGGCTACTCCGTTGACCATTGAGACCGATAACACCAACGATCTCGAGAACAACACCAGCTACTGGGTCCAAGTAACGTTTGCCAACACCCCGGCTACTTCCGGGGAACAGGTAATCGCGGCTGGTCAGACCGTTACCTATACTCTCCGCGCAATCTGTGGAACCGGCTTCACTACAACTGACGCCTTCTCCACTTCGTTGCTGGGAGATACAGTAACGTCTGATGGTTACGCATACCTATCCGATGTGGATGCTCATACTGGTGTTCAGCAAGTCGTAATCTTGCAGAACGACGCTGGCACCCAGTTCGGTGATGCGACTATGACCACCACAGAGCAGACCAAGTTCGTTTGGTCCGACATCTCTGTCTTGGCTCACACCACCAACTTCGATGATGATGGTGTAGTTGAGACTGGCCAATCAGCCGATTGGACCAACAGCTTCCTCGTCAAGAACTTCCCGTTGTCTGGCTACGGCTACACTCTCTAATCGGAGCGTAATCGTTCCTGCACCGGATTAGTTCCGTGAAGGAAGTTCAAGGGGCCCCTCACGGGGCCCCTTGACTGGGGGGATAATTTTTCTCACTATTTGAGTATGAACAAACATATTAACTACTTGTTGCCAAGATGGATCTGGCTGATCGCCGGATTGATCGTCCTACTGATCGGTGGCTTTACGTGGCGGTACTACTATCTGCAGGGCATGGTGGAGGTAAGCGGCTACCGAGTATCGCGGGTTGTGGCGGAAGCCACCAGCAGTTATGCGGCCGGCAATTTGTCCGAGGCCAAGGTCGTCTACCATTCTTGCTTAAAAAATCATGCCAACGACGTATTTGCCTGGAATGGGCTGGCTAATGTTTATCGCGACGAGCATAACTACCTGGAAGCCGAAACGGCGTATCTTAAAGCGATCAATATCGATCGTCGGTTCGAGCAGGGCTATCGCAATATCTATACACTGTATCTGCTCTGGGCTGATCAAGATACAGCTCAGCTATCCAAGGCCGAGGCGGTACTATTAGACGGGTTAAAAAACAATCCGGAATCGATTTCGGTGTTGGAGGATTTAGTATCGTACTACACTAAGATTAGTGATCTAACTAAAGTTAGTGAATACCAAGATCAGATTACTAAGCTTCACGTAGTTTCATAATGAAGTTATTGAAGATCACTGACGGCAATTGGCTAACCGACTTAAGTCTATGGCTAATCTTGCTAATGCCGCTGTTGGCGGTAGTCCAGATTTCGGAGCCATTGAGTTTTGGCCGATATGTGACACTGATGTTTGTGCTGGCGGGACTTTTGATTGGGGTTATTAGTTTGCCTAAATTAACAGTTGCTAAGGTTTGGTGGAGGCAACCCTTGATTTGGTGGTTAGTTGCTTGGTTAGCATCCACAATTATCTCCTGTGTTTGGGGGGTTAATCTTTGGCGCAGTTGGTGGGGGAGTACCAGTCGTGCCAATGGGCTGATATTAATCGCTGGATTAGCATTGCTCATCCCGGCGCTGTTACTTTCTGTAAGGCAACATTTTACCTGGCTTAAGATATTTGGGGTAATGAGTTGGGTGGGATTAACCTCTGGCGTTATTGCCCTGCTCCAGCAGACGGGAGTGCGAGAGATATTGTTTTTGGCATTGCCTAAAAGCGAGGGGCGCTCCCCGGCGTTGATGGGAAACCCGATATTTTTGGGGCAGCTACTGATCATTACAATTTTCTTAACGATTTATTTTGCGGTTCATTCTGTTGGATACAAACGGTGGTTATATTGGGTGAGCGTGGTTATCCAGTTGGCAGCCGTAATCGCCACGGCTTCTCGTGGCCCGTTATTGGGGCTAATGATCGGGGTAGTAACCTACTTAGTTTGTCTAATTGCAGTTTATGGCTGGCGGTGGGTCAAAAAATGGTGGGCTTATCTGGTTGGTGGTGGGGGGGTAATGATTGGACTGCTCTTAACCGCTTGGTGGCTCTACCCACAAACGATCGGACGGTTGTTTACGTTGGGATCCTCGTTTGCAGCGCGATTGGTGATCTGGCAGGTGGCCTGGGATGCGTTTAAGGCTCGTCCCACGTTTGGTTATGGGTTAGAGAACGCCCGGTACGCCATCGCCCATTTTTATAGATCCGGCTTAGGCGACATTAGCTTCTCGGAAACCATAGCGGATCGAGCCCATAATATTATCTTTGATCAATTATTAACCAACGGAGTTGTGGGTTTAATTATTATGATCGGTTTGGTGATTTCGATTGTAGCAATGTTGATTTGCCGGTTAAGGGTGGCGTCACGAACGGGGGATAGCCCAACGATCATTCTATGTTCATCTTTTATCGCGATGGTAATCGGTTATTTTGCAGCCTCACTTACTGGTTTTGAAACGATTCCCACTCTGATCTATTGGGCGATTATAGTAGCGGGGCTGATCTTTTGGTTGTCGTCCGATGTTAATCAGCGCGTTATTAGTAATCACTGGCGCTGGGTAGTAGGGTTGTTAGTGGTTGGCTTACTCTGGCTTGACCTTGGTTATCTGCGGCCAGCGGTGAGTATTAGTCGCAACGTTCAGCTGGCCACCATCGCGGATCGTCGCCAAGACTCTGCCACGGCGCGTAAGTTCTATGGTAAGGCAACTCAGACCATCAATCCGTATCGGTGGCCGTTGCTGGCCGAGTACCCCAACTTTGCTCGTCGATTAGCCGTGACGTATATTAGCCAAGGTCAAACGCAGTACGTAGAGGACATCGTAGTCGATGGTCTGCGAGCCCTGGATGGATTAAAACAGCGCGAACCGGATCTGGTATCTCGCTTTACTGCCTATCCTATTCTCTTTTCAGCTTGGTCATACGTTGATTCAAGGTATTGGGTCAGAGCCGAAGAGACATTTAATGAGCTGGTTAAGGAGTTTCCTCATCACGAATATATTTATCTCAACTGGGCGCGGACGCTTATGGGGGTGGAGAGATATCAAGAAGCCAAAACGGTGTTGGACAAATTAAGCGAAATGCCAAGTCCGCCGCAAGAGTTACCGTTTTGGCGAGCCTTTGCCAGTATCGGCTTAGCTGTTCAAAAACCCGGTATATCACTGGATGAAGCTATCGTGGACGATTTGCGTCAAGCGACTAACAAGAACAATCATTTTGTGGACTATGACCTTCCACTACTCAGAAACGTCGCCGTCTATTTAGTTGATCGAAAGCAGTACGATATCGCCGTATATTACCAAGAGCAGATCATCTCCTTATCTTCCAAAGATGTCCAAGAGCTGTCCAACGTGATCGCCATCTACGCCGAGCTACGGCGATGGGACGATGTAGTTAAGGCGGCAAAGCAGTTAGTCTCCATCGACCCCAGCAAGATCACGCAAACTCAACAGTATCTGGAGAAGATCGGTCGATCGCTCTAACTTGGTGGTGTTATAATATTAGTGATGAAAAGTAAACCAAATTTTATCCAGAGATATTTTTTGGAGACATTAGCGGTAGTGTTAGTGTGTGGTCTCTCAGTTGGCTTAGGCGGCCAATGGATGGGAGAAGGAACTAAAGCGCAAACCAGTTCCACCAGTAATATTGTGACTGCTGAGTTAACCGATGATCAGCCAACCCAAGTAGGGCAGCTACCCGATCAACGGATAGCTCAGTTTGTGCTATCTACTAATAGCCCAACAGAAGTTACGATTAACTCCATTATCTTCTACGCCACTGGTAACTTAAGACACCAGTTTAATAAAAGAGCGGAGATCGCCCCGTTATCGGTGAGGCAAAGTGGTGCCATGTTGGGGCAGGGTAGTGAGTGGACCATCCCTTACGGGTTGGCTCAGCAGAGGGTTGATCTTGTCTTTGCCCCCATTACTCTCTCGTCTACTCAGCCGGTGACCATTGATGTCTATGCGGATCTGACCAAGCTTCATAGTTATACCTTTGGGGTTGATTTAGGGCGGGTGGAGACCGACAATACTATTGAGGAGCTGTCCACCTCGGGTCAGGTCTACAAGATCAAGAAGTTTTTGTAGGTTCCTGCTCCCACAAGGATGTGGCTACCAGAGCCGATTTTGTCGATGGACAGGCCGGTGATACGGTGCTACCATAAAGTAAGCATGAAAGTGTTGGTAGTGGGAGGAGCTGGGTATATTGGCGGGGCAGTCACAGACTGCCTGATTCAGAGTGGGGTAGATTTTACGGTCTATGATAATTTAGTTTATGAACGGCAGTATCTTAAGCCGGTTGATTTTATATTTGGAGACGTCCGGGATACGGCTAAGTTGGGGAAGATATTGCCCAATTTTACTCATATCATCTGGTTAGCGGCCATCGTTGGAGATGGCGCCTGCCAGGTCGATCCCCCTACCACTGTGGCGGTTAACCAGGAATCAGTAAAATGGTTGGCTGATAATTTTAATGGTCGGATCATCTTTCTTTCGACCTGTTCGGTCTACGGTCAGGCCGATAGCTGGTTAGACGAGGCCTCAGCGGTTAACCCACTATCACTCTATGCCCAGACTAAATTAGAGGCAGAAAAATATTTGACCTCTAAAAATGCCTTGGTCTTCAGGTTGGGTACCGCTTACGGTTTGTCGGATATTCATTCTCGGATCCGTTTAGACCTCGCAGTTAACTATATGACAATGAACGCCATCGCCACCAACGCGTTAACGGTATTTGGTGGAGACCAATGGCGGCCGTTTATCCACGTAAAAGATATCGCCCGATGTATTGTGGCCGGTTTAGACAAGGATTGGATCGGTATCTACAACTTAGCTACCAGCAACATTCAGATCAATGATCTATCTCGGATGATCGCCGAAGAGACTGGCTGTGAAGTCACCTATGCCGAGCGGAGATTTGCAGACCCTCGGAACTACCGGGTGCATACCGATCGAGCCCGCCAGTTGGGTTTGCTCCAATCCGCTACCCAGTTTGACGTCCATTTTGGTATTGGTGAAATTGCGCGGCTGGTGCGTTCCGGCCGGATCAAGGATGTTAACCATCCGGTTTATTCCAACGAAAAACATTTAGCCACTCAACTTTCTAATGGAAAACTCTAATTTACCGCACCTGATTGATGGGGGATTGGCGGTTGACGATCGTGGTCAGCTCACCTTTGTTAACGGCTTTGATTTTGCTGGAGTTAAGCGGTTTTACTCAGTGGAAAATTTCTCAACCGAGACTATCCGGGCTTGGCACGGTCATCTTAAAGAGGCCAAGTACGTGTTGGTCATATCAGGATCGGCCATCGTGGCGACGGTGATGATGACCGACACCGCTAACCCCGATCGTAACCAGCCAATTAATCGATATGTGTTATCTGCCAAGAAACCAGCTGTGCTATATATCCCGGCTGGATACGCCAATGGCTTTCGTTCGTTAGAACCAAATACTAAAGTTATGTATTTCTCCACCTCTACCCTGGAAGAATCCCAGGGTGATGACTACCGTTTCCCGGCCAACTACTTTGGGGAAACGGTTTGGCAGGTGGAGCACCGATAGGATGAAACGTCCATTTCTGTTAAAACTTTACTATGTGCTATCCGTTCCGGTTAGTATCTTTTTTATTCTCAGTTCTAAACGGATCCACCCTGCTTACAGGATGAACTGGTGGCGTTGCTTTGACTTAGGCTTTAAAATGTTTCGCAACAGCCTAAAGATTCCCACCGCCACTTCTTATAAAGCCCACTTGGCAATGGCACTGAAGTTATTGGAGTTATCCCCGGACGCCCCCGGTTGTGTGGTGGAGTGTGGCGCCTGGAAAGGAGGCAGTACTGCCAATCTATCTTTGGCCTGCCAAATAGTTGGCAGACAACTCTACGTATTTGATTCTTTCGAAGGATTACCGCCAGCGGATTCAGGTGATCGTGAGGCAGTGGGTTATCGAGCGGGAGATTATGATGGCTCACTCACTGAGGTAAGGGAAAATGTAGGTCGCTACGGTGCTCTATTAACTTGCGAGTTTGTAAAGGGATGGTTTAAAGACACTCTGCCCAAGTTCAGTCAGCCAATCGCATTGGCTTTCCTGGATGTTGACCTGGAAGCCAGCCTGCATACTTGTGTAAAAGAATTATGGCCTCGGTTAATTGACGGGGGCTACCTATTTACCGATGAGTGTACCGGGACAGATTACACTGCTCTGTTCTATTCGGAAAAATGGTGGGCCAAGTATTTTAATGCTACTCCGCCGGGATTGATCGGTGCCGGCACGGGTCTGCCGCTTGGCGAGTACTATGTTGGCCCCTTAGCCGAATCGGCCGATCACCCATTGTGGCACGCTAGTACTGGGGGCTATACTCGGAAAGGGATGTCAGGGGTTTGGGCGTACTATCCGTCAGAGAATAATTTGGAGGTCAAAATGGAACAGACTCGTCCTAAAGTAGCTATCTTAGGAGCCACCGGGATGTTAGGTAGCGCTGTTTATAGTGTGCTTAAAGACAAATACCCCATCACACTTACTTATCGTGACGAGGCTAAACTCCGATCACTTTACGAGCAGTATGGCCCTTCGCCGGAGGTAACTGCCGTTTCGGTAGACTGGATGGAGGTATACAAAGATTACACCGATGGGTTTCAGGGGAAACTATTTGGCCCGCGCACGCAAGCCATCCTCGATCAATTAAAAGATTGCGATTGGGTAATCAATGCGGTTGGTATCATCAAGCCTCACTCCCTCAAGGACCCCACTACCACCCTATTCATTAATGGAAGTCTGCCCCACATCTTGGCGGCGGCTTTTGGCTCCAAGTTAATTCATATCACTACCGATTGTGTCTATGATGGCGCCACCGGCGCGCCGTATGATGAAAATTCGCCCAAGCGACCGGTCGACCTATACGGCATCTCCAAATTAATGGGGGAGCCAGAAAGCGCTCTGGTGATTCGCACCTCCATCATCGGACCGGAGTTAGGCGCGGGAGCAGGAGGCGGGCTGTTGGGTTGGTTTCTCTCACAAGGTGGGCAGACCATTAAAGGATTCACCAATCATCAGTGGAACGGTATTACCACTAAAGAATTTGGCAACATCTGTGATCGACTCATCAGTGGTCGGATAGCTCATCCAGGTTCTGGCATCTATCATGTATTTTCTGACCCAGTAAGTAAATACGAGATGGTGACCAAGTTTAAAGAGCGATTCAAGGTTGATGTAACTATTGAGCCGTTTGCCGCTCCGGTAGTGGTAGATCGGAGATTAGCCACTATCAAGAATTTTAATTCTCAGCTACAAACCCCCACTTTCGATGCGATGGTAGATAATTTGGCCGCTTAACCTGATCACACTATGGCTGATCGGCTAATAAATAAAAAAAGAGGCAGCTCTGAGTGAGAGCTGCCTTTGACCAGCCGATTGGGCTGGGGTCTTAGGCGTTGTCGAGGCCGTGGATGTGCAGGTAGTCCATGGCCATATCCCAGGTAGCCACGTCCGGTGGCTCCTTGTCTTGGTACTTGTCGATCCGCGGGATCGCCTCCTGGGTGAAGAGCTCCCAGGCCGTGGGCTGACCCTTGAGTTCAGGGTTCTTGCGGTCAAAATTCAGCAAGTACCCCGGCTCGGGAACTACCAGGAGCCGTTCGGGTGACACCCCCATCTTATTGAGCTGAGCGATGGTGGTGAGCCAACTTCTCAGCATGTGGTGGCCGGAGGCGAACAGCGCCACCTTACCCCAGCCGTACTCCAACGCGGCCTGGATTAGCCGCTTGGCTTGGCCGTGGGTGTACTGCGAGGTGGGGTCATCGTCGCTGATGATAGCGTCCGAGGGGACTCCTTGGTCGATGAGCCATTGGCTCAAGTGACTGGCCTTGATCTCCTCTCCGTGCTCAGCCAATAGTAGATTGTCTGGGCCGGTGATGAAGATCTGGGGCGGGATGGCCAGTTGGTCAGTGGTAGGGTAGCAGTCCAGTACATGGCGGGCTAACCGGAATCCGTCACCGGTATAAACCCCCCACGTCGGTATGCTCCAAAGGTAGGCACGGCCCTTGGGCATCAAACAGAAGGCGGTGACCAGCATAACGGCTTTTGCCATTTCCCTGGGGGTCATTTTGACGCTCCTTTAGCGTGGAATGTGGTATTAAATTGTCAAACGCCGATTTTTTATTGATCCAATCGGCGCCCCTTACCCTACCATATTATGCAGTCCCAGTCAAGCATATCTCCGGTAGCGCTTTTTATCCGGGGTGCTATGATAAACGAGTATTATATAAAGAACGAATATCTTAATTTGTCATGAATAAGTTTAAACTTCTGACGTTGTTGGGGATTCGACCAGACTACATTCGGATGTATAAACTCATCCGGCTGTTAGATGCGGATCCAAACATCGAACACATCTTGGTTCATTCTGGTCAACACTACGATCCGGAGTTGTTTGGAAACTTTATGCAGGAATTTAACATTCGTCAACCGGATCACGATCTGGGTATTGGGCTGACTCTTAAAGAGCGGGGGGTATCTAACCACGCCTATCAGGTGGCGCTGCTAAATGAACGGCTCTACGATCTGTTAGAAAAAGTTAAGCCCGACGCGGTGATGTATCTGGGTGACACCAACACAGTATTATCTTCGGTAACGGTAGCTCGCTGCGGCATCCCGGTAATCCATCTTGAGGCTGGCGGACGAAGTTTCGACTGGCGGATGCCGGAGGAAAAAAATCGCTTGGTGATCGACCACCTCTCTGATGCGCTCTACAGTTACCTCGATCGCTACAAAGAGTTGCTGGTCGCCGAGGGTATCGATCAATCTCGAATTACTGCGATCGGCAATATTATTGTGGATGCGGTAGAAGAGTATATGCCGCAGGTTGATGCCAGCCCGGTATTAACCAATCTGGGAGTAACCGAAAAAAACTTCATTCTGGTTACTCTTCATCGGGAGGAAAACATCTCAACCAAAGAGATATTCGAAAATAAGCTCACCGACATCCAAAAATTTGCTCACGAGCATAATCTGCCGGTGGTCTGGCCGGTGATGCCCAGAACTTCGGCCAGTATCGAGAAATTCGGCCTGCAGAGCATCATCGCCGATCCCATTTTTACCAAAACTAAACCCTTGGGTTTCTTTGATTTTTTGCGGTTAGAAAAATCAGCCCGACTGATCGTTTCGGATAGCGGCACGGTTCAGGAGGAGGCACTATTAGTTGGAACGCCCTGTGTCATTGCTCGGCGATCGACCGAAAGGCCAGAAACGATCTGGGCTAAAGCGACTATCCTGGAAGGGCAGGAGGGAGCCGGTACACTTTATACCAAGATGGCAGAGGCCTTTGGCATGCCGACCGATTGGGATCGGATGGTGCTAAATCCGGCGGGCGGCAGCCCCAGTGAGCGGGCTCATCAGGATCTGGTGGCTAAGATCCAATCAGGATTCTTTGTCCACTCACACGATTTTGAACAGATCAAACACAACCCTCTGGCTCGCGCGGCATACAACCGCTAATCTTCTAACAGAGTGGAACGAAACAGTTGGCCGCTATGGTGAGCATTATGGTTCTGCTCAAATAATTTAGCCGCGCTGCTGATCATCTGGTTGGCGCGAGGCAGATCGGTCAGGAGCAGACGAATGGCTTGTTGAAGCTGAACGGTGTCTTCCTGATCAACTATCATGGCACAATCGTGCTCGCGAGTATAACGCACTAAATAAGTGGATGCTGGGGCGTGGACTAAGATCGGCCGGCTGGCTATTAGATAGTCGGTTAGTTTGCCGGGGGTAGCAGTGTTGATGATGTCTGGGCTTTTGGTGTGCCACGATAGGGGGAGAAAAAGAATGTCTGCCTCATTTTGGATCTGAGCCATCTGGTCTGGCGCGGCCACACTAACATCCACCTGCGGCCCACTGATCCCGTATGACGCCAGGTAGTCTTTGGGGTGAGGTGCATAGATCTTGATCCGGATATCCAGATCAGACAGCCCGTTCACCGCAGCTACCAAATTTTGCAGGCTGCGAATCTGCGCCCAGTAAATGCTTCCAGTAAAAAGGATCTGGTAAGGAGGCTGAGGGGAGTAGGGCGTATGCAAGCTTTGATAGGCTTCGGGGAAAGACGAGTTGTGAATTACCGTGATCTTGAGGCCGACCTCCGCGCCGTAACGTTTCATGTAAAAATCTTTGGTGCCTTGATTGGTAACGATTATTTTATCAGCCGCCTGAAATATCCTTGGCTCGAGCCAACGAGAGATCGGATTGCCCGGAAAGAAGAAGTCGTTGCCCTTATAGATATCAAACAAGAATATCCCCAGCTGTCGTCGAGTTGCTCGGTGTAGTAGGTAGCTTCCCAACATAGCGGGACCATAGTCGGAGAACCCCAATATGCGCCCAATTGATGGCTGATCATTGATCAACCGCTTGCCCTGGTGGTAGATATCCCACACCTGCGAAAATATGATCGGTATCCCCGTAACTATCCCTATCGCTTTGGATTTACGAATGGCGGTTTTTAACCGAACCGCCCATTGCCTCCGGTCAGCGGCGGCTGGTGGCTGGGTGGCTTGGCTTTTTAGTTGGTCCTTGGTGGCTGTGGGTCGATCATAGAACACATACTCGCCCGCCAACCACTGACCCAACCGGAGAGCTGTGGGATCTATGTTATAAAAGCTGGTCATCATATAATAAGACTCAGGTGGTAGAGCCCCGATCAGCTTGTACATATTTTGAGCCGCCCCGCTCAGAGAGGGGGGAGCGTAGGAGGCGACAAATAGGACTTTACTCGGGTTATTCATAGTCAATCTGTTACCTCTGCCGCTTGAAGGCACGGGGCTATTGTAGCATTGTGCTATGGCTTCAGCCAATCTGATGGCTCCTATCCTGGCTGGTGTAGATGGCCAGAGACAATCCCCGGGAGCTCGCGGCTTATGAGCCTGTATCTGCCCGGCAACTAAGCAGTTTTTTATCCTCTGGCTAATAGACGAAATTAGCTCCCAGAGCTGATTTAGGCTATGGACTAAGGCAAAACTAAGTAGTAGACTATATCTGTTAATCGGGTATTATAAGCTATGGGTAAAAGAGTCTACGTAGCGATGGCGGCCGATCTGATCCACGACGGCCACCTCAATATCATCAATATCGCCCGCCAATTGGGGGAGGTGACGGTTGGCCTGCTAACTGATGAGGCAATTGCCAGCTATAAGCGGTTGCCGTTATTAACCTACGAACAACGCAAAAAGGTAGTAGAAAACATTGTTGGAGTAAAAGAGGTTATCCCTCAAACCACCCATGATTATGTCCCTAATCTGCTGGCTCTAAAACCAGATTATGTTGTTCACGGAGATGATTGGAAAACTGGTGTCCAGCAACAGGTTCGTCAGCGGGTGATCGATACCATCCAAGCATGGGGAGGACAATTAGTTGAGCCGACCTATACTCCGGGGATCTCTTCAACGCAGTTGATCAATGCTGTTAAGGCGCGGGGGATCACCCCTCAACTTAGGATGAGCACACTGCGGAGATTATTA
>Ga0172380_10007404_pt1 | contig 12346 bp, 5 predicted proteins | sample Leawe162metaG_FD_119747 | JGI IMG/M metagenome (GOLD analysis project Ga0172380, IMG submission 119747) | Leachate microbial communities from a municipal landfill in Southern Ontario, Canada - Leachate well 162 metaG | ecosystem: Engineered > Solid waste > Landfill > Unclassified | place...
AACCGTTTTGCAAAAAACCATCTCGATAGGCATCGCGGAGTTTCCCAAAGATAGCGAAACCTTCTGGCAAACCGTCAAATATGCCGATGTCGCGCTATATCACGCCAAGGAAACCGGGCGCAACCGCGTGGTGCGGTTCACGCAGGATTTGTGGACGGATGAAAAAACCTATTGAACGATTGGGCGGGATTGGAGATTGATAAGCGGTATTTTGTATATTCCCGTTCCCTACCTTCAAAACTCTCCTTGCTGCAAGTGGCGGATTGTCAGTATTTGTCAGCTTGGAATTGTTGCATATTGATATTATCCTTATAATTATGAAAAATATGCGGAAAGTTTAGGTTTCACACATCATGCCAAGGCACTGTAACGAGACATCATCCCCAGCTTTCCAGCACTTGCCGAAGGTTGTTTGCTCTTCCCCATCACATATGCTACGCCTCAAAATCTTGGGCGGAAATTCACTTGTATATCGGCTGATTAATTACGCGGAATCGCTGGCGGGTTGGTAAATTGACGCGCCCTGAATGCCATCGGCTTCAATATTTGCGAAACAGGGTGTTCGCGGCGTTGTGCTTTTCACTGTTGGCCGGTTGCGCGACAAAACGCGACAACTACAATGTCCCTGTGCTCGACCTTCCCAAACAATATGCAAAAGCGCCAACGGTTGCCGATGCTGCCAATTCAGCACCGACAACCGCTGATATTCTCAAACCAAAAAATGTTACAACCCATTCACCGGCGTCTTCGTTGACACAGGCATCTTCGTCGCCGCTGAACTCGGCGCTGGCGGAATGGTGGCGTCTTTTGGGGAGCCGTGAGCTGGACGGTTTGATGGATCGCGCGCTGTCCAACAATCCCGACTTGCGGATCGCGGCATTGCGCATCGCGCAAAGCAAGGCGCGGCTCGACCAGACGGGAGCCGATAAGGCGCCGACGATCTCCGTGCCGGTGCAGGTCAAAAACGAGTACCCGGAGTCCGGCATCGGCAGGGGCAACCCGAACGGCAACAACAAATCGCGCACTACCCATCAAATTAGCATCAGGGGGGATTGGCGTCCCGATATTTGGGGGGAGGCTTATTCCTTATACGAAGCCGCCGAGTTGCAGCTATTGCGCGCGACCTACCAGCGCGACGATATCCAGAGAAATGTGGTTGCCGATGTGGCCGTCAATTACATGGAATATCTGTCGCTCAATGACCGTCTGAAAGTTGCGCGCGAGACCGAAAAATCGCTGGGCGAGATGCTCGCTTCAGTGGATGCGCGCCGGGAAGTGGGCGATGCCACCATTACCGATATGGAGCAGCAGAAGGCGGCGGTTTATCAGGTCAAGGCCACCATCCCGGTGCTCGAACAGCAGCGCGAGGTGGTGCTTAACCGCCTGGCTTCGCTGGCCGGTTCGGCACCGGTGGCGATGAAACTCTCGGATAGCGGATTGGACACGGCAAAATTCCCGCTGGTGCTTCCCGGCGTGCCCTCGGCATTGCTGTTGCGCAGACCCGATGTGCGAGCGGTCGAGGCGCGGCTGTTGGCGGCGGATGCCGACATCGACGTGGCTCGGGCACGGGTGTTGCCGCCCCTGGATCTGACTGCGCAGGTGGGCTATGGCAGCACGTACTTGTCGAAGTTATTCATGCCGCAGGCGCTGTTCTGGAACGCCATCGCCAACCTTTCGGCGACCATATTCGATAGCGGCAAGCGCGCCAGCGAGGTGGAGTTTGCCCAGGCCGTGCATGAAGAGCTGGTGGAAACTTATGTGCGGGTAATCTACGACGCGGTGCGCGAAGTCGACGACTCGTTGAGTGCGATCAGCTTCATGGGCAAGCGTCTGGAGTCGCAGGGCGTGGCCACCGATTCTGCGCTGCGCGCGTGGAATTTCAGCCAGGAAGCTTTTATGGCCGGTGCAGTGGATTATCTGGTGGTGCTGGATACGCAACGCACTTATCAGCGCAACCTGGACGATTGGTACAGCGTGCGCATGGAGCGCTACCGGGGCTTGGTCAACCTGTTCAGCGCGTTGGGCGGGGGCGTGCCCGGCGGTGATGCCATGCCGGGAGATGGCACGCGGCCCGCACCGCTGGCAGGCGAAGCCGATTACGGCATGGCTTGGTCAGAGGCAGGCGCGACACCCAAAACCGAAGTGGCGCAAAAGCAAGCTGAAAACCCGTTGCTGGGCAATGTCGCCAAGGTTGATGGCGCATCGCGCACCAAGGTGCAGGCAGATGGGATTGATTGGGCCGGGGATGCCTTGCGTGGCAACACAAATCCTTGGCTGGTAGAGCTTACCGGCGTGTACGACCGTGGCGCCATATTGCCCGCCTGGCGAGACTTGCGCGCCCGATTTCCTCGGCAAATTGCGAGCCGGACGCTGCTCCCGCACCGGCAAGGGCAGGTGAATGCGGCGGACAAAGAGCGCGCTTCCTGGTATCGGTTGTATGTCGCAACCTTCTCCGACCAGAAGGAGGCCGAAGAATTTTGCGCAACATTGGGTGCCGGACAACAGCGTTGCGCTGTCGTATCGGCGCAAACCCTCGCGGGGAAAGGCAATTTTGTTGCGCCACCGGTTTCAAATCATCCGGGAAGTGCAGTCGCCGAGGCGGTGCCCGCAGAGGCCGAATACGGTACGAAAGCGGCGGTTGAAGCTGAAGTGACGCCGGTGGCGATAGCGGTTTCTGCGCCAGCACCAGCGGTCGCCGAAGCTTCCCCACCAACGCCAACGGTTGGTTCGGGTTCCGAGGCCGACGTATTGCAAAGTGTGCAGGGTTGGGCTGTGGCCTGGTCGAACAAGAATGTGCGCGACTATCTGGCCGCTTACACACCCGACTTCAAACAGAGCGGCATGAATCACGATGCCTGGAAAAAACGCCGTTTGAAGCTTATCGGTGCCGCAAAAACGATCGAAGTCGCCTTGAGCGGCATTAGCGTCAGCGTGCCTGACAGCAGTCATGCGACGGTTTCGTTTGTGCAGCACTACCGCTCGGACACATTGTACAGCCAAGTCGAGAAAACATTGCAGATGACCAAACAGTCGGATCGTTGGCTGATTGCCGAAGAGCATGTCGTCAAACCGGCCAGGATATTGGAAAAAGCGGCAACGACAGCCGAGGTTAATCAAACAGCTAGCCCAGTATCCGAAGCAACTCCAATGGGCAATAGGCGCTTTGACGGCGTGGACTGGTCCGGCCAGCAGTTCTGGCTGGTAGAAATGTTTGATGCACATTTCCGCAGGGCCATAACCGGTGTATGGCTCGATTTGCTCACCCGTTTCCCAGCACAGATGAAAAACCGGACGATTCTTCCGCGCCGCCAAGCCGTCATCAACGATGAGGGCGAAAACCTCCCTGCCCGGTATCAGTTATTCATTGCCAAGTTCCCCGAAAAACAAGAGGCTGAGAAATTCTGCGCGATGTTGCGTGCCGAGCAGCAGCATTGTGGCGTCGTAGCGTCGCAATCGCTCGCGCAGAGGTATGGCTTGAACGCGCCTCAAGCGATTGAACAAGGCGGTTCGGCTCAAGATATACCCGATCAAGACGCACCCAATCAGAATGCAAAAGGAGACAAGCCATGAATGGGGTCATGCAAGGCGCACAACAGCCAGAACTCAGCCAGCGCCAGCTCCAGATACTCAAGTTATTGCAGGCGGGCAAGGTAAATAAGGAAGTCGCGCAGGAGCTGGGGATCGGCCTCGGTACAGTCAAGCAGCATCTGGTCGCAATTTTCAAAAAAATGAAGGTCAGCAACCGCGCCATGGCCGCATCTCAAGGCATGGAAATTTTTCATGAACAGGAAAGCCGTAGCGCCACCTTGCCGAAGGTTGATTTGCTGGAATGCCGCCCCTGCGTAGTGCTCAGTATTGCGCTTCCACCAGAGGCCAGCACTATGGCGGTGAAACTCATGTATGGCAGCCTGGCGGCTATGGCGTCCGCGAACGACGCCGTATTTCTGGCACGTAACGGTAATGCCGGAGACGTTGTCTTCGGCATTCAGCGGGTCACCGAATACGATCTGGCTGTTGCACTGCAAACCGCCTGTGCGGTGTATGACGATTTGCTGGCGATGGATGCACAAATTGTGGAAAAGTCAGAAATAGCGGAAAAATTATGCGGCTGCATGACAGCAGGGGTCGCCTTTGCAAGCATGAAACGCTTTGGCGGCTGGACCGGGGAGGTCATCGCCAGTGCCGCTATCACCTCTGCTCGCGAGTTGCTGAACGATGTTCTTCCGGGCCGGTTTGTGTTCGATTCAACAGCGTTGGACTTGATCGAATTGTTTGGGGTAGAGGGCACTCAAGAGATAGCGCCGACGATGCTGTTGCGGGAACTTAAAAACCTGCGTTGGACCGGGTCGCGCAGGGCTTATCATCTGGTTGGGCGGGTCACCGAATTGACCAAACTTTATGCGGCCTTGACCGGGGCAGCGAAGGGACAGGGCAAGCTGATTCTCGTGGACGGCGAGATGGGTATGGGCAAATCCAGCCTGTGCGACGCAATTGCAAAACTTTGCCTCAAGCAGGAGGGAAAGGTGTCGTTTTTCCGCAGCTCGCCGCCCGTGCTGGGCAATGGCCTCTACGATAACGTGAAGGGGGTTGCCTGTTCCGCAGAACAAGTTGCCGCATGGCTGCGCGCCCAACCTGCCCAATTTCCCGAGATGGTCGTTGTCGACGACTTTCATTTGCTGAGCAAAGAGCAGCAGGCTTTGCTGTCTGAGGCCGGTGCAGAGGCGGTCGGGAACGGCAAGCTGGTTATCTTTTCGGGGCGCAAGGGGGGACGCGAAAACGTCGGCCATTACATCGCAGCGAACTCAACAGAAACGATCAGCCTGCGGCGCTTGCCCGCGCAAGCCATTCAGGTGTTGGTGCGCAACGCATTGGGCAAAGGCGCGATAAAAGGGCGCGCGGGCAAGGTTCAGCGCATTACCGGTGCGGCAGCCGGCGTACCGCTGTTTGCGGTCGAACTGGCGCGGCATCATGAAACGGAGCAATTGGCGTTACCGTTGCGGGCGGCAATCACTACCCGCCTCGACAGCCTGCACCTGGATCGCAATTTGTTGCGCGAAGTGGCCAAGACTGCCGTGGGCGCAAATCTGGACGAGGTGGCTGTTGCACTGGGCGAGAATGTCGAGACCTTGCGCCCACAGATGGAGCGTGCGGTTGCGGCCGGGGTGTTGTCATGCAGCGCGGAGGGTTGGCTTTCGTTCACTCATCCGTTGCTTCGCCGGGTAATAGAGAATTTGGATATGGAATGATGAAGGGTGGGCACGTTTTTGTGCCCACGCAGTCAGCGAAGGTTATTTCCGCGTGGGCACAAAAAACGTGCCCACCCTACTTGGCTCCGGCTCATCCGGCCTAGGTACATTTTGGAGCGGGCACTATGATAAAAGAAACCGACATCTTTAACGCCAGCATCCTGATCGTCGACGATCAGGAATTTAATGTTCACATACTTGATCGCATACTGAGGAACGCTGGTTACGCCTCCATTACGACAACGATAAACCCGCTGGAGGTCTGCGATCTGTACCGTAAGAATCGCTATAACCTGATTCTGCTCGATATCGAGATGCCCGGCATGGATGGATTTCAGGTGTTAGAGAGCCTCAAGAAAATCGAGCCGGATGATTATCTTCCTGTGATCGTGATTACCGGCCACCCGGATTACAAGTTGCGCGCACTGCATATCGGCGCGAAGGATTTTATCAGCACGCCGTTCGACAAGGACGAGGTGCTGGTGCGCGTACACAACATGCTGGAAGTGCGGTTGCTGCACGAGGAAGTGAAGAGCCACAGCAAAGTGCTGGAACAGGAATTACAGGAAGTGGACACCGGTCAAACGCTGGCCATCATGCAAGATCAGCCTGACGAGAAATGGCTTTAGTATTTTCTAAAAACTATCACCAGCCGCTCACCCTGAGCCTGTCGAAGGGTATGAGTGGTTCGTCTCACCACGAACGGATTAGCCGTAGGGTGGGCTGTGCCCACCATGTCGGGCCGCTTCGACAGGCTCAGGACAGGCATAGCCCACCTACATTTAGTTCTCGCCCGGCTTGGGGTTAACAGGATTACTGAATAGCATGGAAAAAACGCAATCGACACTTGAGCGGAATACGGATGGCAAGGGCAACGCTGCCGGAGAAAAGCAGGGAAATGGCGCTTTGCGCCAGCTATTCCGTTCGCCCGATTTGCGCCGCTTGTTGCCGTGGTTGGGCTTCTCCACTTTATTGTCCAATATCCTGGCGCTGGCGTTGCCGCTCGCGATCCTTCAGATTCTTGACCGCGTGGTATCCAACCAGTCTCTGGAGACGCTGACTTTCCTGGTTATCGGGGTCATCATCGCGTTGATCCTGGAAGAAATTTTGCGCTCGATCAACGGGCATGTCACCAGTTGGCTGGGCGCGCGCTTCGAGCACAACACCAGCGTTGCCGCGCTCGAACGGCTGATGCATGTCCCGTCGCAGCGTTATCAGCGGGATGAGCCGGGCGTGCATGAGGAAAGGATACTGGCGACTACCAAGGTGGCCGAATTTTATTCTGGTCAGGCGCTGCTGGTGCTGTTCGATCTCCCTTTTGTGGTAATTTTTGCTGCATTGATCTATATCATCGGCGGCTGGCTGGTCGCAGTGCCGATTTTTCTGCTGCTGTTGTTTGCTTTCCTGATTTACTATTTTGGCAACTGGATGCGCAAGCAGGTTCAGCAACGCATCGTTCTGGATGACCGGCGCCTGGGTTTCTTGACCGAGGTATTGTCCAGCATTTATTCGGTGAAGACGCTGACCATGGAAGCGCTGATGCTGCGCCGCTATGAGCGCTTGCAGGAGACTAATTCCGGGCTGGGCGAGGCACTGATACGCGGCAATGCGTTGGCTGCGAATATGGGTATGTTGTTTTCGCAGGCCATGATTGTGTCGGTGGTATTTGCCAGCTCGTGGTTGGTGATGAGCGGAAAGATGACGCCCGGCGGTCTGGCCGCATGCATGATGTTATCGGTGCGCGCGCTGCAACCGTTGCGCCGCGGCCTGTCGGTGTGGATGCGCTACCAGTCCTTTGTCGCGGCACATGACCGGCTCAACCAGGTGTTTGATTTGCCCTACGATAACGATGAGGGAAAGCCGGCCATGCCGCCAGTTACCAAAGGGCTGGAACTGCGCAACATCACCTTGAGCTATGAAAGCGAAAGCCACTTCCGGTTTGACCCGCGCATGATACCGAGGGAGCCGCGCAACACCACCTCGGACAAGGGAGAGGCGGCAGCGTTATTCTCCAATCTTTCCCTGACGCTGGAGGCGGGACAGTACATCGCCATTCTGGGAGTGAGCGGTAGCGGTAAAACCAGCCTGATGTCGTTGATGAGCGGTTTGGTGCGTCCTGTTTCAGGCGAGGTCCTGGTGGATGGTCTGCCGTTGCACAGCTACGCTACTAATACCATTCACAAGGAAATTGCCCTGTTGCCGCAAACCGGCACGATCGTATCCGGGAATGTTCTTGAAAACTTGACCATGTTTGACACCAGCCTGAATGAGGAGGCGTTGAGAATCTCTAGCAAGCTGGGTCTGGATCAAATCGTGGCGGGCATGAAGTTGGGGTATGAAACCAATGTGGGTGAGGGGGTGGCGGAAACCCTGCCGGCAGGGGTGCGCCAGGTTATTACCATTGTCAGGGCGCTGGTGCGCAATCCCAGCGTTATCCTGTTCGACGAAGCCAATATTTCTCTGGATATGCGCCTTGACCAGTTGCTGCGCGACTATCTGGCGGAGCAGAAAGGGAAATGCAGCGTGGTGCTGGTGACACACCGCCCTTCGTTCATCAATCTTGCGGATAAAACTTATTCCCTGATCGATGGCCGTTTACATGAGGGCACCGTCGAAATTCGTTCCGATGCGGCCGTCGCCCTATCGGCTCAGGCAGACATGCTCAACTTGCCGGAACGACCCGAATCTGCAGAAGCGCTTTCTGTTGTCATCCGTCGCCAATTCGATGAGGAATCAGACCTGTCGATATGCTTGCTGCCGCTTTTGCACGCGGTCGAATGGCAGGGGCAATCCCGTGAGCTGGCCGATGCCATGCCACATTTGGTGAAGCGCATGGATATTACCGTGCTGTGCCAGATCATGTCAGCGCTGGAGCTTTTTCCAAAACATCTTGATGGCCATCTGGCGCGCTTGGATCATCGCCTGATGCCCTGCCTTTTTGTGCCACCCGCCAAGCCGGCGCTGGTGGTGTTGAAACAGTTGCCCAACGGGAATCTATGGGTGTTTGATAGCCTCTTGCGTGCAGAAACCGAAATAAAGCCAAGCGCCGAGCTGGGGGAAATTTATCTGTTTCAAAAGGTGGATGTTCCGGTCAAGCAGCGCCGCTCCGAATCAAGCTGGATCGGCGCGTTATTGTTGCGCTTCCGCAGCCATATTTTATTGGCGTTTATTCTTTCCATCGCGGGAGCGTTACTCGCTTTGACCCCCCCTTTGTTTGTGCGGGCGATCTACGATCTGGTGTTGCCGTCCGGCGATATTGTGATGGGTGCTTTCCTGCTGGTCGGAGTGGTTGTCGCCATTGCTGTCGATGGTCTGCTGCGCAATCTCAAGAGCCAGATCATGGCTTTTGTCGGGGGCCGTTTTGAATATATTCTGGGCAACACCCTATTTCAGCGCATCATCAACCTGCCCGCGTCTTCTACCGACGGTGCGACAGTCAGCAATCAGGTGGGGCGGTTTAAAAGCCTGGAGAGTTTGCGCGATTTTTTCCTGGGGCCAGCGGCATTGTTAGTATTTGAACTACCCTCGACCCTGGTGTTGTTGCTGGCTATTGCCGTTATCAATCCCTGGGTGTTGCTGGTGATATTGGCGTCGGTGCTGTTTTTTTACCTGCTGTGGTTTTTCACGCAAAAATCCGGCGAAATTGCGGCGGCAAAATCCGGAATGTTGGCTACGGCACGCTGGGAATTTTTAAGCGAGGCGTTGACCGATATGAGCTCTATCCGCTTGGTGGGAGCGGATCAATCCTGGGTAAGCCGATTCCGTGAATTGAGCGGCAAATCGGTCATGGCCAATTTCAAAAATAACCAATTACATGCCCGCATCAACAGCATGGCGCAAATACTGGGCTCGGCTACCGGCCTGATGGCATTGGCGTTGTCCGCTTACCTGGTGATACGCGGCGATATCAGCGGCGGCACCATGGTGGCAACCATGATGATCCTGTGGCGTGTCACCGGTCCGATGCAAAATATATTCCTGGCTGCGACCTCAGTGGTGCATATTCGCTCCAGTATCCGCCAGGTCGAGAATCTGATACGCATCCGCAGCGAATCGGACGCCGGGGTGCTTCAAACTATCGGATCCGTAATGGGCGGAACACTCAGTTTTGCGCGGGTTTCCTTTCGTTACGCCAACGATGCCGATCCGGTTTTGCTGGGCGTATCATTTTCGGTGACGCCGGGGCAGGTTGTTGTGATCGCAGGCAGCAATGGCTCGGGCAAGTCCACCCTGCTCAAGCTGATCGAGCGTATTTATATCCCGCAGGCCGGAACGGTCCGTCTCAATAACGTGGATATACGCCAGCTTACCGCCGCCGATCTGCGCGCCAGAATCAGCTATATGCCGCAGCAATGCGAGTTATTTTATGGATCGGTGGCGCAAAACCTGCGCCTGGTACATCCGACCGCATCCGATGCGGAGATGGATTGGGCCGTGGAAATGGCCGGGCTTGCCGGGGATATCGCGGCGCTTCCGCAGGGATTCAACACGCGCATTTCCGGCAGCCGCTCGTCACAGCAGCCGCATGGTTTTCGCCAGCGCCTTTCTCTCGCACGCACCATGCTCAAACCGGCCGACATCGTGCTGCTCGATGAACCCGGCACCGGTATGGACCGGTGCGGGGAAGAAGCGTTAATGCGTTGTATCGAATGGTTGCGCGGGCGCTCCACGGTAATCATCGTTTCTCACCGACCCGCACACATGCGCTTGGCGGATAGCGTAATTCTGATGCAGCGCGGCACCATGATCGCCATGGGGCCTTTTGAAAAAATCAAAGATAAAGTCATGTCGGAGTTGAGTTGAATTCGGAGTTGAGTTGAATTCTGGGTTAAGTTGAGTTCGGAGTTAAGTTAGGAGCCAAGCTAAATGTTTTTCAAAAAGAGACTGTTTTTTAAGAAGAAAGAGTCGCATCAGGAGCCCGCATCCCCAACTCAAATGCCGCTGGGCAGCAGGGAGCGCAGTCTGCTTGCCGAGAGCATTCATATCGAAGAAGAGCTGGTTCCCGCTTTTGTACGGCCTATCCTGTACCTGGTCGGGGCATTGGTTTTGATTTTTATCATATGGGCATCGTTAACCCGCATGAAGGAAGTGGCGCGCGCACCCGGCGAAGTCATTCCTTCCGGAAGCGTCAAGGTGGTGCAGCACCTGGATGGCGGCGTGGTGGCGGAAATCGCGGCGGAAGAGCGCAAACTGGTCGAACAAGGCGCGGTGCTGCTGCGCATCGACGGTACGCAGGCACATGCCGATTATGGGCAAATGAAGGCGCGCCTCGATTCGTTGCGCCTGCGCGAGGAGCGCTTGAAGGCGTTTACGGAAGACAAGACGCCCAACTTTGCAGCACTCGGCATAAAGCAACCGGGCATGGTTTCCAATCAGATGGAAATATATATCACGCAGTTGGATACCAGGGACTCGACCCTTGCAATACTGGATCGCCAGATCGACCAGCGCAAACAGCGCATCCGCCAACTGGAAATGGCCTTGTCCACTGCCAGGAAGCATCAAGCACTGACCGGCGAGCTTGCCGAGATGCGCGAAAACCTGGCCTCCCGCCAACTGATAAATAAAACCGTGTTATTGGAAACACGGCGGGCAAAAGTGACCGCTTCCGGTGAGATCGCACGTTTGACAGAAGAAATCGGCGTTTCCGGGAATGAGCTGGCGGAGATTAGAAGCCGTCGCATCGACACCCAGAATCAATTGCTGCGCGATGCCCTGGCCGAGTTGGGGGTTGTGCGTGCCGAGACGGCCGAGGTGGAAGAGACCATCCAGCGCTTGCAGGGTCGCGTAGATCGTCTGGAAGTGCGCGCCCCCATCCGCGGCTATGTTTTGGATATGCGCGTACAGAACGTTGGACAGGTTATACAGCCGGGGGCATTGCTCATGCAAATCGTCTCCGATAACGCCGTGATGGAAGCCGAAGTGCGTATCTCGCCGCGCGACATCGGCTTTGTCAGGGTTGGCCAACTGGTCAATTTGCGGGTAACAAGTTACGACTATTCCAGGTTTGGTTTTGTCAAAGGCAGCCTGAAACGGGTGAGCGCCTCCAGCATGCTGGGCGAAAATAAAACGGCTTATTACCAAGGATTGGTCAAATTAGACAACCCTTATGTCGGCGATGTGCCGGGACGCAACCTCCTGCAACCCGGCATGAACGTTGAGGCGGAGATTCTGACGGGAGAGAAAACCCTGCTGGCATACCTGGTCAAACCGTTGATCGACGTTGCCTCGATGTCGTTTGACGAGCGCTAAGACGCTATAACTTCTGGCTGTCTATAATTTTGCAATTACCCCTTGTAGCATTCGACCATTGAAATTCAGTTGAATCGGCTACGTATAGCCGAACAGGCGTTTACCCAAGGAGATTTAAATCATGGCCACCAACAACGAAGACACCACTCAAAATCAGGAACAACCCGCCAACGTCAATACTGCGTTGGATCAGGAGGCTGTCCAGTTTGACGAGATGACTGTGCTTAGCCGTGAGGGAGCCAATGAGGGTATAGGTCGAGCCGACAGCGTAACCGGGGCGCAGGAACGGGTCGAAGGTGCCGGCAACGAAAATATCCAGTCCGACATAAGGGCAAATAGCATACTAGATCGTGACATGGTGGGTGAAGGCGGTATCCGTGACGAAGGCTTGAGTGTGCAGAGCCAGACCATGGCTGCCGGGAGTGCCGTGCCAACCATGGATACCAACAGCGAAGGACAGCAAATCCCGGTTCCGCTTGTTGATGATCCGCTTCCAGAAGACGACGTTGAGGTTATTAACCCAGCTTTTGCAAGAAGTGTACCCCCTGATCCCTTGGCACCGGATGTTGTAACGCCTATTGGTGGTGGGGTGACAACGTCGCCAACGACCAGCCCGACGACCAGCCCGACGACTTCGCCGACGACCAGCCCGACAACGACACCGACGACCACGCCGACAACCACGCCGACGACGACCCCGACGACGACCCCGACGACGACCCCGACGACGACCCCGACGACCACGCCGACCGCCACTCCGACCAACACGCCGACCGACTCTGCGTCGGACACCGCCTCTGCCACGGACAAGACCGCACGAGCGACGACTCGGGCGAGAGCGGCGACCG
>Ga0172380_10007405_pt1 | contig 12343 bp, 7 predicted proteins | sample Leawe162metaG_FD_119747 | JGI IMG/M metagenome (GOLD analysis project Ga0172380, IMG submission 119747) | Leachate microbial communities from a municipal landfill in Southern Ontario, Canada - Leachate well 162 metaG | ecosystem: Engineered > Solid waste > Landfill > Unclassified | place...
CGGCGCGCCGCTATACTCGCGGTTCGGCAGTCTGGCAGACGGAAGGTGGGGCGCGTGAGCGACCTCCAGTGGATCGAGGGTGGCGGGATCACATCGCCGCGCGGCTTCCGCGCGGGGGCGGTGTATGCCGGCATCCGTACCTACGGCGAGGAGCCGCGCTTCGACGTCGGCATGCTCGTCTCCGACCTCCCCTGCGCCGTCGCGGGCATCTTCACGACCAACGCGGTCTGCGGCGCTCCGGTCGCGCTCGACCGCCCGCGCGTCGCGACCGGCAAGGGCCGCGCGATCGTCGCGAACTCCGGCAACGCGAACGTCGCGACCGGCGAGCAAGGCGACCGCGACGCCGCCCGCATGGCCGAGATCGCAGCGGAGGCGCTCGGTATCCCTGCGCAGGAGGTGCTCGTCGCCTCCACCGGCGTGATCGGGCGCGTGCTGCCGATGGACAAGCTCGAGCCCGCGATCCGCTCGATCACCCCCACCGCCGAGGGCGGGATGCAGTTCACGCGCGCGATCATGACCACGGACACCGTGCCGAAGTACCACGCGGTGCAGGTGACGGTCGGCGCGCAGACCTACACCGTCGGCGGCGTCGCCAAGGGCTCCGGCATGGTGCACCCCAACATGGCGACCGTGTTCTGCTTCCTCACCACCGACGCCCCATGCGACCCCGCCTGGCTCCAGCGCACCCTGCGCGAGGTCGGCGACCTCTCGATCAACATGGTCGACGTCGACATGGATACCTCCACCAGCGACACGATGCTGCTGCTGGCGAACGGTGCCGCCGGCGGTGACACCATCACCGATGGCCACCCCGCCGCCGCCCCGCTCCGCGAAGCCTTCGAGGCCGTCGCCGTCGCGCTCGCTCGTGACCTCGCCCGCGACGGCGAGGGCGCGCACGCGATGATCACCGTGACCGTCGAGGGCGCCGCGACCTACGAGGACGCGCGCCTCGCCGCCCGCACCGTCACCTCCTCGCCGCTGGTGAAGACGATGGTCTACGGACGCGACGCGAACCTCGGTCGCGTGCTGATGGCGGTCGGCCGCTCCGGCGCGCGCGTCGAGACCGCGCGCACGAGCGTCTGGATCGGCGACCACTGCGCGTTCGAGCGCGGCGCTCCCACCGACGTCCCCTACACCACGTTGTCCGAGGCGATGGACACCGAGGAGGTCGTGATCCGCGTCGACCTCGGCCTCGGCGACCACCGCGCGACGGCGTGGGGCAGCGACCTGACCGAGCAGTACATCAAGATCAACGCCGAGTACACGACGTAGCCCGGCGCACCAACCATCGAGACCACCCGCGTACCTGGCAGAGAGAGCAGCACATGACCGCGACTGGCCCGATCGTCGTGAAGATCGGCGGTTCCACCCTCGGCGCGGAGGACACGACGCTCGATGACGTCGTGGCGCTCCAGCGCGCCGGGCAGCAGGTCGTCGTCGTCCACGGCGGTGGCGCGATGATCACCGAGTGGCTCACGAAGCTCGACGTGAAGTCGGAGTTCGTCGACGGCCTCCGCTCCACCTCGGCGGAGGCGATCGAGGTCGTCGTCGCGGTGCTGCGCGGCGTCATCAACGCCAAGCTTGTCGCCGACATCGGCGCGCGCGGCGGCCGCGCAGTCGGCCTCTGCGGCGTCGACGGCGGCATCGTCCGCGCGGAGCGCTACGACCCGCGCCTCGGCATGGTCGGCCGCGTCACCGAGGTCGATGGCGACTTCATCCGCGCGATCTGCGCGACCGGCGCCGTGCCGGTGATCGCCCCGATCGGCCTCGAACCGCCGTCGCAGGCGCTGAACATCAACGCCGACACCGTCGCAGGCGAGGTCGCGCGCGCCGTCGGCGCCAGCCGCCTCGTGTTCCTCACCGACGTCGACGGCCTGCTCGACGCCGACAAGCAGCTCATCCCCACCCTCAACGCCGCGCGCGTCGCCACGCTGCGCGCCGACGGCGTGATCGGTGGTGGCATGATCCCGAAGGTCGATGCCTGCCTGCGCGCCGCCGAACTCGGCACCGCCGCGCACATGGCGAACGGCCTGCGCTCCGGCGCGCTCTGCGCGCTGGTCGAGGGTGCAACACTCGGAACGCTCGTGGAGGCGTAATGGGATTCTCCGGCGGCAGACGCAGCGGGAGCGGTGGGGGCGATCGAGGCGACCTCGGGCCGCCGCCTGACCCGTTCCGCATGTCGCAGCGCCCGGAGCCGTTCGCGGGCGGCGGCCAGCGCCGCCTCCTTGGCATCCTCGCCGCCGGCCTCGTCATCTTCTTCGTCGCCGATGCGCTGAAGTCGATCTACGTCGACTCGCTCTGGTTCACCTCGATCGGCTTCTCCGGGGTGTTCCAGACCGAGCTGCGCGCGCGCGTGCTGCTCTTCCTCGTGGGCACCGCCGTCGCACTCGCCGTGATCGGCGCCAACGTCGCCCTCGCCCGCCGCCTCGCGCCCGACGAGATCGAGGAGTCGTTCCTCGACGAGATCGATCCGGAGGCGATCCGCCGCGTCGGCACGGTGATCGCGATCGCGGTCACGGCGTTCATCGCCGTCATCTTCGGCGCGGGTGCCGCCGGCGCCTGGAACGTCGTCCTCCCCGCGCTCGACGCCGTACCGTTCGGCCTCGCCGACCCGCAGTTCAGCCGCGACGTGTCGTTCTACATGTTCACGCTGCCCGCGTACCACTTCGTGCAGGGGTGGGTGCTGGCGCTGGTCGTGATCTCCGGCATTGGCGCGGGAGCGGTGTACCTGCTGTCGTACTCGCTGCAGCGCTTCGTGCTGCACATCACCCCCGGCATGCGCATGCACCTCGCCGCGCTGGTCGGAACCGCGATGATCCTCAGCGCCGTCGGCACCTGGCTGAGTATCTTCGACCTCGCCAGCCACGAGGCGGGAATCGTCGCCGGCGTCACGTTCGTGGATGTAAACGCGCGCATCCCGATGCTGTACGTCGTGGCGCTGCTCATGCTGCTGGTCGGCGCAACGATCATCGTGAACGGCGTGATCGGGAGCGGCTATCGCGTGCCGGTCTTCGGCCTCGGCCTGATCGCCGTCGCCTCGATCGTCGGTACCGGCCTCTACCCCGTCGCCGTGCAGCAGTTCGAGGTCGCCCCGAACGAACTCGAGGCGGAGTCGCCCTACATCGAGCGCAACATCCGCATGACCCGCGTCGCCTACGGCCTGGAAAGCGTGCAGGAGACGAACTTCCCCGCGCGACCGGCGCTCACGCCCGCGCAGGTCGACGCCAACCCCGTCACCGTCGAGAACATTCGCCTCTGGGATCCGGCGCCGCTGCGCGACACGTTCAACCAGATCCAGTCGATCCGGCCCTTCTACACGTTCAGCGACGTCGATGTGGATCGCTACCGCATCGGCGGGAAGACGCGGCAGGTGATGCTCTCCGTCCGCGAGCTGGACATCGCGCGCGCCGGGGCGGCGAACTGGACGCGGCAGGTGCTGCAGCTCACGCACGGCTTCGGCGCGGTCGCCTCGCCTGTGAACGAGTTCCGCGACGAGGGCCTGCCGGTCCTCTTCCTGTCCGACATTCCGCCCACCGGCACCGCGATGCCGCTGACCGAGGCCGGCTCACGCATCTACTTCGGTGAGCGCACCGATCACTACGTCGTCGTGCGCACCAATGTGCCGGAGTTCGACTACCCCGTCGGCGACAGCGGCAAGGACACGCGCTTCGAGCCGGATCGCGGCATCCCGCTTGCCTCGGCGGCGCAGCGGTTCGCGCTCGCATGGGAGCTGGGCGACACCAATCTGCTCATCTCCAACCAGCTCGGGGCCGACTCGCGCGTCCTGATGCGTCGAGCCCTCGACCAGCGCATCAAGCAGGTCGCGCCGTTCCTGCGCCTCGATCCCGATCCGTACGCCGTCGTCCTCGATGGCCGCATCCTCTGGGTGCAGGACGCGTTCACGACCTCGAACGCCTTCCCGTACGCCCAGCACCGAGGCGACCTGAACTACATCCGCAACAGCGTGAAGGTCGTCGTGGACGCCGGCACCGGCGATATGTCGTTCTACCTGATGACGCCGGACGACCCGGTCGCCGCAACGTGGGCGCGCGTCTTCCCCGACCTGTTCCGCCCTGCCGCGGAGATGCCCGCCCCGCTCCGTGAGCACCTCCGCTACCCGGAGGCGATGTTCAAGCTGCAGGCGGACATCTACCAGCGCTATCACATCACGGACGCCCGCGCCTTCTTCATCGGCGAGGACGCGTGGAACATCCCGCTGCAGCCGACCTCATCGCAGCGCCAGCCGGTGGAGCCGTACTACGTCACGCTGAAGCTCCCGGGCGAGACCGGCGAGGAGTTCGTCCTGGTCATGCCCTTCACGCCGCGGAACAAGGAGAACACGATCGCCTGGCTCGCCGCGCGCTCGGACGGCCAGCATTACGGCGCGCTGCGCTCCTACCGCTTCCCCACGGAGACGCTCGTCTACGGCCCGGTGCAGGTCGAGGCCCGCATCGATCAGCAGCCCGGCATCTCCCAGCAGATGACGCTGTGGAACCAGTCGGGATCGAGGGTGATCCGCGGCAACCTGCTCATGATCCCGATCGACGACTCGTTCCTGTACGTGCAGCCGGTCTACCTGCAGGCGCAGAACTCGCCGCTGCCGGAGCTGAAGCGCGTCATCGTCGCCAACGGCAACGCGATCGCGATGGAGCCGACCTTCCGCGAGGCGCTCGATGTCGTCCTCGGACGCCGCGCCGCCTCGCTCCAGGGCGGAACGTCGCTGCCCACCCCCGGCACGCCCGCCGCACCCGCAGCACCGACGCCGACGCCTACCGTGCGGCCCGCCGCGACCGGCACCGCAGGCCCGCAGGACGTGCGCGGCCTCATCGATGACGCCCGCCGCGCGTCCGACAATGCGCAGGCGGAACTCGACCGGTTACGACGGCTGCTCGACCAGATCGAGTCCCAGTCGCCAAGATAGGCGTCGTCAGCATCGACGGCGGGGGATCCCGTAGGAGGAGCGTGCAATGAGCGACATTCCGGCCCGCGAAGCGAAGGTCTACATGCAGGCGGCACGCCGCGTGCCCGTCACGCTCGTCCGTGGCCAGGGCGCCCGTGTCTGGGACGACGCCGGCAAGGAATACATGGACTTCGTCGCGGGCATCGCGGTGGTGTCGCTCGGTCACGCCAACGCGGGCCTCGCTGAGACGATCGCGCGCCAGGCGCACACGCTCATCACCGTGAGCAACATCTTCTACACCGAGCCGCAGGTGGAGCTCGCCGAGCTGATGGTGGAGCACTCCGCCCTCGACCGCGTGTTCTTCGTGAACTCCGGTGCCGAGGCGAACGAGGGCGCGATCAAGCTCGCCCGCAAGTGGGGCAACCTGAACAAGAACGGCGCGTACGAGATCATCAGCGCCAACAACTCGTTCCACGGCCGCACCACCGGCACCATCGCCGCCACCGGCACCGCGCGGTACCGCGAGCCGTTCGGCCCGCAGCTCCCCGGCTTCGTGTTCGTCGACTTCGACAACATGGACCAGATCAAGGCCGCGACGAACGACAAGACCGTCGCGATCCTCCTGGAGCCCGTGCAGGGCGAGGGCGGCATCAACGTCCCGCACCCGGACTACCTGCGCCACGTCCGCGACTGGTGCGACGAGAACAACCTGCTCCTGATCCTGGACGAGGTCCAGACCGGCATGGGCCGCACCGGCACGATCTGGGCCTACGAGCAGGCCGGCATCGAGCCGGACATCATGACCTCCGCAAAGGGCCTGGGCGGCGGTGTGCCTGTCGGCGCGCTCCTGTCGAAGGAGCACTGCTCCGTCTTCGAGCCCGGTGACCACGGCAACACCTTCGGCGGCAACCCGCTCGCGACGGCCGCGGGCACCTACGTCATGCGCCAGCTGCTGGAGGGCGGCGTGCTGGAGAACGTGCACGCGCGCAGCGAGCAGCTTCGCCAGCGCCTCGAGGGCATCGTCGACCGGCACGAGGTCGCACGCGGCGTTCGCGGCAAGGGCCTGCTCATGGGCCTGGAGCTCAACAAGGAGGTCGCCGGCGACATCGTGGTCGCGGGCGTCGGCCAGGGCGTGCTCCTCAACCCCGTCCGCCCCGACGTGGTGCGCATGATGCCCCCGCTCACGATCACCGAAGAGGAGATCGACCGCGGCGTGGAGCGCCTGGAAGCCGCCATCCGCGAGGTCGAGTCGCGCTAGCAACACCGCTGGGGGCGCGCCCGGGAGCGCGACGCGGACGTATGGAGACGCCGTGCTGCGCAACCTGAGCACGCGGATGGCGCTGCAGATCACGATCGTGATCTTCCTCGTCGTCTCCGTCTCCGGCGTCCTCACCTTCATCCGTGTCAGCGACACGGTAGAGATGAACACGGAGCTCCGCTTCGCGGAGACCGTGCGCCGAGGTGCCACCCAGGCGCAGTTCCGGACGGACGCGGCGCAGGAGAATCTTCTCTCCGCCGCGTCCATCCTTGCTGCCGGCCCGGAGTTCGTGGAGCGCTTCGGGCGGGCTGACTTCGCCGGGCTCGCAGAGCACGCCCGCGGCGCTCGCGAGGTCGTCGCACGGGCGCTACCCGCCGCGGCAACGCTGGCGCTGTACGACGTGCGAGGGCGCGTCATCGGCGCGCCGGGTGACGGCGCTGCAGCGCCTCCTGCCGCCGTGGGGGCCGCGCTTGCGGGCACTCCGACCACCGGACTGCGCATCAGCGACGGCGTGCTGAGCTTCACCGGCGTCGCGCCCGTGCGCGGGCCGGCAGGTCGCATCGCCGGCGCCGTCGAGATCATCGCACCGGTCGACACGAAGTTCGTGCGCGAGCTCATCACCCTGACCGGCGCCGAGATCTCGATCGTGACGATCGCCGGGCAGACGGTGAACGGCACCGGCGGCGCTGCACCCACGATGGCGGAGCTCACCACCGACCCGGCGGCCTCGGATCACCCCGTCGATCTCACCATCGCCGGCGAACGCTACCTGTCGATGGTGCTGCCGCTGCGCGCGACCGACGGCACCAGCCTGGGCCTCATGTACGTCGGCGTGGAGTACGACGAGATCGTGGTGGAGCAGCGCGCCGCGCAACGCGAGGTGCTGACGGCGACGGCGATCGTGCTCACCATCGGCCTCGGCATCGCGATCGGCCTCGGTGTGCTGTTCACGCGCCCCGTGACCGCGCTCGTGCGCTCCGCGCGCCGCATCCAGGAGAACGACTTCCAGAGCCCGGTGCCGCGCGTCGGCCCGCGCGAGCTGCGCCAGCTGGGCGCCGCGATGGACGAGATGCGCATCGCGATCCGCGAGGCGCGCGAGAACCTGATCGGCGCCAACGCACAGCTCGCAGCACGTGCCGAGGCATCGGCGGCCGGCCTCGCCGCCATGACGCAGGAACTGGCCGTCGTGCACGGCGTCACCACCGGCCTCGCCCGCAGCGCGGCAGAGGCGATGCAGGTCGCGACGGAGCAGCTCACCCGGCTCCAGTGGGTGGATGCCGCGTGCGTGCTGCTGCGCCGCCCCACCGGCGAGCTGTACCCGGACGCCGAGCACGGCATGCGCGCGGGCGCCGATGTCGCACTGGCGGCCGTGCTCAGGCGCAGCTTCGCGACGATCGGCGCAGAGGGCATCTACGTCGAGAACGCGGACGTGCGCGGCCCCGTGCAGGCGCTGGTGCCGCACGGCATCCGTGCGCTGGCGTTGCTCCCGCTCACCGCCGGCCGCGATCACGGCCTGCTCGCCGTCTGCGCGGAGCACGCGACGGAGTTCACCCCCGGCCACCGCTCGCTCCTGGACGCCGTGCGCGTGGAGCTCGCGACCTCGCTCGACCGCTTCGAGCTGGCACAGGAGGTCGAGGAGAGCCGCCGACTCGGCGAGTCCGTGCTGCGCGAGATGCAGGACGGCGCGATCGTCGTCGATACTGCGGCGCGCTGCATCACCTGCAACGCCGCTGCCGGCCGCCTGCTGGGCGTCGACCATACCGCCGTCGCGGGCCGCCTGCTCCACGAGTGGATTCCGCTCCCCGACACCACCATCGAGCGCCTGCTGCGCGCCGCCGGCGAGCCACAGGAGGATGCCCCTGCGATCGTCGTCGATCAGGACGGGCGGTTGCTCGCATTCTCGGCGGGGCCGCTGTCGGAGCCCGACGGGCAGCGCCGCGGCGGCATCCTCCTGGTACGCGACGTGACCGAGACTGTCGCGGCAGAGCGGCTGAAGCAGGACTTCGTCTCCATGGTCGGCCACGAACTGCGCACCCCGCTCACGCTCATCCGCACCTCCATCGACCTGCTGACCGAGCAGGGCGCGGGCGACCTCACCCCCACTCAGCGCCGTATCACCGAGGTGCTGCACAGCAACTCCGACCGCCTGCTGCGCCTCATCAACGACCTCCTGGACATGTCCGCGCTCGACTCCGGTCGCATGCGCCTCCACGAGACCCCGGTCGACGTGCGCGCCCTGATCGACGAGGTGCTCCCGAACTACGAGCACGAGGCGGAGAACCGGGAGATCACCCTCACCATCGACGTGCCGTCCACGCCGGTCTCCGTGTGGGTCGACCGCGCGCGCCTCGGCCAGGTGCTCGCCAACCTCGTCGACAACGCGATGAAGTACACGCCCAGCGGCGGCCACATCTGGCTGCGCGTCATCCCGGGCGAGCCGACGGTGCTGGTACAGGTGCAGGACAACGGCATCGGCATCCTGCCGAGCGAGCAGCCGCTGCTGTTCCAGAAGTTCCAGCGCACCCGCGCCGGCGAGCGGCAGAGCGGCGGTACGGGCCTGGGCCTGGCAATCGCGCGCTCGATCGTTGAGTTGCATGGCGGCAACATCTGGTGCGAGAGTGACGGGCGGTCGGGCAGCACCTTCTCGTTCACCATCCCGAGTTATCACGCGGATCACGAGCTCGCGTAGGAGACGTTCATGCCGGAAACCATCGTCCTCGCCTACTCCGGCGGCCTCGACACCTCCGTCGCGACGAAGTGGCTGCAGGAGGAGAAGGGTTACGAGGTCGTCTGCCTCATGGTCGACCTCGGCCGCCTGCCGGACGTGCCCTCGGCCCGCGAGCGCGGCCTGAGCGCCGGCGCGAAGGACGTCGCCGTCGTCGACGCGCGCGATGACTTCCTGCGCTACTTCGTGTTCCCCGCCCTCCAGGCCGGCGCGGTGTACGAGGGCTCCTACCCGCTCGCGACCGCCCTCGGCCGCCCGCTGATCGCGAAGCTGCTCGTCGACAAGGCGCGCGAGGTTGGTGCGACCGCCGTCGCGCACGGCTGCACCGGCAAGGGCAACGACCAGGTGCGCTTTGACGTCTCCATCCGCGCGCTCGGCCCCGACCTGAAGGTCATCGGCACCGCGCGCGAGAACCAGATGAACCGCGACCAGGCGCTCGAGTACGCCGCAAAGCACGGCATCGCCGTCCGTCAGACCGCCGCCTCGCCCTACTCCACCGACGAGAACCTGTGGGGCCGCTCGGTCGAGGCCGGCGTGCTCGAGGACCCGTGGGCCGAGCCGCCCGAGGATGTCTACGCCTGGACGAAGCCCGTCAGCCAGACCCCCGAGGAGCCGACCTACGTCGAAATCGCCTTCGACCACGGCATCCCCGTCGCCCTCGATGGCGAGCGCCTCAGCTCCGTCGAACTCGTCGAGCGGCTGAACGATCTTGCGGGCAACAACGGCATCGGCCGCATCGACATGGTTGAAGACCGACTGGTCGGCATCAAGTCCCGCGAGATCTACGAGTCGCCTGCCGCCGTGACCCTGCTGGAGGCCCACCGCGCGCTGGAGTCGATGACGCTCACCAAGCAGCAGCTCCGCTTCAAGGAGCGGCTGGTGCAGGAGTACGCCGACCTGGTCTACAACGGCCTCTGGTTCAGCGCGCACCACCAGGACCTCGCCGCTTACGTGCAGTCCACGCAGCGCCACGTCACCGGCGACGTGCGCATGCGGCTGCACCGCGGCACCGCGACCGCCGTCGGTCGCCGCTCTGACCGCAGCCTGTACAGCCACGCGCTCGCGACCTACAGCGAGGGCGACCAGTTCGACCAGACCGCCGCGCAGGGCTTCATCAAGCTCTGGGGCCTGCCGGTCGAGGTGCAGGCACGCCGCCAGCTCCAGCTCGACCCGGGCTCGGGCGACCCGCTGCAGCTCGGTCGCCCGGAGTAGCCTCACCGAACACACCTACCCCACCGCCGTTCCACGAACGTGCGGAGTACTATCGCGCCGTCAGCGAGGACGCACGTTCGACGGGAGACACGGATGCTCAGCGAGTTCAAGCAGTTCCTACTGCGTGGCAACGTCATCGACCTCGCGGTCGCGGTGGTCATCGGTGCTGCGTTCGGCGCGGTGGTGACGGCGCTGGTCGAGGACCTGATCACGCCGCTGATCGCCGCGTTCGGAGGCCAGCCGGACTTCTCGGCGCTCGTCTTCACGCTCAACGGCAGCGAGTTCAAGTACGGCCACTTCCTGAACGCCGTGATCGCGTTCGTCACCATCGCGGCCGTCATCTTCGTCTTCGTCGTGAAGCCGGTGAACGCCCTGCAGGCGCGTGCCCGCCGAGGCCAGACGCCGCCCGACCCCACCACGAAGCAGTGCGCGGAGTGCCTGAGCGCGATTCCGATCGCCGCGAAGCGCTGCGCCTTCTGCGCCTCGCCGGTCGCCGCCTAGCGGCTCGCGGCTGCGGCGGTCACGCCTCCGCCTCGACCACTTCGAGGCGATGCGTGACCGTCGCGCTCGCCCCCAGCATCGCGCTCACGGAGCAGTACGTCCCGGCCGAGAGGTCGACGGCGCGCTGCGCCTGCTCCCGGCTCACCCCGTGCCCGGTGACGACGTGCACGACCTCCAGCGAGGTGTAGACCTTCGGGTGCGTCTCCGCGCGTTCCCCGCGCACCTCCACCCGGTAGTCCGTCACGTCCTGTCGCATCTTCCGCAGGATCGAGATCACATCCATCGCCGTGCAGCCGCCCAGCGCCATCAGCAGCAGCTCCATCGGCGTCGGGCCCTGCCCCGCGCCGCCCACATCGGCGGAGGAGTCGAGCAGGATCGACTGGCTGCTGTCGGCGGTGGCACGGAACGCCATGCCCTCGGTCAGCTGGATGGTCGCGGACTTCGTGCTCATGGGGGCGCCTCCTGCCTCGATCCTACCTCCCGCACGCCGCCGGGAGGCGTCTCGGCGCGCGCTCTGCTAGCCTCTGCTGCGACTGGAGAGGCGTGACGTGACAGGCAGCAACAGCGGTTCCAACGAGCTCTGGGGCGGGCGCTTCGAGGAGCGCCCGGACGCGCTGGTCGAGGCGTTCACCGCCTCGATCGACTTCGACCGTCGCCTCTACCGGGAGGACATCGCGGGCTCCATCGCCCATGCGCGCATGCTCGCCCGCCAGGGCATCATCCCCGCGGAGGATGCCCTGGCGATCGTCGCCGGGCTCGAGGCGATCCGCACCGACATCGATACCGGCACCTTCGCCTTCCGCGCCGACCGCGAGGACATCCACCTGAACATCGAGGCCGCGCTCGCGGAGCGCATCGGGCCCGCCGCGGGACGCCTCCACACCGCGCGCTCGCGCAACGACCAGGTCGCCACCGACCTGCGCCTGTTCACGCGCGCCGCCTGCGACGAAGCGGTCGCCCGCCTGCGCGACCTGCGCGCCGCGCTCCTCGACGTCGCCGACCGCGAGTCCGGCACGGTCATCTCCGGCTACACGCACATGCAGCACGCGCAGCCTGTGCTGCTCTCCCACCACCTGCTGGCGTACGAGGAGATGTTCGCGCGCGACACGGAGCGCTTCACGCAGGCGCGTGCGCGCGTGAACGTGATGCCGCTCGGCGCGGGCGCGCTGGCCGGCGTGACCTACCCTGTCGACCGCGAGTCGGTCGCCGAGGAGCTGGGCTTCGACGCCGTCGCTCGCAACTCCCTCGACGCCGTCTCCGATCGCGACTTCGTGGTGGATGTGCACGCCGCCGCCGCGCTCGCGATGGTGCACCTCTCCCGCATCGCCGAGGAGATCGTGCTCTGGTCGACCCTCGAGTTCGCGCTGATCCGCCTGCCGGACACGTTCTCCACCGGCTCCAGCATCATGCCGCAGAAGAAGAACCCGGACGTCGCGGAGTTGCTCCGAGGCAAGAGCGCGCGCGCCATCGGCAACCTGGTGCAGGCCCTCACGCTCATCAAGGCGCAGCCGCTCGCCTACAACCGCGATATGCAGGAGGACAAGCAGCCGCTGTTCGACACCGTCGACACGCTGCTCGCATCGCTGACCGTGACGGCAGCGATGCTGCCCGCGCTGACCTTCGATGCCGAGCGCGGCGCGCAGTCCGCCGTCGGCGCGTTCGCGCTCGCGACCGACCTCGCCGACTATCTCGCCAAGCGCGGCGTGCCCTTCCGAGAGGCGCACGGCGCCGTGGGCTCGCTCGTCGC
>Ga0172380_10007406_pt1 | contig 12343 bp, 25 predicted proteins | sample Leawe162metaG_FD_119747 | JGI IMG/M metagenome (GOLD analysis project Ga0172380, IMG submission 119747) | Leachate microbial communities from a municipal landfill in Southern Ontario, Canada - Leachate well 162 metaG | ecosystem: Engineered > Solid waste > Landfill > Unclassified | place...
GAACCTCGAAGCGTAGATACTGGAGAATTTCTTAATTCAGTTGAAATAGTTAATCAAGGAGATGGTGAAGTAGCTATTGAATCAGACGTACCTCAAGCAGATTATATGGAATATGGTACTTCAAAAATACCTGCAAGAAGACATTTTAGTGCTACTATTGATAGAGAAACAGATAAAATTACTAATGATATGCAAGCAGAAATGAATAAAGTATCATAAAATAGCCTATATAGTTGAAGATACATACATTTATATACTACATATACCTTATATATACATCATATTAAAATGAAATCAAATAGCAAATTTAAAAAGATTGGAGCAGTAGTTGCAATAGGTCTACTTATGAGTTTAGCAGTAATGCCTATAATTGATGCTGCTTGTATTCCTCAAGTTGACGGAACAGATTATACTTTAGTAACTTATGGTGACCCTTCTGTAAATCAATATAGATTTGATAATTGGTTAACAACAACGCCAACAAACTTCTTATCTTATAGTATTAATAATATAGTAGGAACAACTCAAAGTATAAGTGTTAGATATAGAGAAGATGGTAAAGATTGGACTGATACTAAAGTTCTTTCATTAACTGAAAATAAAATATACAATATATCTCTAAATCTTGTTCAAGAAGTTAATAATAAATATAGACTTGAAATATACATAGATAATGAACTTCAATCTTATTACATTCCTCTACCAGAAGGACTAACTGGGGATAAACTTTTTATTGGTGATATAGCTACTTCTGAATATTCTAATATTAGAACTTGTGATACTTTAATTGAACCAGTATGTGATATTAATAATTTAGGATTATGTACTACGCAAGAAGAATGTATTGCTATTACTGGAGCTTATTGGATTAATAATGCTTGTACTAATGTTTGTACTCCCAATTGGAGTGTTGGTGCTTGGTCATCTTGTTTAGATGGACAAAAGACAAGAATAGTTACAGATTTAAATGCTTGTGGTATTGATACAGACAAACCTATTGCTATAATGACTTGTAGTTCAAGTAGTAGCAGTTCAAGTAGTCATCATCACCATAATGACGATGACGACGATGATGTTCCGATAATTAACGATACTACTGTAGACCCAATAATTAACGATACTAATGATACTATAATAATACCTACACCAATACCTGAAGTAAAACCTTCATTTTGGCAAAAAAACTGGATGTGGTTATCTGCTGCTGGTTTAGTAGTAGTTGGTGGAATAACTACTCTATTTATGCTTAATTCTAAGAAGAAAAAGACAAAAAAGAAGTAATCTATATAGTATAAATGATATGTCTTTATATACTATATATACGTTATATATATATGATTAACAAAAATAAAATTGTTACTGTAGCATTATTTAAAAATGATGTTAAGAAACTAAATAAGATGAAGGAATCTCCTTACGAAGGCGTTAAGTTTGTAGTAAGAAGAATATTAAATAAAGAAAGAGAGTCAAATGGTACAAAATCTTAAGCAATTTAAGAGTTTATCAAATACAGACAAATTATGTGTTCTGTATCAAAAGCAAATAGAAACTTTGAATTCTATTGGCTATAAAGTAAATAATATATCAAAAGATGTTTTTAAGTTAAAAGTTATAACTTTTATTACAACAGCATTAATTACTGTTTTGACAATAATTACATTTACATGATAATTAATAATTAAGCCGAGAGGCAACTGAAAGGAGGAATGATGATGAAATGATGGACGAAGAAGATATGATGGTTTTTCTTAATAAGAAATGTTCTATAAAAACAGTTGAGAATTTATTCTTTACGGTTGATGTTGAAAAAATAGAAAATGGTAATATAATAGGAACTGATAAATATGCTGAACCTATAAGTCTCTGTATTTCAGAGATAGTAAGATGTTTTGTTGTTTCTGGTACAGATAGAAAATGGTAAATGATGATAAGATATTAACATTTGAATATCAAAAGAATAAATCTATTATTGATGATATAAATGAAGGTATTAATGATGCTAATGAAAGAATTAACTACTATAACGAATGTCTTAAAACTGAAACTGATTCTAATGAAATTCTTATAATTCAGCAAGGTTTAGAAGCTGAAGAAGAAATGCTTAGAATATATAATAAGAGATTAGTAGAAGCTGAAAATCCTAATAGTTTTATTGATGAAGATTTTGAGAAGAAATGGATAGAAGTAATACAACCTAAACTTAAGTTAGAAAGAGAAAGAAGTAAACAAGAGAAAGAACTTGAAGTAAAAGACACTGAGGTAGATAAGTTATTTGAAGATAATCACTTTTGGAGTGGAAAGGATTTACTTAAATCTAATCTAAAGAAACAACACTGGTTTGTTAATGATATTATTGCTGAACACAACTTTACTATGTTTTATGGTAGAGCATCAGCATATAAGACTTGGTTAGCAATTAACCTTGCTATTAGCTTATCTTGTGGTAAACCTTGGCTAAAGGATGTTATGACTGAAAAAGTTAAGGTATTATACTTAGATAACGAATCTAATGATGTTGAAGCTAAAAGAAGATTAACTATGGTTTTGAATGGAATGAACCTGTCTGATAAAGAAAAGGATGATGTTAATGATAACTTCTATTACTTTAATCCTAATGAACCTCTTAATAATTATATGTTAAGAAGAGCAATAAAGAGAAAAGTAAAGGAATGTGGAATTAAGGTTATTTTTGTAGATAGTTTTATAGAATTTACTTCACATAATGAAAATGACTCAAGAGAGAATTCGATATTCTTTGCTGCATTAAAGAAGATGCAAAAAGAATTAGATGTTACTTTCGTGTTTATACATCACCAAGGTAAAGCTACAGATTCTAATAAACACATATTAGATGTTGCAAGAGGAAGTAGTCAGATTATTGGATGTATGAGAAATGCATTCGAATTTAAGACTGGTAGAGATAATACTGTAGTTATTAATCATTCTAAATCTAATCTTTGTAAGAAGAGAGAAGATGTTGGAGTGAGAGTAAACTTTGATGAAGAGTATGAGGATAATAAGGTTACTTTTGATAAGGTTGAGGTTACTGATGTTAAATTAGTTAAACCTATTGCTGAAGACTTAGCTGATAAGATTATCGCTTGGACTAATATTAAGAGTATAACTGAATTCAAGACTAAAGATGTTAGAATTAATTTCGCTACGTATAAAGGTAGCCAAATTACTAATGCTTTGAATATGTTAGTTGCTGATGATACACTGAAAAACCCTTCAAAAGGTAAGTATTGTGTAAATAATGATTAAAATGATTAAAAAATGATTAATGATTATTTAATCAAAGACATTAATAAACGCACTATATCTATCTCTAAAGATATAGTGCTTTATGTTTAGTTAAAAAATAATGATTAAAATGATTAAATACTATAAGTAATCATCTTTTAATAATCATTATTTATGGATATTATTATTATTTTTATGGCAAATTTAAAGCCAAAACAATAAAAAACAGCTAATAACTGTATAAAATTATTATAAATAAATAGATGGAGGATGAACGATGATAGTAAAAGAAATGATATTTAATAATGAAAGTTATAATTATATTTCAGGAAATGACATATCTGGAAGAGGTTATGTGCCTATTTTAGATAGATTAGATGTTGCTGAACAAGCAATTGCTTATTTAATTAAGGAAAACAAACAACTGAAACAACAATTGTGGCAAGAAAAGAAAGATAGTTTATATATCTGTGATTAAATAATAGTATATATACCTTAAAAACCAGTATTTTAACCTTAAAACGCATATAAAAACTCATTATATAAGATTATATAACAATCTATATAGTATTTTTGATATGCGTTTATAAACTATAAAGTATTCATAAAAATGAAAGGTTGGTTAGAATGCAAACTCTTTCATATCAAGCTTGGATATATTGGGTTACTAACCAACTACAAGCAAAAAATAGGTGAGTCAGTAAAGGTGAAATTTATTTCTTAAATCTCGCTTGGGCCTTAAACTGACAAACTAAATAACTAAAATGAAAAATAAAGATAAACAAAAGAAAGAAGTAAAGTATGATGAAGAAGGCAGAGAGATAATTGCTGAAAATATAAAATTTACAATAGAGGCAGCTATTACAACCTTAGAATATTTAGAATAATTTCTATTATATACTCTAATATATATATTATAACATATACATTAAAATGGTAACATATAAAACAACAGATGAAGATGAAGAAAATGATTTTGATATTGATAATTTTGAAGACGAGGAAGAAGGAGATGATGACGAATGACTAACGGAATTTGGTCAGTAGGAAGTGTAACTGACTTTGTTGGTAATCTCGTAGGATGGACAAATATTCCTGTCGGGATAAGTGGCACAACATTTAGTAATCTTGTGGAACAAGTTATAAATTATTGTGAATTATATGCGACAGTAACAATTACATCGTCAGCAATACCTGAAGTTTATCAACCTGCAATAATAGACCTTTCACATAGTAAATTATTATTTGCAATAGAAGCAAATAATGGTGGTATAGGAAATGTAAGTTTAGGAGAATTGACAATAGGAGCAGGAAATAGTGGATATGTTGAATTAGCAAAACAACTTAGAGAAGATGGAGATAAACGTCTTCATGAATTACAAAGAACAATTAGAACAAAAAGGGTTATAGGAGGGTATTAATATGAACGGATTACAATATATGGCAATTAGTGGAAATATGATAGAATTAGGAGTTACAGGTTCACAAGCACTACAATTAGTGTTATTATGTGGAGTAGCAAACGGTTCAGTAGTAGTTCCAATATCAGTAAGTGGTAATGGAGTGTTGCTTTAATTAAAATGACAAATACGGAAAAAGGTAAATTGTATATTAGCGGAATAGCAGTGAAAGAGGGAATTAGTAAGAACAATAGAAAGTATGTAGCTAAAGAGCTTGATAAATTTGCTAAGACTTTAAAAAAGAGACCTATAATGAAAGACCATTCGGGAACTACTGATTCTGTAATAGGTAAGGTTACTGAAGCAAGTTCTATCGATAATGGGAAGATGGTCACTTATAAAGGATGGGTTAAAGGTGAGGATATTATTGAAAAAATTAAAGATGGAAGAATATCGGAAGTAAGCATTGGTGCTTTTAGTAGAAGAATAGTTAGAGATAAGGAAGATGAGAATGTTATGATACCAATAGATATGGAAGCAATGGAATTATCAGTAACCCCAATTCCTGGAGTAAATGGAACATCAGTAATGCCACAAGAAAATAGCTCAAATTACAACATAAACCCAGCTAAAATCAACGATAATACTCAAATCAATACAAATACTCATAAAGATGAATCTACAGTAGAATTAGAGCATTTTAAAGAGAAAGAGAGTCAAGAATTAAATAATAAAAAGGAGCATTTAAAATACAACAAAATGGTAGATTACAAATTAATTGCAGAACTTCAAACACAAATTGAAGCTTTGAAGAAAAAAACAAATGTTAGTAATGAAGATGTGAGTACATCAGAGGATTTCGATGGTTATGTAATGGAACAATCTGAATCAGGTCGAGGTTACTCATTTTTTAAATATTACTAAGAGGCATAAAATGGAAAATATTAAAGACGATGGATTAAATACAGAATTTAATTTAATAGCTAAAGAAATAGATAAAGTATCAGACGTAGTATGTGAAACATTAGCAAGTTTAGGTATGGAGAATATAACAAGTATAGAAGTAAGTAAGTTACCTTCTGTGTTTGCAGTATTAAATAGAAAATTAGAAAAGAAGAACGAAGGAAAAGACTTTACTTTTGCAAAGGTAAGAGTAAATCCTTCAAATGGTCATAAATTACTTAGTGTAAATCCTGAAGCAACAGATATTAAAGTAGGAGATTGGGTATGTATTACAAAGATTAACGGTATAAACGATAGTACAAACATAGTTAAGTTAATGGAAAAATTAGAAGCAGTAGAAAATCAACCACTAATACCTCCATACGATGAACAAACAAAATTAAAGGAAATGGGAGTAAAGATGAGTAAAAATGGGCATTATATGTCAAGTAATATTAAAATGAAAGATTTAGATAAATACGTAGAAAGAGTAACTAATAAATTAAATGAGGAAGAAGCAAAAGAAACAATAGAATTCTTTGCTGCTAAGTTTAAAAAAACACCAATAGCTAATATTCATTCTGATAGTAACATATCAGACGAAGAAATAAATAAAATAATGGGAGAGTCAAATTAAAATGGAAACAAATCAAAAGATATTGGAAATTGTTAAAAAAGCCATTCTTGAAGTCAATGCAATTGAACCTTCAAGAGATGGACAAAATATGACAATGGAAGATTTTAGATACAAACAACTTGATTTTTGTCTTAATGAAGCACTTATTGCTGCACAATGTATAGCAGATGTGCCTGAATATTTAAGAGCAAAATCAACATATTAAATGAAAGGAGTAAAAAGATAATGAAATATAACGAAAAACTTGAAGCACAAGCTAAAAAGTTAATCGAAGAAAACTACATCTATGATAATGGATGTTTTTTCAAGGTTAGTTCAGAAGCAGAAGCAAAAGCACTTAGAGAACAAATAGCTCAAAGAAAGAAAAAGATAGCTTAGTTATTCATTATCTCAAATTATGATGAAAAAAAGAATGATGACCTCAAATTCAGGCTTGGATTTGAAACAAACAACGGAAATGAATAAAGATTTAATAAAACAAATAGAATTATTAAAACAAACTATTAATTTATTAGAAGATATAAAAATTCAACAAGAAGAAAGAATAAAGAATTTCGAATTTAAATTAGAAAATATACAAAAAGCTATTTCTACAAATATTTTAATTTCAAATATTGAACAAAGGGAGAATTCTATTTATAATGATAGAGTTACTTATATAGGATGATACAATCAAGTACTTTTATCGAAAATATAGTGTTGTTCATCAGGGATAAACTCAGAGCACAAATAACAGACCCAATTTCAAGAGCTGGTAATGGAACATCGTTTGTATTTACAAGTTATCCAAAAGTTCAAGTACAATATCCAATTATAACAGTTAAACAATTAAATCTACAAACAAGAAAATTAGGTATGTCATCAGAAACACATTTTGCTACAATAGGTTTAGAAGTAAGAATATGGGCAAGAAATAGTAAAGAGTGCGACGAATTAAGTAGTGACGTAGTAGATGCTTTAAGACAAGCAGAATATGGAAGTGAAGGAACAGATATTGAAGGCATATATGGTTTCCAAATAACTTCGATGACACCATTAGTAGAATTGAGTGGGGATAACACAATTCATAATAAAATATTAGGAGTAAAATATTCAGCAATATTAAGTTAAAATGAAATTCATAATTATAAATTTAAAAGGAGGTTTTAAACAATAAATGGCACTATATATAGCAGACGACAATAAATGTCTGTTTATGTACGAATCAGGAACATACGCAACAGTAAGTGGTACTTCAGGAAATTGGATGGGATTAGTAACTAATCATACACCAAAAGACGAAGAAAATGTAGTTCAACTTAGATATACAGGAACATTAAGTAGAGGAGTAGGTCAAATGGTAAACACTATAAAGAATTATGGTGGAACTGTAACATACTATCCTCAAGATATGAGAATGTTTAATTTTGCATTAGGTTCAGTAGTAGATTCTGGAAGCCCATCACCTTATACTCACGTAATCAGTGAAGTAGATAGTGATAGTGTTTACGCATATACATCAGGAACTGGAAGAAATCAAAACTTTGCATCTTTCACTATAGTAGATAGTAAGAAAGGAGTAAGTGATGGTGAATACCAAGTTAGAAAGTATAATGGATGTGTAGTAGATAGTCTTTCAATGAAAATCGCTAATGGAGAACCAGTAGAATGTGAATTGAATTATATGGCACAAAGTTTAACATTAGGAAGTAAGGCAACAGACTCACCAAATATAGCAGATGAAGATACAAGTAGACCTTATTTATGGAGTGATGTTAAATTCCATAAACCAAGTGGAACTGTTATTGATGAAGTAAGTGATTTATCATTTAGTATCAACAATAATTTAGATAGAAGACACTATGATAACGGAAGTAAGGTAGTAAATAACTTAACACCATTAGCAAGAGATTACGAAGTAACAATGACTATGGATGCAAATTCAAGTGATGCAATGACTCTTTATGAGACAAATTGGCAAAACGGAACAGCATTCAACGCAATGATAGAAATGATTATCTCTGCAGGAAGTGAAGATGCATTCGTGGTAATGAGTGGATGTAAAATTACATCATTCGAATCACCATCTCCATCAGAAGGAGTTAATGAATACAATATTACATTTGTTCCAGCAAACGTTACAATAAACAGCAACGACTTAATAGAAAAATATACACCCTGGTAATTTTACTATAGTGTAATTTCAGATATGGAAGTAAAAACAAATATAATGAGTCATGAAAGTTTAAAATACTACTTAGAAGTATAAAATGAATATTAAAAGTATATTAGATAATGGAAGAGAATTAATAATGAAAACTGGAGGTTTATCAACCCAAATAAATATAATTTCATTTGCAGTTGTACCAACATCTTATGATGACGATATAACTCAAACTATTACAGGTAGTGTAACAATAAGTGGATTAGTATTTCCTATAACTACCAAATTCGGTAGTAGAGAAGCACTGCTTCTTGAACAAGGTAAAGTACTAACCACTGATAAGACTCTATTTATAGGAAGTGCAAATCTTTCAGGAAATATATTAGTAGGAATTGGAAGTAATAAATATTCAATTATTCCTGATGGAGTTACGAAATATGAAATAGGTGGAAATCAAATATATAATAAATTATTTATTAGGAATATTGTAGGAGGAAGTTTATGGTAAGAGATAAAATAAAAACACCTGGTAAGATGAGAGAATTGGCTGCAGGTTTATTAAGAAGTGCAGCAAGAATGGAAAATAAACAAAACGAGCTAAACGAACCTGTTACTAAAATTAGAAATGAAGAACCAAGTAGATTTCTTGTATATAAACCAAGTAATGTAATTAGAAATGATGTTGAAACAATAAAACCTATGGAAAAAACAATTGCAAGTCTATTAGGAGCTAAGATAGGAAGAACTGGATATTTAGAAATAGAATCTAACGGAAAGACTCATATTAAAGATGGAGATAATAATTAAATGAACGAAGAAATGGCAAGTATAACTGAAAAACATTTACATACATATGGAGTAGATGGAGATGGTAATGGAATGACTTATATGACTTTACCAGTAGAAGGTAAAGTAGAAAATCATACTCATCAAATTAATGAGTTAAAAGTAGAAATGATGAACGGTCATGAACATACAATAGAAACTTATGAAGAATCTAAGGAAAAGAAAAAAATAACATTAAAAGAGGAAGTATTGACAGAAAAAGAAAGAAAATCAAAAGACTTATTAGAAATAGAATTAAAAGCTGAACAAAAAAGATTAAAGTTATGGTATAAAATATTTAGTGAATGGAAGAAAGCAAATCCTGGTATGAATCCACAATGTTCAGATTATTTAGCAATAAAATCAACACAATTATTAGAAGACGAAGAAGATGAAATTAATAGACAAAAGATAGAAAGAGGATTAATATAAATGAAGATATTTGAAAGAAATTTAATGAGAGATTTTAAAATGAACGAACAAGAAGCAATAAGAGTAGGAAAATATATCAGAGAAAAGATTAAAAATACTAAAATAGAAACAATAAAAAATACAAGTGAAAGTAATTTTATATTCAAAAATAAATTAAAGGAGGATAAATAAAAAATGGGAGAGTTAACAAAAAACGATTTAGTCTTTACAAGAGGACAAGACGGTGCTTTAATTTCACAAGAAGTAGCATTAGAAAATATTGAAGGAAATCCAACAGTTAAGATAATACCTTTAACAAGAGGAAAGCTTCAAGAAATATATGCAATAGCTACAAATGGAACACCAGAAGAAAAAGCAAAAGCAGATAATGATGTTATTAAGAATGGTTTAGTTTCACCTAAATTAACTGAACAAGAAATAGAAGATATAAAACCACAAATGGCTTTAGCAATTGTTCAATCAATCTTAGCTATATCATTAGGAATTAGTCAGAAAGAAGTTGAAGCAAAAACAAAAGAACAATTGATATTACAACAAGAATATCAATTAAAAAAAAAATAGAGAGTGAGCAAGACATGATGCTATGGTTACATGAACAAGGTTACAATTTTTTTAATATTCCAAAACTAACATACCCTGAAATAGGAATGTTAGCAGAGGCATGTAGCAGAAAATCAAAAAAACAAGAAAACGCAAATAAAAGAATGGAAAGACAAACACAACAATCGAGGTTTAGAAGAAGATAATGGCACTTAGTAGTCTATTAGGTGGTGCATTAGGAGGAGCAGGAGTATCTATTGTTATAAATGCAATAGATAACTTTAGTAAGACAATTAAATCCGCTGAAACAGAAATGTCTGGTTTAACTGGATTTGTTCAAAAGAATGCTGCATCAATAGCTATGGCCGGAGCAGCAATTACTACAGTGGGTGTTGCAGGAGTAGCAACTTTAACAAGTTGGACATCAGCAGCAGCAGAAACAGTTAGTATTCAAACAGCATTTAATAATTTAGTAGGAGAAGATGCACCAAAGATGTTAGCTAATTTAGAAGAAGCAACAGCAGGAACGGTAAGTCAAATGGATTTGATGACTCAAGCAAATCAAGCTCTATTATTAGGTATAGACTCAGAAGCATTACCTACAATGTTTAAAGGAGCATTAGCTGCAGCACAAGCAACAGGAGTACCTGTAAGTAAAGCAATTGCAGATATTACAACAGGTATTGGTAGACAATCTAAATTAATTCTTGATAACTTAGGTATAATAGTCAATACAGAAAAAGCATATGAAGATTATGCAACACAAATAGGAAAAACAGCAAGTGAATTAACTGATGCGGAAAAGAAAACAGCATTTATGAATGCAACTATGGAAGCGTTAAATAAAAATGCAGCTAATATTGGACCTCTTGATGAAAATGCATTAGCAACACAAAGATTAACTAAACAATATGATGATATGAAACAAACAATAGGGGAAGCATTAATTCCAGTTCTAACTTTCTTCGTAGAAAAAATTACAGCAGTATTTGAGTGGTTTAATGCATTACCAGGACCAGTTCAAAATATGATTGCAGTAGCAGCAGCATTAGCAGCAGGATTATTAATATTAGCAGGAGTAGTATTAGTATTAACAGCAGCAACAACAGCATTTACAGCAGTTAATATTTGGTGGATTGCAATAGTGGTTGCAGTAATAGCAATTATAGCAGCATTAGTAGCAGCAGGAATATGGTTAGCTAATAATTGGGAAAATTTAAAAATAGCTGCTCAAAACTTAGGTATATTTTTAAAGAATGTATTTATAGGAATTCATAATGTAGTAATTGGTGTTTGGAATGGAATTGTAGGGTTTATTCAAACAAGTATAAATAATATTATTAATATGGTTAATAAAGTAATAAGTTCTATGAATAAGATACCAGGAATTAATATTAGTAAATTATCAAATGTTAATTTAGGAAAGTATATGGGAACAATGATGGAATATGAAAAATATACACCTTATGTTTCTACAGAAACAGCATCAACTGGTACTACTATTAATATAACAGGAGATAACTATGGTACAGACCCTGATGCAATAGCTGAAGCAATAAATACAAGTTTAAAAAATTCAATAAATATTTAATAAAATGAAAGGAGGATATAAATAATGATAGATTTAATGAAATTGAAAGGAGCATTTATAATTGTAAATAGTTCTACTGGACAAACAGTATCAGTACCTAATACAACAATGAATGTAGGTTTTTCTACTATTAGTGCGTTAGCTGGGAGCGGTATTACTGCTCCAAATAAGTTTAGCCATATTGCAGTAGGATTAGGTTCAAGTACAGTTGCAGTAACTGATACTATTTTAGGTAGCGAATACTTAAGGGCAGCATCTACTCAAAGTCAAACAACAACTACTGTTACAAATGATACTTTAACTATGATAGGTAGTTTTAGCATTGATGCAACAAAAACAATTAATGAAGCAGGAATATTTAATCATGCTACATTAGATACTGGTAGTATGTTAGCAAGAACTTGTTTTGCAGATATAAATTGTGCTTCAGGAGATAGCGTAAATACAACATGGACAGTAAAGTTCAGTTAAATAAATTATTAAGAATTGAAATAGAAATGAAGTTAAATAATATAGAGATTATAAAATGGCATTAATAGATAATTTAGTTTCTTATTATAAATTAGATGAAACTTCTGGAACTACTGCAA
>Ga0172380_10007407_pt1 | contig 12343 bp, 13 predicted proteins | sample Leawe162metaG_FD_119747 | JGI IMG/M metagenome (GOLD analysis project Ga0172380, IMG submission 119747) | Leachate microbial communities from a municipal landfill in Southern Ontario, Canada - Leachate well 162 metaG | ecosystem: Engineered > Solid waste > Landfill > Unclassified | place...
CACCTCCCCCCTTGCGGGGGAGGATGGGAGGGGGGTGAGCGGCTCCGCCGGCTGCGGCACGGAGGCACCGCGTGTCTGATCTCTCCAACGCCGCGCCGCCCCGCCCCGGCTTCAGGCTCCCCGGCCTCGGCGCCATCGGCAGGACCGTCGGCAGCTCCGATATCGGGCTGGCCGTCGGCATCATGGCGATCATCATCGTCCTCATCCTGCCGCTGCCGCCGCTGCTGCTCGACGGCCTGCTCGCCATCTCGATCGTGTTCTCGGTGCTGATCCTGATGACGGCGCTGTTCATCCAGACGCCGCTCGAATTCTCGAGCTTCCCCACCGTCCTGCTCATCGCCGCGATGATGCGGCTGGCGCTCAACCTCGCCAGCACGCGCCTGATCCTCGCCGACGGCCACAACGGCACCGACGCCGCCGGCCACGTCATCGAGGCCTTCGGCAATTTCGTGATGCGCGGCAACTTCATCATCGGCGTGGTGGTCTTCACCATCCTGATCATCGTCAACTTCATCGTCATCACCAAGGGTTCGGGCCGCATCGCCGAGGTCGCCGCCCGCTTCAACCTCGATGCCATGCCCGGCAAGCAGATGGCGATCGACGCCGACCTTTCTGCCGGCCTCATCGACGAGGCGACGGCGCGCCAGCGCCGCGAGACGCTGGAGGCTGAGAGCGCTTTTTTCGGCAACATGGACGGCGCCTCCAAGTTCGTGCGCGGCGATGCCATCGCCGGCCTGCTCATCACCTTCATCAACATCGTCGCCGGCATGGTCATCGGCATGATGCAGCAGGGGCTGAGCTTCGAGGAGGCCGGCAACTACTATACCCTGCTCACCGTCGGCGACGGCCTGGTCAGCCAGATTCCCGCGCTCATCGTCTCCACCGCCGCCGGCATGCTGGTCTCCAAGGCCGGCGTTACCGGCTCGGCCGACAAGGCGCTGGTTATCCAGTTTACCAGCTATCCCAAGGCGCTGGGCATGTCGGCGGCGGTCATCGGCGCTCTCGCGCTGTTGCCCGGCATGCCGATTATCCCCTTCGTCGCGCTCGCCGGCGGCGTCGGCTTCCTGGCCTACCGCTCGAGCCAGAAAAAGACCGCTGCCCGCGCCGTGACCGCCGCCGAGGACATCGTCAAGCAGGCCGCGGCGCTGCCACATGAAGACGTGCCGATCGCCGACAGCCTCAGGATCGACGAGCTCAAGCTCGAGCTCGGCTACGGACTGCTGGCGCTGGTCAAGGAAGACGATACCGGCACCGACCGGCTGACCGAACAGATCAAGGCACTGCGCCGGCAACTCGCCACCGAACTCGGCTTCGTCATGCCGCCGGTGCGCATTCTCGACAACATGCAGCTCGAGCCCAACGACTACAAGGTCAAGATCAAGGAGGTGGAGGCCGGCCACGGCCAGATCTTCGCCAACCAATTGATGATCATGGACCCCATGGGCAAGCAGATCGCGCTCCCCGGCATCCACACCACCGAGCCCACCTTCGGCCTGCCCGCGACCTGGATCGAGCCGGCGCTGCGCGACGAGGCGGAATTGCACGGCTACTCGATCATCGACCCCTCGACCGTGATCTCCACCCACCTGACCGAGGTGCTGAAGGCCAATATCGCCGACCTCTTGAGCTATGCCAACGTGCAGTCGCTGCTGTCCGGCCTCTCCAAGGACCAGCAGAAGCTGGTGGAGGACATCGTCCCCTCCCAGATCTCGGTGTCGGGCGTGCAGCGCGTGCTGCAGACGCTGCTGGCCGAGCGCATCTCCATCCGCGACCTGCCCACCATCCTCGAAGGCATCGCCGAAGTCGCCGGCCCGGGCCGCACCCCGCAGATGCTCGCCGAGCATGTGCGCGCCCGCCTGTCCCGCCAGCTCTGCGCCGCCAATCTCGGGGCGGACGGCAACCTGCCGCTGCTCACGCTGTCGCCGCAATGGGAACGCGACTTCGCCGAGGCCATGAGCGGGGACGGCGCCGAGCGCCACCTCGCCATGGCGCCCTCTAAGCTGCAGCAGTTCATCGCCGCCATCCAGCAGGGCTTCGAAAACGCCGCGCAGTCGGGCGAACTGCCGGTGCTCATCACCTCGCCCGGCATCCGCCCGCACGTGCGCGCCATCATCGAGCGCTTCCGTCCCCAGACCGTGGTGATGAGCCAGAACGAGGTGCACCCGCGCGTGCGGCTCAAGACGCTCGGATCGGTCTAGGCTAGCAGGCCAGGGCGCGCACGTGCCCCTGATCGGCATACCCCAGGATCTTGCGGTCGCGCGTCACCACGACCAGATCCATCGCCCGCGCGGTGGCGACAAGGATGCGATCCGCAGGATCGCTGTGGATCGCTCCGGGAAGAAACGAGGAGTCAATCAGGATTTCCGCCGAGAGATCGGCCACGGCGAAGCCGGCGTCCACGATGAGCCGGGAGAACCACGCATGCGGGGAAATCGGGGACGCCAGCCCGCCTTTCGCGACGAGCACCCCTCTCTCCCAGGCGGTGATGGGCGACACGAAGATGGACCTTCCCTCGTGGAACGCTCCGTCGATGGCATCCACGGCCTCTTGCGCCAGCGGCGCGTCCTCCGTGATCCAGATCGCTGCGCAAGTATCGAGCAGCAGCCGGGTGCTAGCTGCCATACACCTCGCCCCATTCCGGCTCTGCCGGCTCAGTGAGGTCGGTGCCGGACCTGATGATGGTGGTTCCCTTGAGCGCACCCCAGGCGGGATGACGGCCCTTGGGCCGCGCTGCCGGCTCGTCCCTCGAAGCTTCGTCCTTGTCCTGCTTTGCGAATACGACCCGCTCGCCCTCGAGGTCGACCTGCTCGGTGCGGTATCCCGCGGCCAGCCACGCCCGCGTCATCACGTTGTTGCTTGGATTGTTGCTCCACCAGGCGCGGTAGGATTTCGACGCCGGCAACTTGAAGCCCAGAACCTTCTCGATTTCCGAGAAACTCATGGGAATACGGGTCTGTCCACGGCGCACGAGGTGCTCGGTCAGATGGTCGTATTTCGACAAGACACCCTCCTCAGCGAGGGAAAACTACACACACTTCTACCATGTGTAAACACTGTTGCCGTCAGCACTCCGGCAGGGCGACGCTGAGGCCGCCGAGCGAGGTTTCCTTGTACTTCTCGTCCATGTCGCGGCCGGTCTGGCGCATGGTTTCAATGCAGGCGTCGAGCGGCACGATATGGCTGCCGTCGCCGAGCGCCGCCAGCGAGGCCGCCGCCACCGCCTTGACCGCGCCCATGCCGTTGCGCTCGATGCACGGCACCTGCACCAGCCCGCGGATCGGATCGCAGGTCATTCCCAGGTGGTGTTCGAGCGCGATCTCGGCGGCGTTCTCGACCTGCTCGTTGCTGCCGCCCAGCGCCGCGCACAGCGCCGCCGCGGCCATCGCCGAGGCCGAGCCGACCTCGCCCTGGCAGCCCACCTCCGCCCCCGAAATCGAGGCGTTGTACTTGATCAGCCCGCCGATCGCGGCGGCGGTCAGCAGCATGTCCGGCACGTGTTCGCGGCTGGCCCCGGGCACGAGGTCGAGATAGTGGCGGATGACCGCCGGGATCACCCCGGCGGCGCCGTTGGTGGGCGCCGTCACCACCTGCCCGCCGGCGGCATTTTCTTCGTTCACCGCCATGGCGTAGGCCGACAGCCAGTCGACTGCCGAATGCAGCGGCGCCGCATTGGCCCCGCGCCGCGTCTCGAGCTGCTCGCGCATCCCGCTGGCGCGCCGCTTGACGTTGAGCCCGCCCGGCAGGATGCCCTCGCCCACCAGCCCGCGGTCGATGCAGCGGTCCATCACCTCCCACACCCGGACGAGTCCGTGCTCGAGGTCGGGGGCGCTGCGCCGCACCAGTTCGTTGGCGCGCTTCATCTGCGCGATGGTGAGGCCGGACGATGTGCCCATCTGCAGCATCTGCGCGGCGGTGGAGAACGGAAACGGCACCTCGTCGCCGCCCGGCTGGTGGGCCGCGTCGGCCTCGATCTCGGCCTCGCTGAGGACGAAGCCGCCCCCCACCGAATAGTAGGTTTCCTCGAAGACCGAGGTGCCGCCGGCATCGACCAGCCGGAAGGTCATGGCATTGGGGTGCGCCGGCAGGCGTTTGCCGCGCTCGGGCACCACCGTGGCGACGGGATCGAGCGTCAGTACGCGCCCGCGGCCGATGTCGAGCCGGTGATGCACCCCGAGGTCCGCGAGCTCGCGATCGGCGACGCCGCGGTCGTAGTTCTCCGGCGAGAACCCGAGCAGGCCCACGAGCACGGCGCGGAAGGTGCCGTGTCCCTCGCCGGTATAGGCCAGCGAACCGTAAAGATGGCAGCGCACCGCCAGCGGCCCCGGCTGCTTGAGCGCCACGCCGCGGGCGGCATCGATGAAGCGGCTCGCCGCGATCATCGGCCCCATCGTATGCGACGACGACGGGCCGACGCTCACCTTGAAGATATCGAAGACGCTGAGGAACATTTCGCCACTCCCCCCGGTGGCCTCGTCAGTCTGGGGCGGCCGGGCGGCCCGGTCAAGACCATCCCGGGCCTGTCTCAACCGAAAGCCAAGGGCCCGGCGCCGCGCCGGCGGGGCGTGCGGAACGCTTGCGCATGAGCGGACGTTGTCGGGTCATAGTGGCCGTGCAGCGCTCCACTGCCCAGCGTCGTGCCGCACGGCCCTGTTCATCGCAACGACGAACCCCTGGAGACTACAATGATCCGCACCCTCCTGACCACCACCGCGTTCGCCGCCCTGCTGGCGACGGGCGCCATCGCCCAGGACGCCGCAGTCCCGGCCGAACGGCCGGCCGCCGCGGGCGACCTGCTCTCGCACGGCTATCAGATGGTCGACACCGACGGGCTCGCCAGCCGTCTGCTCGGCTTTCCGGTCTACGCTTCCGCTGCCGCCGACGCCGAACGCATCGGCGAGATCAACGATCTCGTGATCAATGCGGCGGGCGACGTCGCCGCCGTGATCGTCGGCGTCGGCGGCTTCCTCGGCGTCGGCGAGAAGAACGTCGCCGTCGATTACGCCGAACTCGAATGGGCCATCGCCGACGACAATACCGAACGCCTCGTGCTCGGCGTCAACAAGGAAGCGCTGAACGCCGCCCCGGCCGTCGAACTGCTGGACGACCAGGCCGCCGGCAAGATGGCCCAGGCCCAGCCGGTGCCGGCCACCGACAAGATGGCGGACCCCACCCAGACCGGTTCGGTCAGCACCCAGCCCGGCGCTGCTGCTGCCCCGTCAACCTTCGACCGCAGCACCCTCAACGATCTCGACGAACTGACGCTGACGGCCGAGGAGCTCATCGGCACAGATGTCTACGGCCCCAATGACGAGCACGTCGGCACCATCGGCGATTTCGTGCTGGCCGAAGACGGCAAGGCCATCGACGCTATCATTGTCGATGTCGGCGGCTTCCTGGGCATGGGCGCCAAGGAAGTGGCGATCGGCTTCGAGAATCTCGATTTTGCCGCCGACGCCAACAACAACCGCTACCTGCTGCTCAATGTCACCAAGGCGCAACTGGAGGAGCAGGCGGCGTTCAACCGCGACACCTACGCCAACGAGCGCGATACCCAGCGCCTGATCCTGCAGGCTTCGTAGGCTCGCAGGCCACGACGAGGGCCCGCTCCGGCGGGTCCTCTGCCGTGCCGGCGGCACGGCGCGGGCGGCAATCCGGAACCTGCGGGTTGCCCGTCGGCAAACCGCAGGAGCCCCGTCGCGGCAGGCCCATTACGTAAAGTTCTGGATGAATGGCTACGGGCGCATGTGGCGCAAGCGGCCGATCTCGTCGTATTCGGCCTGCTCGATCCGCGCCTGCTCGACACCTTCGCGGGTCTGCTCGCGCTGGTCGAGCAATTCGACCTTCTTCAGGTCTTCGACCGCCTCGGCCAGCTCGTCCTGGGCCGCCTCGAGCTTGTCCTTCATGTCCTGCGCCGACGCCAGCAGGTTGTCGCGCCGCGTCATCGCCGCCTTGGCGAAGGTCGAATAGGCGAAATGGGCGACATCGGAAATGCCGGTCTTCTGCTGCTCGATCTCGATCTGCTGGTCGAGCTCGGCCGCCATCCGCTCGAAATCGGCGATCATCATCTCGATCTGCGCCACCTGGCGGCGCTTCTCGTCGGCCTGGAACTTCTTGAACCGGATCAGGCTCTCGCCGCGCGATTTCATGACTTGTACTCCTTACCCCACCAAGCCCCGACCGAACTCGTCAGTCGCCTGCCATATCGACGATGGCCGCCAGCATGTTGTAGCCGTCGGCTATCGAGGTGCGTTCCTCCCGCTGCTGGCTCAGAAAGGCCTCCAGCGCCGGATTCATCGCGATCGCGCGGTCCACCTTCGGATCCGATCCCTTCCGGTATGCCCCCAGCCGGATCAGTTCCTCCATGTCGGCAAAGACCGACAGCAGCTCCCGCGCCTTGCCGAGCGTCGGCCGGACCGCGTGCGGGACGCAACCCGGCATGGTGCGCGAGATGGACCGCAGCACATTGACCGCCGGATAACGGCCCCGTTCGGCAATGGCGCGCTCCATCACGATATGCCCATCGAGGATGCCGCGGACGGCGTCCGCAATGGGCTCGTTATGATCGTCACCTTCAACCAAAACGGTAAACAGTCCGGTAACGGAGCCCGAATTCGCCAGCCCCGGGCCGGCGCGCTCAAGCAGCCGCGGCAGCTCGGTGAACACCGTCGGCGGGTAGCCCTTGGCCGTGGGCGGCTCGCCGATGGCGAGCCCGATCTCGCGCTGCGCCATGGCGAAGCGGGTGACGCTGTCCATCATGCACAGCACCCTTTTTCCCTGGTCGCGGAAAAACTCGCTGAGGGTGAGCGTGAGATACGCCGCCTGGCGCCGCATCAGCGCCGCTTCGTCGGAGGTGGCGACGATCACCACCGCATTCGAAATGCCCGCCTCGCCCAGATAGTCGGTGACGAACTCCTGGACCTCGCGACCGCGCTCGCCGATCAGCCCGATGACCGCCACGTCGACCTCGGCGTTGCGCGCCAGCATGCTCATCAGCACCGACTTGCCCACCCCGGAGCCGGCGAAGATGCCCATGCGCTGGCCCTCGCAGATGGTGGTGAAGGTGTTGAGCGTGCGCACCCCCATGTCGAGCGGCTCGCCCACCCGCGCCCGGTCGTGCGCCGCGAGCGGGCTGCGGCGCAGCGGGTAGGCCGTGGCGCCCCGCGCCAGCGGACCCTTGCCGTCGATCGGCTCGCCATTGGCGTCGACCACCCGGCCGAGCCAGGCGGCGCAGGGATAGACGGCGCCGTCGTGGCGGCTGAACACGGCGCGGCAGCCGAGCCGCACGCCGGTCACCGGCCCGAACGGCAGGCACAGGGCGTGCCCGTCGCGGAAGCCGATGATCTCGGCAGGCAGGTTGGCGCCGCCGGCGGTTTCGATCGCCACCCGGCCGCCGACGGTGAGTTCGCGCGTCGGCCCGACCACCTCGATCAGGAGGCCCTGCACGGTCCGGACCCGGCCGAACACCTCGACCTCGTCGATCGCCTCGATCGCTGCACTCAGAGCTTTCAACGGCCGCCACGCCTCCCGAATCGGGCACCCTTTGCAGGGTAACCGAGCGTTAAGCAAAAAGCGTTAACCTTGCCCTCGGCGCCGCCCCTGCTTGGGCACCGGACCGCTGTCCCCGCGCGCCGCCTGCACCCCCAATCCGTGAGTCCGGCGAGTCGATTGGAAGGCTTTCTTAATCTGTTTTGTTAAGAAAATAAAAGGTCTTTTCTCCTTGTTTTTCAACGACTTAATATATGTGAGCGTTGACATGGATTGCATATTGCGGATCAGAATTAAACTTTGTTAACTAGTTGCGCTTAGGTTTGGGTCGCATCCAGTAGGGTTCGGTTAAGGGTGACGGCACCTTAGGGGTGAGCCATCCGGTCCAGCAGGGACGATATATAGGGGAACGGCATGCGTGTGCTCTTGATCGAGGACGACAGCGCCACGGCGCAAAGCATCGAGCTGATGCTGAAATCGGAAAGCTTCAACGTCTACACCACCGATCTCGGTGAGGAAGGCGTCGATCTCGGCAAGCTCTACGACTACGACATCATCCTGCTCGACCTGAACCTGCCCGACATGAGCGGCTACGAAGTGCTGCGCACCCTGCGCGTCGCCAAGGTGCAGACGCCGATCCTGATCCTGTCCGGTCTCGCCGGTATCGAGGACAAGGTGCGCGGGCTGGGCTTCGGCGCCGACGACTACATGACCAAGCCCTTCCACAAGGACGAACTCGTCGCCCGCATCCACGCCATCGTCCGCCGCTCCAAGGGCCACGCCCAGTCGGTCATCTCGACCGGCGACCTGACCGTCAACCTCGACACCAAGACGGTGGAAGTCACCGGCACGCGCGTGCATCTGACCGGCAAGGAATACCAGATGCTGGAGCTGCTCTCGCTCAGGAAGGGCACCACCCTCACCAAGGAGATGTTCCTCAACCATCTCTACGGCGGCATGGACGAGCCCGAGCTCAAGATCATCGACGTGTTCATCTGCAAACTCAGGAAGAAGCTGTCGGTGGCGACCGGCGGCAAGAACTACATCGAGACCGTGTGGGGCCGCGGCTACGTGCTGCGCGAGCCCGACGACAGCGACGTCTTCGCCGAAAGCGTCGCCTGAGCCTGCCCCGGCCGGCGGCGGCGCGCCTGGAGGTTCCGCCTCCACGCCGCGCGCAACGGCCCGGCGGGAGCCCGGAACCGGCCCATTTCAGCCGAACCGGCGCTGCTCCTGCTCGGTGAACTTGCCCTCGAGGATGTCGCGGTCGAAGGGCTTCATCATGTAGTCGCTGGCCCCGGCCTTGAGTGCCATCGCAATCTGGCCGATGTCGTTCTCGGTGACGCAATACACCACGTGCGGCTTGTCGCCGCCGACATAGCCGCGCAGCAGCTTCAGGAACTCGATGCCGTTCATGATCGGCATCTGCCAGTCGAGCAGGATCGCATCGGGCATCTCCTGGCGGCACTTGTCGAAGGCTTCCTGGCCGTCCTCGGCTTCGTCGACGATGAAATCGATGTCCTCGAGAATGCGGCGCGCGACCTTGCGCACCACGCTCGAGTCATCGACGATCAGGCAGGATTTCATCGGGGGTTTCCCATCACCTAGGGCCGCGGGACGCCTTGGCCATCCGAGCTAGACTTCCGTTTCCGGCGCGTTGTCCACGTCGTCGCCGCACTGTCGCCACTATTGGTTAGCGAAGCCCTAAGTCGGGGCCCGGCAAACGCGCCGGAAGCGCCGTATGGCTGACCGTGCGACCCTCGCTATTCAGGGTTGATCCCACCGGCATCTGCAGTGTATAACCAATTAGTTTTACAACTACATGGTTATCTACATGCCCGTCACCCCCGCTGCCCTCGATGCCACCTTCGCGGCACTCGCCGATCCGACCCGGCGCGCCATCCTGGGCCGGCTGGCCGAGGGGGAGGCGTCGGTGATGGAGTTGGCCGCGCCCTTCGCCATGAGCCAGCCGGCCGTTTCCAAGCACCTCAAGGTGCTGGAGCAGGCCGGCCTCATTTCGCGGGGCCGCGACGCGCAGCGTCGGCCGTGCCGCATCGAGGCGGCGCCGCTCAGGGAAGCGACGGGCTGGCTGGAGCGCTACCGCCAGGTCTGGGAGCACAATTACGAGAGGCTGGACGCACTCCTCGCGGACCTTCAGCCCGAAACGCGCGCCGGTTTCACACCCGACAAGCAGTAGGAGGGAAGCATGCCAGGACCCCTGGAGATTTCGACGCCGTCCGACCGCGAGGTGATGATCACGCGCCGCTTCGATGCTCCGCGCGAACTGGTCTTCGACTGCCACACGAAGCCCGCACTGGTGCGGCGCTGGCTGCTCGGCCCGCCCGGCTGGACCATGCCGGTTTGCGATATCGACCTCAAGGTCGGTGGCCACTACCGCTACGTCTGGCGCGGCCCCGGTGGCGAGGAACTGGGGATGGGCGGCACCTTCCGGCTGATCGAACGGCCCGAACGGATCGACACCACCGAATTGTTCGACCAGGACTGGACCGGCGGCGAGACCCTCGTCACCACCCGCTTCACCGAAGCGGGCGGCAGGACCACGGCCACGCTGACCGTGCTCTACAGCTCGAGCAAAGCCCGCGAGGCGGCGCTGGCGACCGGCATGACCGATGGCATGGAGTCCGGCTACCAGCGCCTCGACGCGCTACTGGCCGCCGGCGCGGCCGGCTGACCGCAACCCGCAACAGGAGACGACAAATGCAGAAGATCACCCCATGCCTGTGGTTTGACGATCGCATCGAGGCGGCGGTCAACTTCTACGTCTCGGTCTTCAAGGGCGGCCGCATCCTCGACGTCAGCCGTTACGGCGAGGCCGGCCCCCTGCCGGCAGGCACCGTGATGACCATGCATTTCGAACTCGCCGGCCAGGAGTTCATGGCCCTGAACGGCGGCCCGCAGTCCGGCTTCACCGAGGCCGTCTCGTTCTCCATCGACTGCAAGGACCAGGCCGAAGTCGACCACTACTGGGACAAGCTCACTTCCGGCGGCGGCGCCGAGAGCATGTGCGGCTGGCTCAAGGACCGCTACGGGCTGTCCTGGCAGGTCGTCCCCGAGGCCCTGCCCCGGCTCCTCAGCGGACCCGACAAGGCCGGCGCCGCCCGCGCCATGCAGGCCATGCTGCAGATGCGCAGGCTGGTCGTGGCCGAAATCGAGAAAGCCTATGCCGGCTGAGCCGGAGCCAGCGCCGGGATCCGGTCCCGACACTTCCGTTCCCTCTATTCCGCCGCGGGGCGCAGCCACACCTTGTCCAGCGCCGCCTCGAGTTCGGGCAGGTCGAAGGGCTTGGTGACATGCGGGTGGCACTGGTAGGCGGCCGGGATTTCGCTCTCGCCCACTCCGGTCGAGAACACCACCGGCACGCCGCGGCGCAGCAGCACGTCGGCGAGGTGGAAACTGTCGCCGTCGGCGATATGGATGTCGAGCACGGCGGCATCGAGTTCGGCGCTCTCGATGATGGCCAGAGCGCCGCCGCTGTCGCGCTCCGAACCGGCAATGACACACCCCACCTCGGCCAGCATGTCCTCCAGCATCATGGAGATCAGCGGTTCGTCCTCGACCAGCAACACGCGTCGTCCGGCGAGCATGGGATGTCCCTCGAAAGCTGCAGTTTACTGCTGCCGCCCGCCGGCAACAAGCGGATGTTGGAGCGACCCGATCACCGCACGGTGACCTGACGTAGCCTCTGCGGGGGCCGCTACGGGCCCCGTTTGTCATCTCCGCTCACGCTGAATAATCATCATACAACTTTCAAAAGTTGTCTGTTGACTTTTGTGCGCCATCGCTTACCAAATTTGCCGCGCGGCCGGAGGAGGCCGCCGCGATCGTGCCGCATGCACGCCCGCCACAGGCGGCGCCGCTGCAGTGCGGGCGGTGACATTGACAGGGAGGACTTCATGTTTCACGCGACCAAACTCGCGGCGGGCGCGCTGCTTGCCGCCACGCTGCTGATCGGGCCCGCCGGCGCCCAGACGGTCCTGCGCTCGTCCGATACCCACCCCGACGGCTACCCGACCGTCGAGGCGGTGAAGTATTTCGGCCAGCTGGTCGAGGAGCGCACCGGCGGGCGCTACAAGGTGGAGGTCTACCATTCGAGCCAGCTTGGCCAGGAGGCCGATACCGTCGAGCAGGTGCGCGCCGGCGTCATCGACCTCAACCGGACCTCGCTGGGGCCGTGGAACGGCCTCATCCCCGAGACCACGGTGCCGTCCCTCCCCTATATCTTCCGCTCGGTCGAACACGCCCGCACGGTGATGAACGGCCCCATCGGCGACGAGATCCTCGCCGCCTTCGAGCCCTACGGCGTCGTCGGGCTTGCCTTCTACGACGGCGGCGCCCGCTCCTTCTACAACTCGAAAAAGCCGATCAACTCCGCCGCCGACCTGCAGGGCATGAAGTTCCGCGTCATGCAGTCGGACATCTTCGTCGACATGGTGGCGGCACTCGGCGCCGCGGCGACGCCGATGCCGTACGGCGAGGTCTATTCGGGCATCGAGACCGGCGTCATCGACGGGGCGGAGAACAATTTCCCCTCCTACGACACCGCCAAGCACTCGGAAGTGGCCAAGTACTATTCGCTCGACGAGCACCTGATCGTGCCCGAAGTGTTCGTCATCTCCAAGGCGGTCTGGGACACGCTCACGCCCGAGGACCAGGCGATCTTCCGCACCGCCGCCAAGGACAGCGTGCTCAAGCAGTATGAGCTGTGGGACGCCCAGGTGAAGGCGTCGCGGGCCCTCGTCGAGGCCGCCGGCTCGACCATCACCACGCCCGACAAGCAGGCCTTCATCGACGCCATGAAGCCGGTCTACGACAAGCACGTGACCGATCCCAAGCTCAAGGA
>Ga0172380_10007408_pt1 | contig 12342 bp, 11 predicted proteins | sample Leawe162metaG_FD_119747 | JGI IMG/M metagenome (GOLD analysis project Ga0172380, IMG submission 119747) | Leachate microbial communities from a municipal landfill in Southern Ontario, Canada - Leachate well 162 metaG | ecosystem: Engineered > Solid waste > Landfill > Unclassified | place...
CAATTGATTATAGAAAATTCGCAAATTATTATCGGCACGCACGCTTTAATTCAGGCTGACATTAAATTTAAAAATTTAGCCTTGGCCGTGATTGACGAACAGCATCGTTTCGGCGTGGAGCAAAGAAAAATGCTTCTGGAAAAAACCGGTAATAAATTAGTGCCGCACCTTTTATCTTTAACCGCCACGCCGATCCCCCGGAGCCTGGCCCTGGCTTTGTACGGCGATTTGGAGTTATCAGTTTTAAACGAAATGCCAAAAGACAGGAAAAAAATCATAACCAAAATTGTACCCGAAGCCAAGCGAGCCGTGGCTTACGCTTTTATCCGCGAGCAGGTACGCGCCGGTCGGCAGGTGTTCGTGGTTTGCCCGTTAATTGATTTATCGGATAAATTAGGGGTTAAATCAGTGGAAAATGAATATCAAAAACTGGCCAAAATAATTTTTCCGGAATTGGCAATTGGTAAATTGCATGGCAAGATGAAGCCGGCCGAAAAAGAAAAAATCATGAAAGAATTTTTGGATAATAAAATAAAAATTTTAGTGGCGACCTCGGTGGTGGAAGTCGGCGTGGACGTCCAGAACGCCAGCATTATGATGATTGAGGGAGCGGACCGTTTCGGTCTGGCGCAACTGCATCAGTTTCGCGGCCGCGTCGGCCGAAGCGTCCATCAGTCATATTGTTTTCTATTCGCCGACAGCGATTCCTCGGTTTCGCTTAATCGTTTAACGGCTTTGGTTAATAACCACGACGGTTTTGCTTTGGCTAAGCTGGATTTAAAATTCAGGGGCCCTGGCGAAGTTTACGGTCTGGAGCAGAAAGGTTTTCCGGAATTAAAAATGGCGTCGCTCTTTGATTACGCCTTGATGAAGCAGGCGCGCGAGCAAGCCATAAAAATTATGGAACTGGATTCGACTTTAAATAACTGGCCGCTGCTAAAAGAAAAATTAGGGGAATGGGAAAAGGCAGTGCATTTGGAATAAAATAGAAAAGTTTTTGCACGATTGACAGGATAAGCGAATTGTTGTAGACTGAAATATAAAAGTTTTAAGTTTTAATGAATAAAAAAGGAGGCGCGATCTTTAAAATTCAGTATTGAAGGTTTGAGCGTCTCCCGGTGGCAGAAAAAAAAGAAAAGGAGAAAGGAAAATGGCAAAAGCGGAAGGTGAGAATGGCAACGGAAAGTTCGTTGTCGGCGTAGGCGTCTGCGGCAATGGATTTCTGCATAAAGCCGCGCAAAGCATCCCGGGGCAAACAGTTGTTCCGGAGTTTTTCGAGGTTCGGAAGAATGACGCGAAGAGGACCGTGCAGGTAGCGGTAATCGTCGGGAAGCAGCTCGTCAGGATTCCGCTGGGTCTGTTCAGCACACATCCGCCGGAGGAAGTCCTGAGGAAGCAAGCCAGAGTCATCTGACAGAAAAATGTCGGTCATGGTATTAGGCGAAAGTGGTTTCGAGGTTAATACGCGGAATCCGTAAAGATTTTGCCCAATAATCATGACCCAAAGACTTCCTCCGCTCGCGGTGCTTTACCTTCGGGCAGAGTTAGTCTAGGGGTGGCGAGAGTAACTAGCTCGCCGCCCCTCATTTTTTTCGGAGGAAGAATTAAGAATGGGAAGACCATATGCTCCGAACCGGAGAAGGAAGGTCTACGTCGATGTTGAGCGGCCGACTTGCTGTTTGACTAGACAACCTTTAGGGTCGGGTGACAGCAACAGTTTGCGCCATTTTTTAATCCAAGGCGAGGAAAAGCCCGTAAATGTCACGGCCTTTTTCCAGCGTTGTAAGGATTTGGAGTGGCCCAAACCGGATATTCGGGAAAATGAGGCTTTTGACGTTGAGAGCTGGCTTAAAAAAAGAGCTCTCGACGCAGCCGCTTCGCCATCGACGGAATTGGCCGAAAAGAAATTAAAGCGGGTGATCGGTTTTGCCAGGTTAATTGGCCTGGAGACTGATTTCCGCAAAGCCATCCAATCAAGCTGATGGCAGAAACAAAAAAAACACAAAGGAGCTAACCTTTACGGCTGGCTCCTCTTTTTATTTAAAATAATAAATATTTTTTAATCTTTCGTCAGGTATTTCATAATCTCAGCTAAAGTTTTTATTTTTATTAGTTTAATTTTTTTCGCCGAGACTTCGCTTTCAGGAATTATGGCTTTAGCAAAGCCCAATTTTTCCGCTTCACTTAATCTTTGCTCAATTCTTGGGACCTGCCTGATTTCGCCGCCTAAGCCGACCTCGCCTAAAACTATCATCTTATTGCCAATGACTTGATTTAAAAGCGAAGAAGCGACAGCCAGACAAACCGCTAAATCAAGGCTGGGGTCGCTTAAGCGCAGGCCGCCAACGACGTTTAGGATAACGTCCTGATTGGTTAAATTTAAATTGGCGCGCTTAGCTAGAACCGCGATTAAAACCGAAAGCCGGTTTAAGTCAAAGCCCGAGGCTTTTCTTTGCGGGTAGCCAAAGACCGTTTTTGTCACCAGGGCCTGCACTTCAATTAAAAACGGCCGGCTGCCTTCCATAACGCAACTCACGACCGAGCCGGTGATGTTCTGATTTTTTTCTAAAAAGATTAATGACGGGTTGGTTATTTCCTTAAAGCCGCTCGCGGTCATTTCAAAAATACCGATTTCGTTGATTGAGCCGAAACGGTTTTTAGCGGCGCGTAAAATTCGGTAATCGTGATTGGTTTCGCTTTCAAGGTACAAAACCGTGTCAACAATATGCTCAAGCGATTTAGGCCCGGCCAAAGAGCCGTCTTTAGTAATATGGCCGATTAAGATAATGGCAATATTATTTTTTTTGGCGGCTTCCAAAAAGCCGATAGTGGCGCCGCGAATTTGGTTAAGACTACCAGACTCGCCGGCAATGACCGAAGAATAAATGGTTTGAATGGAATCAATAATCACTAGGCCTGGTTTAAGTTGGTTAATGGCGGCGACAATTTTCTCAGCGTTGGTTTCGCTTAAAAATTTTATTTTATCCGACTTAACCAGGAGCCGGTCAAAGCGCGATTTAACTTGAGAGCCGGATTCTTCGCCGCTAGCATAAATTACTTCTTTGGTTTGGCCGATCAGATTGGCGATTTGCGCCACTAAAGTGGATTTACCGACTCCGGGTTCGCCGCCCAGTAAAATGAGCGACCCGGGCATAATACCGCCGCCCAAAACCCGGTCAAATTCGGAAATTTTAGTCGTTAAACGGTTAAGACTTTCCTGGCCGTTTAATTTATTTAAATCAATCATTTCGGCCGGACTGACCGTAGCTGATTTATCGGCGGTTTTCTGATCAACGGTTTGCATCTGTAAAGTGCCCCAGCCGCCGCATTCTAAACAACGCCCACTCCATTTAGGGGATTGGGCGTCGCAAGCCGAGCAAACATAAACTGTGGAGATTTTATTAGACATGGCAGTAATTTGAAAAATTACTTCAGCTTTATTTTATTAATCGTTCCGGTATTGGTATCGGTGAAATATAGATAATAGCCGTTATCGGAAATGATTAAATCAGACATGGTGTAATCGCCCGCGGGCGTGGCGACCAATTTTTTTAAGCCCGTGCGCGTATCGATTTTATATAAATTGTCGCTAACGCCGTTAGCTAACTCCGGAAATAGGCCAGCGCCTTCTTCTAGGCTAGTCGGGACAGCGCAGTAGAGGTCGGTCGCTGAAGCGAAAATGCATTTACTGGCCCAGGTTTGCACGTTCAGTTTGGTGCGGCTCGTGCCGATAGCTTCGCCCTGAGCGTTAGTCAGCCAAAGCTCGGGTTTTAAGTCGCTATCACTGGAGTAAACGCTATAGAGCAGGCGATCGCCCGCTGGCGCCCAAAGAGGGTCAAAGCCCCGGCCTTCAACAGTTAAAGCTTTAAAATTTTCATCGTTTAAGCCGACAAAATAAACTTTTTGCTGGTCAAAGCCAACGCCTTCGGTATACATGGCCACGGTTTGATTGTTAGGGGACCAAGAAGGATAAACAGTTTCGTCTTTATCGCCCAAGGCCGCGACTTTCTGCGCGTTAGCGCCGTCGCCGTTAGTTACGGCCAGCCAGCGATTATCCTCGCTCTCGGCTAAACTTTTAAAAACCAATTTTGAGCCAGTGGGCGAAAAAGAAAAATCTTCCCAATGTTTTGGTAGACTGACTTGCTTATTAGTCGCGAAATCGTAAATTATTTTGGCTTGATCGGGGTATTCCAAAATCGCCTTGTTTTTACTGGGCGACCAGATAACATTTTGCACTTCATGAAAAACCGTATCGGTTAAAGCCACGGCCTGGCCATCTTTATTAATTCTATAAAATTTACCATCCTGCTGATTGTAATAATTTAAATCACTGCCGTTGGCCGCCAGGGTAACGCCTAAACTGGGGGTTTGGTTTAAGGCGATGGTTTGGGTAAGGCCGCCTTGGGCTATAGGGCTGGCTTGGCTAACCGGCGTTTGGTCGGTTGGCAGGCCACTGCCGGTTTGCTGTCCGCTCGGCGTTAATGTGCCGCTGCCGGTTCCGGCTTGAGGCAGGCCGCCTGACGTGGTGGTGCTGGTTTGACCTTCGCCCGGCGTTGTTACCGGCGTAGTTTTAAAAAATAAGGCGTAGAGCAGGTAGCCTAAAATAAAAACGATTAAAATGAAGCCGGTGACCAATAAAATTTTTTTGTATTTTGAAAAAAAATCCATGAAATTTTGCAAAAATTAATTAACTAAAAAAGACTTTTCTTAAAACCTGAATTTATGGTATAATAAATTAATAAATAATTCGATTCAGCCTTTTATCTTAGGCGCCTTTATTGTATAATTATATAATAGAGTGGCCCCTAGTGTCAAAAGAGCCAGGTTAGAGGTAATTAATAATTTAGCTATATGAGTTTATTTTTTTCCAATGAAAGTTATTTGGGGATTGATATCGGCAGTTCCAGCGTTAAATTGGTGGAATTAAAAAATGAGCGCGGCCGGGTAAAATTGCTGACTTACGGTTTTAGCGAAAATCTTAACGACTTGGATCAGGCTGATCCTAAAGAAATCGCCGCCATTATCAATGGCATCTGCGCTAAGGCCGGCGTCACCAGCCGCAAGGCGGTTTCCGCTTTGCCGACTTTTTCGGTTTTTTCTTCGATTATTACCTTGGCCGGCGTGGAAAAGAAGGATTTAGCTTCGGCCATAAACTGGGAGGCTAAAAAAGTCATTCCTTTGCCTTTGGAAGAAATGATTTTGGATTGGAAAAAAATAACCACCAGCGCCCCGGAAGAAAATAAAAATAACGTTAAAATTTTATTGACCGGCGCCCCGCGGACTTTAGTTAAAAGATACATCGAGATTTTTAAAAATGCCAAGATAAATCTGTTAAGCCTGGAAACCGAGACCTTCGCCTTAATTAGGTCGCTTTTAGGCAACGATAAGTCCACGACCATGATCGTGGAAATCGGCGCCAAAACCAGCAGCTTTAATATTATTGATCAAAATATTCCGATTTTAAATCGCAGTATCGATATCGGCGGCCAGACCATTACCAAGGCCATTGCCAACAATCTAAATATCGGCCTGGAGCGCGCCGAACAGTTTAAATACGATTTGGGCATCAGCTCGCTGGAAACGGCCGATAACGCCATTCCCCGGACGATTGCCGAAAGCGTTTCGCCAATCGTTAATGAAATAAAATACGCCTTGAATTTATTTCAAAATAAAAGCGATAAAAAGGTGGATAAAATCATCTTAAGCGGCGGCTCGGCTTTGCTCGTTAATTTTACGAGCTATTTGTCAAAAATTTTGGATATTAACGTTCTGGCCGGCAACCCCTGGGGAAAAATTTCTTATCCGGTGGAGCTAAAGCCGCTATTGGACGAAATCGCCCCGCGCCTGGCCATCAGCATCGGGCTGGCCTTAAGAGAAATGGAGAAATAATTTTAATTTATTATGTCGGAAATTGATTTTTTAGCCAATAAAAAAAACGATAGCGATCAAGAGGCAAAACCGCGTGAAGAAAAAAATCAAGAAACGGTTTGGTCGGAGCCGAAAGCTGATCGGCCAAGCGCGGGGAAGATTTTTTCCGGTTTACCGTTTTTAAAAAAGAAAGAGGCTCCGGCCGCGCCAGTGCTGGCTGAAGAAAAAATTAAAGAATCGCGCCGGAAGATTTTAGAGTTAATTAAAAATCATGACGCCGCCCGCCCGGAAGTTAAAAAGAAAAATAACGTCTTGGCCGCTTGGGGAGAAAAACTAAAAAAGCCGAAAAGCCATCACGAAATATTAATTGATTATCAGCGTTTGTTTAACGATGAAAAAGATAAAAGACGGCAGCCGCCCAGAAATTTTCAATCAATCGGCGCGACTGAGCCCATAAAAAAAGTTCCGGCTCTTTCGGCCGCAGCAAAGCCTAAAAATGATTTTTTTAATAATTTGTTTAAGCTTTTAAAAGGTAAAATTGCGGCTTTTAATCTTCCCAAGACGGCGCCGAAGAAAATAATTTCGCGGCCGGTAGTTGAAAAAGCCAAGCCGATTATTAAAACGCCGGCCGAGCCCGCGCCGAAAACTGTTTCGAAAAAAGAAACTGAAAAAAAGGTCATGCCCGAGGTCGAAGAATTAAATCAAAATCAGCAAGCCGTGCCACCGGTGCTGGAAACCAACCTGATTAAAGGCGAGATTGTGACCTTTTTTGATTGGCACAAGCAGATGGTGGTTTTAGCTATGGCAATTTTACTGCCATCCTTTTTTATAGCGGCGGCTTATTTCGGCATCAACGCTTATGAAAAACAAATGTTAAATAAAAGCGAAGATCGGGTTGCTAATTTAAACGAGCTTAATCAAAAAATTAAAACCGAGGAAGCCGGCCTGGAAGAGGCGACTGATTTTCAGAATCGTCTTAGTTTGGCGGCGAAAGTTTTTTCTCGGCATATTTATTGGACTAATTTTTTTAAATTTTTGGAAGATAATACGGTTAAAAAAGTCTATTATTCGGGTTTTGACGGCGATACCGGCGGCAATTACGCCTTTGACGCTCTGACCAAAGATTATCAGAGCATAGTTGATGAACTTAAACTTCTGAAAGGCAATGACAAAATAGTTTCCGCCGAGGCTCAGGGCGGAGAAACAAGCGAAGGCTCTGGCCTGGATGAATCAGGCGTTAAATTTACTTTAAAATTTAGCGTTAAAAAAAGCCTATTTATAGAGTAAACTATGGATATTAAAAATAAAACGGCTGGTCCTAAAAACGGCCAAGCCGAAAACGCTTTAAAGGTAAAACTGAATAATTTTTTTATAGAATATTTTAATTATTTGGCCATTGTCGTGGCGCTAATTATTCTAGCGACCGGATCGCTTTGGTTGCTTTATCCAAGGTACCAAAAAGCGGTGGCGGCCAGCCAGGCGGCTTCCGCCAGTTGGCAAAAAGATTTCGCGGAAAAATCAATTTATTACGATAAGCTAGTAGCTTTACGCCAATCCTATGAGCTAGTAAGCCCGGAAGAACGTTCTAAAATTGAAGCTATGGTGCCAGTCGGCGGCGATACTGATAACTTGATTACTCAATTTGAGGCCATTGCCTTAAAAAACGGCGCGATTTTAAATTCAATTAAAATTACCAATGAATCGCCGAAAAGTTCAAGCAAGCCGTTCCCCGGTTCAAGCTTGGAAAAAAAAGAGCCGGCCGGTATTTTCGACGAATTGCCCCAGGGAATCGGCTTGGTTAAGTTGGAAGTTAATTTAAGCTCAGTCAGTTATCCGGTTTTAAAAAATATCATAAAAACCATAGAAAATAATTTAAGGCTGTTGGATATTTATAAAATCGGTTATCCGGCTAAAGAGAATAAGGTTAATTTAGTGGTTTACGCTTATTATTTGAAGGCTTTATAAATTTTAGCCAACCGTTTCTGTTTAAAACTTTAATTTATGATGGTGCTTAAAAAAATATCTACAAAAAAATTGGCGGTTTATATCGGTATTATTTTTATTATGCTTTCGGGCACCGGCTTGATGGTCTATATTAATTTTGAATTAGCATCTCCCAGCGACACGCCTTCATTGGGCATTTTACCTGAGCCGATAAATGAAACCGCGAATAAGACCGGTGAAGCGCTAAAGACTTCCTCGGAACCAACGGTTGAAACAAAGCCGATCGCCCAACCAAGCCAAACAAAAAATAAAAACGAGATTGATCTATCCGTCTTGGCCAGCGAAAAATTCCTTAATTTAAAAGATAATTCGTTAATTTCCACGACTACGCCCGAGAAGGGCAAGCGAGACCCCTTTAAGCCTAATTGATTCATTTGAAAGTCAAATATGAACAAAAAAGAAGAATTAATAAAAATACTTTTAGAGGATAAATTAATCAAGCCGGAAAGGCTTGAAGAAATTAAGGCGACGCCAGCTTTTAGCGTCAATCCCGAGGAGGCTATGCTTAGCAATGGTTTGGTGGATGGCGAAGATTTAGCCAAAACCAAAGCCAAAATTTACAAAATTAAATATCAGAGTTTGCTGGACGTAAAAATTAATGATCAGGCGTTGAATCTAATTCCCGTGGAAGTTGCCGAAAATTATAAAATAGTCTGTTTTGAAATTACGGGGAAAAAAATGAAAGTCGGTCTGGTTGACCCGGATAATTATAAGGCGATCGAAGCAGTTGATTTTTTAACTAAAGAACAAAATTTGCAGTCGGAGTATTATTTGCTGTCGAATTTAAGTTTTGAACAGGCGATTAAACAATATAAATCCCTGGGCAAGGAAGTCTCCGGAGCTTTAAAATTTAAGGAAGAAGAAGAAGCTCAGGATCAGACTAAAAAACAAGACAAAGAAGAAGTCGAGGAAATAACCAAAACGGCTCCGGTTTCCAAAATCGTTTCCGTAATTATCCGGCACGCCGTCGAAGGCCGCGCTTCCGATATTCATATCGAGCCGATGCAAAAAGAAAGCCGGGTCAGGTACAGGATCGACGGTATTTTGCATACCTCGCTAGTTTTGCCGAAAAACATCCATAGCGCCATAGTCGGCAGAATTAAAGTTTTGGCTGATTTAAAGCTTGATGAAACCAGAATGCCGCAAGATGGCCGCATCAGAGTCAATATCAATAATAAAGAAATCGATTTAAGAATTTCCGTTTTGCCTTTGCTCGAGGAAGAAAAAATCGTCATGAGAATTTTGGACATTACCAGGGGGGCGCCGACTTTGGAAACTTTAGGTTTTATGGGCCCGGGGTTAAAAGTTATTTTAACCAACCTGGAAAAAACCGACGGCATGTTTTTAGTCACCGGTCCGACCGGTTCAGGTAAATCCACTACTATATTTTCCGTTTTGACGAGTTTAAATCAAGAAGGTATAAATATCTCCACCTTGGAAGATCCGGTTGAGTATTTTGTTAAGGGCGTTAATCAATCGCAGGTCAGGCCGGAAATCGGTTTTACTTTCGCTTCCGGCTTGCGTTCGCTTTTACGCCAAGACCCGGATGTGATTATGGTGGGAGAAATCAGGGATAATGAAACCGCCGAGCTGGGCATCCACGCCAGTTTAACCGGCCATTTCGTTTTATCAACCCTGCATACCAACGACGCTTTGGGCGCGATTCCTCGCCTCTTGGACATGAAAGTCGAGCCTTTCCTTTTGGGCTCAACTTTAAACGTAGTTTTAGCCCAGCGGTTAGCCAGAAAAATTTGTGAACATTGTAAAGTCGAGCAGAAACTGCCGGATGATATTGTCGCCGGAGTGAAAAAAGAATTGGCCATCACCCCACCCGCGGTTATTGAGCAAATGTTGCCGGATTTTGACATCAAGAAATTGAAATTTTACCACGGGCAGGGTTGCGCCCGCTGCGGTTCAACCGGCTACTTGGGGCGCGTGGCTTTGGCTGAAGTGCTTGACGTCAACGATCAGATAAAAGAAATTATCATGAGTAATAAAAGAAATCTGATTTTGGACGATCTGGTAAAAAATCAAAATTTTATTACCATGAAACAGGATGGCATAATTAAAGTTTTATTGGGCTTAACCACCATGGAAGAAATTTTTAGAACCGTTAATATTTGATTTTTAGCGATTAATTTATATAATAATTTAAATAAACATTTAAAATCATATGCCTAAAGAAAAAATAAAAATACTTTTGGTTGAAGACGACTCCTTTTTGCTTTCCATGTACGCCACTAAATTCGAAACGGAAGATTTTAAGGTGGTGACGGCCGAAGATGGGGAAAAGGCCGTCCGCGTGGCCTTAAAGGAGCTGCCGAGCATAATACTTTTGGATATAATTTTACCCAAGCAGAACGGTTTTGAAGTTTTACGCCAGCTTAAAGCCGATAAAGCCACCGCTGGCATTCCGGTTATTCTTTTAACTAACTTGAGCCAAAAAGATGAAATCGACCAGGGTTTAAAAATGGGCGCCGTGGATTACTTAATCAAGGCTCATTTCATGCCGTCAGAGGTGGTGGAAAAGATAAAAAAAGTTTTAAGCAAATAATTTTTTCAAGCCAAGCTTAGTGACTAAAAAATTTTAAAATTATGGAAGTGCCTTCAATTTTATTAAATAGAATTTTAGCGGAAATGGCTAAAAAAAACGCCTCTGATTTACATTTGGCCGTGGGCAGCCAGCCAATGATCAGACTTGACGGTCAGTTTTCGCCTTTAGCCGGCCAGGAAATGATTACCAGTGAAATTTTAAATAAAATTACGGAAACCTTTTTAAGCCAGGAAGAAATTATAAAACTGAAAGAAACCAAAAGTTTGACGTTAGTTAAAAATATCGCTAATTTTCGTTTTCGCGTCAATATTTTTTATCAAAAAGGGCTTTTGTCTTTGTCTTTCCATTATGTGCCGGCCGCGATTAAAAGCTTTAAAGATTTGGGCCTGGATGAAGCCGCTGAAAAATTACTAAAAGAAAATTCCGGCCTGCTTGTTATCGCCGGCGCTTATAATTCCGGAAAAACTTCCACGGCCGTTTCCTTTATTGAAGAAATCAATAAGAATATCGCTAAAAATATCGTGACGCTGGAAGATCCGATTGAATATTTGTTCGTCGGCAAGCAGAGTCTGGTTGTCCAACGCCAGGTCGGCAGTGACATCAATAATATAGTTGAGGGCCTGGATTATTGTCTGGCCGAAGACGTTGATATAGTTTACGTTAATGAAATAAAAGACGAGGAAATGTTTAATCAGGCCATGCTTAAAACTTTTGAATTAGCCTCAGGCAATTGCTTGGTGATTTTGGAAATTAACGCCGATAGTTCGGCTAGAGTTTTGGAAAAGATTTTGGACGGAGTGGGGAGAAAAATGTCGGCTGAAGCCGCTCGCTATAACTTAGCCGATATTTTAACCGGCGTAATCGTGCAAAAACTGGTGAAGAGGCGAGGCGGCGGTTTGATATTAGCTAACGAAGTTTTACTTAATAATTCGGCGGTGAAATCTTTAATCAGGGAAGGAAAGATTTATCAGCTGGAAAGCGTCATGCAGACTTCGCGTAAAGAGGGTATGATTAGTCTCGAAAAATCATTGAGCAATTTAATAGCAGCGGGCGAAATCAGGCCCGAGGATATTTAATTATTAACCATTAATTAATGCCAATTTTTAAATACAAAGCCTTTGACCAAGCGAAAAAATCGCAGGAAGGCATGGTGGACGCGGCCAGCCGGGAATACGTCGAGGAAATTTTAAAAGAAAAAAGATTGACCATTGTTTCCATCACGGAGATGTCGGTTTCCAAAAACACTGTCCTAAATTTTTTAAACCGAGTTAGCGGCAAGGACATTGTTATTTTTTCTCGGCAATTTTCAGTTTTAATTTCCGCCAACGTAGCCATGGTCCAGGCTTTAAAAATTTTGATCGACCAGACTAATAACGTGAATTTAAAAATGGTCGTTTCCGAGATCGCCGATGAAGTTGACGCCGGCGCGGCTTTATCCGAAGCTTTGGGCAAACGGCCGAAGGTTTTTAATAATTTTTACGTTAGCGTGGTTAAATCGGGCGAAACTTCCGGTAAGTTGGACGAGGTGCTTAATTATTTGGCCGATGAGATGGAAAAAGATTATGACATGATGAGTAAGATTAAGGGCGCTATGATTTACCCGGCTTTTATTTTATGCTCTTTGATCGCCGTCGGCGTTGTCATGATGATTTTCGTCGTACCAAAGCTAACCGCTATTTTGACGGAAAGCGGCGCCACGCTGCCGATTACGACAAGAATTCTGATTGGCACTTCCGGTTTTATGGTAAATTATTGGTGGTTGCTTATTTTAATTATAGTCGGTTTGTTTTTTTTCATAAAATTCTATATCAGCCGGCCAGAGGGTAAAAGACAGTTGGATTATTTAAAATTACGTTTGCCGATTTTCGGCCATTTATTCCAGTTAATTTATCTTGTGCGTTTTACCCGTTCCATGA
>Ga0172380_10007409_pt1 | contig 12341 bp, 13 predicted proteins | sample Leawe162metaG_FD_119747 | JGI IMG/M metagenome (GOLD analysis project Ga0172380, IMG submission 119747) | Leachate microbial communities from a municipal landfill in Southern Ontario, Canada - Leachate well 162 metaG | ecosystem: Engineered > Solid waste > Landfill > Unclassified | place...
CCGGGCGTGCAGTTCCAGGAAGGCGTTCGGGATGACTTGTTGGTCAAGCTGGCCGAGGATTGCACGAAGCTTCTTACCAGGAAGGGGCCTAGGGGCTACCGAAGGGATGGTCATCCTCAGTGGGATGCACGGTACCGTGAGATACGTAGCAAGCTGCAGATGAAGGCCGTGGAGGTAACTGCTCAGGCTGATGCTAACTTAGCAGATGCTCCAGAAGAAGTTATAGTGCGAAATCTTTATGATGCATGGAGGCAGTCGAGCGGGCATTGGGGGGTCGTGAGCAAGCCGCACAAGCGATACGGAGACTGGATTGGTGTGACCAAGGGGGGCATCTGGTACGGAACGATTATAGTGGCAGACTGAAGGGATGGCTGGATGAGTACCCGAGCAAAAGCAAGCACCAACGGAGATGATGAGTATGTGACGCATGCCAGATGCCGTGAGCGGCATGGGAGCACACTCTGGACCCTGATATTCCTCGGTGGTTTCTTCTTGCTGATGCTTGGTGGTGTCGGTACAGCCATGAACATGTCGAGCAATACTGCTGAGAGAGTTGGTCGTGTGGAAACACGTCAGGACGAGATGGAGAAGGAGATAGTGGCTGGTCAGAGAAACATGATGCTACGTCTTGATGACATCCTAGACCGCCTAAAGGAGTGATTCAAATGTTACCGTTATCTGTGAACTTTGCTGCAATTGGATTCATCCAGTGGATAATCATCGCGATTGTTGTAGCGGGCGTCGTTGGAATTGCCATGGTTGTTTCTAAGCAGGCCGGCATCGTCATTCCAGCGTTCATCGTGACCATTTTCTGGATCGTATTGGCTGTTGTCGTTGGGGTGATCGCAATCAAATTCCTTGCTAGCATGGTGTAGAAAGGAAATACATGTCCACCGCCGTCACCGTACGGCGTGCGACCGAAGCTGAACTACCTTGGATCTGGCGGCTGGTTCACGCTGAATACCTACGCAGAGGATTGATAACGCCCGAAATGGATGGCATGTTTTCCCACTATCAGCACCTCGATTGCATTTCCGACACCGTTCCGCTTGTCGCGGTGGATGGCGAGCGGCTGGTAGGCACGATGACGACAACATTCGACGGGCCACGAGGACTGCCGACAGATAGTGAGTATCCAGACGAGACTGGTGAGTTGAGGATGTGGCACAAGCTGGCGACGTGTTGGAGGATGGCGACGGATATTGAGTGCCATTCGTCCCACGCGGTTTCGGCGGCGTTAATGGCAGCGACCGCAAAGATGTTGATGGATCATGGAGAGCCAACCGTGCTAATGGAGTGCCACCCGAGGCACTCCCTGTATTATCGCAAGCGAATTGGATTCGAGATTTACGCGAAACGAGACGAGACACCGGGCCTGACCAACGCCCCGTCAGTGTTGATGGTGGGTGGAACAGGAAGCTATTCGAGGTTGTTGAAATACGTTACATGATGCCCTTTCGCCGCACAACCAACGCCACGCAGTTTCGAGCCCGTGTTCGCAGTGCGTCCTCTGTGCTTCTGGGAAGTGATGACGCTCTCTTCCTGCCGGATGTATCCTCACGTAAATTCATCGCTGGCGTCTGCATGTCGTTACGGCACGCGGAAACGTCTGCGAGGCAGAAACTGGCCAGCGGTCGATCCGACCCGATAGTCAGTGCCGATGCCGTGGAGATAACGGTCGGGAAATGCCGACATACTTTTCATCAACCATTGCAACTGGATCTCACTGGCAATGCTATCGAGTGGGACGTATCTTACTGTTCCATCGACGATATCCCAGCTTTTGAGCGGTTTATTGTGGACATGCCCAGCGATTTGGAGTGGCACTATCAACCGCCGCTAGTTGGGGATCTCGATGAAAATGGGTGGACGGTTACTCGCGATGACGTCGGCAGCATCATTTGCCGCGACTTCCGACCCGAAAATGTGGTCGGCAGTTATGCAATCTACGTGCCGCAGCGTGGTACGGTTACAGACCGGAGAACCGGAAAGTTATTGGTAGATTGGGCCACAGGTAAATTTGGGCATATTTACCGCCCAGAGATGATTGCAGCGAATGGACAGCGGACGTGGTGTGAGATGCGACTGGAGGGCCATGAACTCCTGATCGAGATGCCGATTGCGTGGTGTAGAAAACATCCTGGGCCGTGGATGTTAGATCCCATTGTGGGGTACGATACCAAGGGTGCGAGCGGTTCCGACCCAAGCCCTAATTATGTCTGGTGTTATGGTCCGTACGCGGCTGGAGGCGACGGCACAGTTGACAAAATCTATATGTGTACCGCTGATGCCGAGGAAGTGACATGCGGCATTTATGCGGACAGTAGTGGGTCGGTAGGAAGCCTGATTGACGATACTGATGGGGCGGTTCCGAGCGGTACAGGTGGTGGGACCGATCCTGCGACATGGAGTTACTGGACGTGTGATTCCGGGGCGGCTGTGACGAATACTACAGCCTATTGGCTGGCGCAGAACCACAGCACAAGCTCGTTGGCCATGAGAATGGATACCAACGCTGCGTTTGACGGGAAATATAAATCGTCCGCGTATTCGTCTGGTGCATTACCGTCCACAATTGCAAGTCCTACAACTTATGCAGATAAGATTTTCTCGATTTATGGCAACATAGCGACAGCCCCCGATGCGACGATTACGCTTACCTCCCCGGTAGCCTATCAGTGCATACAACGCGATGGTAGCGATCAGGCCGCCATCTCGATCAGTGGTACTTATACTGGTACTCCCGAAGCGATTGAGGCGTCGTGGGATGGGGGAGCATATGCCACGATTGATGCAGCCCCAGCAGATGGAACATTCTCTGGCTCGCTCGCGGATCAAGCGGCGGGTCAAGGTGCCCTCGTCGTGAGGTTTACGGATGATACGGACGTGACCGACACGTCTGATTATATTGGCATCGGCGACATATTCCTTGTGGTTGGAGACTCCATCGCGGAGGGGCGCGGTCAACTCCAGACCCATGACCACGCAACACTCAAGCCAAGCGTCTTCAACCAGAACGACACTTGGACTGAGGCGAATGACCCATGTGATAGCAATACATCTCTTGGTTCTCACTGGCCGATACTCGCTAAACATCTCATGGACGAGATCGAATTGCCTGTCGCGTTCGTAACGACAGGCACCGGGTCGACCGACGTTGCCGGGAATACACAATGGGTCCAAGGAAATTCCGCCTATGTCGAAATGCAGGCTCAGGCGGCGGCATGTGGGACGAGTTTTAGGGCGATCCTTGCTCACTGGGGACCAAACGCAGTCTCATCCTCCCTGTCACAAGCCACCTACAACGCGGCACTCGATGAATGGATCTCGGACGTTCAGGCGGACGTTCAGGCCGATATCAATCTGTATTTGGGTATTTTCGGTGAGGTGACAACCGTTTCAGGCGTGCGCGACACGTTGCGATACGCGATCATGGAGGCCTGGGCGGACAATGCGAGCATCGGCTACGGGCCAAATCTGATCGAGCAGGACTACATTGATAACGTACATCCGACGACCGATACACACCTGCTGGTGGTTGGTAATCGGTGGGCTGCTGCGCTGATTACTCAACTGTACGGTGGATCAGGCGGCCGAGGGCCGCGGGCTACCAGCGTGACTACGAGCGGTGCCACAGCGGTGATTGCCGTGAATGAGGACTTGGAAGCCGCCAAGAGTGGCTACACTGCCGGGGCTTGGTCGCTTACGGACGGCAGTGGGACACGCACGATCACGAGCGTAACTCGCACAGCAACGCGGGAAATCACCGTAACTGTGTCTGGAGCCGACTTGGCTGGCGCAGTAACCGTTGTATTCGCCAGCGAGTCTACGTCTGTAGGTGCGACGGTCCCGACGAAGCTCTACACGCTGCCAGATACGTCAACCGTGTCACTCCCGCTGGAGCCGTTCGTCCGGAAGAACGGTATTTCCGCCAGTGCCGTCTGTACTGGAACAAACGCCACAGTAGCAGCAGCCGCAACAGTTCGCGTGGCCGCGGCTGGAGTAGCGGCAGGGACAAATGGCACCGCAGTTGCAGCCGCGAAAGTAGCGGTGAGTGCTGCGGCGGTATGCGTAGGAACGAATGCAACAGTAGCGGCAGCAGCAACAGTAGTTTCGCCAGGGATACACGCGACAGCGATATGCTCAGGCACGAATGCTACGGTAGTCGTTGCTGCTACCGTGAGAGTCGCCGCTACGAGTGCTTCAGTCGGCGGAAATGCAGTTACTGCTTCGGCTGCAACGGTAGCCATAGTGGCATCGGCGGTATGCGTAGGCACAAATGCTACTGTAGTTGCTCGGCTCGGTGAGTCGGCGGCAACGTATAAACCAATCATGTTCATGGTCTGTTGAGGATAACACGATGGCAATATCTCATTCACAAGCCGCGAAACAAGCCGCCACGAACGCTGTGGTCGATCTCGTTGATGCTGGCTCTGGAGCTGGCTATATCACAATCTGCGACGGCACCGATGTGCTGGCGACGTTGACGTGCAATGATCCAGCTTTCGGTGCAGCGGACGCGAATGGCACGGCAACGCTGGACGTTGATCCAGCGATAAGTGCGACCGCATCTGGAAATGGGACAGCCGACAATTTCAAGGTCTACGATTCCGACGACACGTTGATATTCAGCGGCACAGTTGGAACCAGCGGTGCCGATATGACCGTGGATAACACGTCGATCAACTCCGGCCAGACCGTTTCGTTGACATCGTTCACCTACGATTCCGCCGAGGCGTGATATGGGCGAAGCATTCAAAAAAACAGTCCACTACAGCGACGACGGCGTTTCGCTTGTCGAGGCGGACGATTATGCCGCGATGAGAACGGCTCTCGGGCTGGATACCTTCCTTGGGCCATTCGTCTCGCACCCGTCTAACCCGCTGCTTACGGTGACAGGCGATGAGCTTCACAAAACATTTGCTTCCATCGTGTACGATGATGGTGTGTACTACGCGTTTTACTCATACTATTCCAACTATTCCGGCGGCGTTTATTCCATCGGGTTAGCCACAAGCACGGACGGCGTTACATTCGAGGAATATGCGTCGAATCCTATTTTTACTCCATCTGGATCGGGATTTGGAAGCACGTCCCGTGGCGTAGCGAGAGTGTGGACGGAGGATGGCGTATGGCACATGCTGTTTCGTGGCAACAGTGCGACAGCAGGCGTAGATGACGATACTGGGTATGCGTCAGCATCTGCTCCGACTGGCACTTGGGCTGAGTCGGCTGCAAATACGCCCGTTTTGACACATGGGACCGCAGGTGCGTGGGATGAGTATGGAGCCGAGTGCTGGGCCGTGTGGCGGGTAGGAGACACGCTGTATACATTTTACGAAGCCAAGGTGGGCAACGTGTCAACAGCTCGCGCTATCGGGTTAGCGACTGCATCGGCGTCTGATCCGACGACATGGACAAAAAGTGCATCAAATCCGATTTTTACCGGCGGCAGATTTTGTCCCGATGTATTCTATTTTCGCGGCATCTGGTGGGCAATCGTTCCACACTATGGATACGAGGCTGCTGGTGCGAATCATGCTGTGCTTGAACTGTGGAAGTGTACCACACCGAACGACTTTGAAACGTGGGAGTGGTGTGGAATTATCAAGCACACCAGCCAATCGGGATTCGATAGTGACGATCTCGACACGCCATACATTCTGACGGATGACATATATCGCAACACGTATACGGTGACTGGCGATGAATTGTGGCTGTATCACGATGGGCAGAGTGGATCAACACGCCAAATGGGATTGGCAATTTGTCGAGCACTGCCTGGGGACTGGGTTACGCACGACAATTACGGATACGGGTATCTGCCGGTCAACGAATTGGATGCGGCGTACATCGACGTATCGCAAGACGCGACTATTTTAGGTCGGCTTGCTGTTGGCGTAGCGACCACCACAGACAAATTCGAGGTGTACTACGCAGGTGCGGTCAATGGTCGCATTTGGGGAAATGGTGGTTTAACTCGATTTACTATTGGCTCACGTAGGCCAGATCGTGTTTGGAATTTTGAGGCATTAGCATTTACTGCCGAGAACGGATACGCATTTGCGATTGATTGCCAGTGCTCTACATACGCCGGACCTTTGATTTTTCGGCAACTTGGGACAGACGTTGCGAGAGTCGAAAAGACCGGAGAGCTGACGGTAATTTCTGATGTGGTCGGCATCAAACTTGACTCCGCTGGCACGACTACAATTAGCAGCAACGGCACGAGAGTGGCGATCAATAAGGCGTTGCAGATTGGCGGAGATCTGGACGCCAATGGACATACGATCCATTTCGGAACGGCAGAGAATGAAGCGACGATCGCGACCGGGACGAACCCGAACACATGCACCGTCGATCTCCAAGCAGGGAACCATTGGACTATTCCGGCAAATGACGCCAATAACCCGATCAATGCCACGATCACCATGCCGCCAGGACCGTGCGGCGGAACGATCTTCATTGAACAGGGAGCCACGCCGCGAGACATTACGTGGTTGCCAGCGGAATCAGTGGTGTGGCTCGGGACAGAGCCAACGTGGACGGATGCCAGCGAGGCAAGTGAGTTTCACGGCATATCGTGGCGATTCAATGGGACGTATGTGTTTCTCAGCGATGCCGGCAAGACATCCATAGCCTAGCTAGGTGATTTATGGCAATAATCAAGCTCGATGACAATACAGCCGGCCGAACCTACGTGGCGAAAATCACGCGGGACAGCGACGGCTATATGTGGGACGGTGTTTCCGCATTCGTTGCTGAGAATACACTGACTGATGCTCAGCAGGCAACCGCCGTTGGATTGGTGACGACTACCGCTGTCGTCAGCGGGACAGGGACGCATTCACACTACGGATTCACGACGCCGGTTGGGATCACTGTACCCTGCCATATCGGGCTGTACCTGACGAGCTACGCGGTAAACGATCGGGAGGCTTACGGGGCGGATTATGATCCAGGTGGAATAACCTCTGTTGACGTAACGAATGCTTGCGGATTGGCAATCACGCTGTCGGAAGAAATAGGCGACATCAAGGCCAAGACTGACCTGATTCCCGCCTCACCGGCTGCTGTTGGTTCGGCGATGGTTGTGTCGGATAAGACGGGATTCTCGCTGGCGTCGGACGGGCTGGATCAGATCTCCGCAACGCCCGTGGCTAACCCGACGACGTGGCCGCAGAGGATCATGTGGTTCGTGCAGCGGTTCTTTTACTCAGCCAAGACACCGACGGAGCTGATTACGAAGGATAGTGCAGGGGCAACACTTACGACGCAGGCGATTACTGACGACGGAGCCGGTACTGAGACAATGGGCCCACCAGCATGAAACTGAGTAGCCTGATACAGATATTCCTACCATTCAGCAGGATCACTGGGGGTGTCGTACCTCCACCAGATGTGCCCGGAATGGAATGGACCCTGAAGAAGAACAGGCTGCACTGGACCATGAAGGATCGCATAACACAGTGGACTATGCCTAAGTCGCGAATGCACTGGACATTACCAGAGGATGACCAATGAGCAAGATAGTTGCGCCTGAGCGACCTGTATGCGCTGAGGGTGATACGGACCTTGGATCTGTGTCATTCTCCAATCAGCTTGACGCAGGTGAAACCCTCACAGGCACGCCGTTGGTTGTCGAAGTTAATACGACGGATCTGACTCTGTCCAACAAGACAGTCAGCACAGCCGTCCTCGAGATCAATGAGGTAGATGTGCCTATTGGAGAAGCTGTTCAGTTCAAGGTCTCTGGTATGCTCAAGGAGACTGGTGTATACAAGCTCAAGATCACGGTCACAACCACCAGCACACCTGCGCGAACGTTGGTTCGCTACGTGCGATTTGATGTGGAGGACTGACAGTGGAAATACGCGGACTAGACAAAGTTCTGCGAGCCCTTGAAAAGCTGGAACGTGAGTCCAAGCGAGAGAACAACGGCAATGTCATCGTTGGCTTCAACGCATCGTACGCCCTCTACGTGCACGAGAATGTGGAGATGAAGTGGCGAGGTCTGCCGCGCAAGGGCAAGCACACCGACGGCACACGTAAGAAGGGCGACTATTGGGACCCATCAGGGCGAGGCCAGTCCAAGTTTCTAGAACAGCCTGCCCACACCATGCGCAAGGAGCTATCGACCATCATAGCCACGGCTGTCAGAAATGGAGCCACCTTGGTTAAGGCTCTACTAGTGGCTGGCCTACGCTTGCAGCGAGAGGCTCAACGACTGTGTCCCGTAGACACTGGAAACCTCAAGGCTAGTGCCTTCACGGAGAAGGAATGAACCACACCGTCGCAGACGTAATCCGCCACATGCTCATAGACCTAGCTCAGGGCACCTTGCCCTCAGCCAACGGTTCGTGGCCGATATACGCCCATAACCTACCCGACACACCAGACAACGCTGTCGTTGTCTACGACACGGCTGGTCTGCTAGACGGTCGTAGTGGTGCCGACTCTGTTATGGAGGAGCACTACGGTATAGAGATCATGGTCCGCAGCTCTGGGGTCACAGGCTACACCAAGGCTGATGCGATCGCTGTGGCCATGGACACAGTCCAGAACGTGTCTGTGACGGTTGACACCACATCGTACGTTGTTCACGCAATTACCCGTAAGAGCGGAGTGCTGAAGGCAGGGACTGAGACGCCTACCAGCAAACGCTACTTGTTTACTGTTAACGCTGTTGTCGCCCTGACCTAGGAGGTTCACTCATGGCTGCCCCTACCGCAACTGAACGTTCCACCCCTGGTGGATTGAAGCTGAAAGACGGCTTCTCATCCAAGCTCACGCTGGCCGCTGACTCTGACATCGAGTTTTTCGAGAAGACCGTACAGCCTCCGGGCATGGACGCCGGTGAAGCGATCGAAACCACTACGATGCACAACACGACGTATCGTACGTTCACGGCTCGTAAGCTGATCACCCTCACACAGATCACGATCAACGCTGCCTACGATCCGGCTGTGTACACGTCCATCGTAGCCATCATTGGCGACGAAACCACGATCACTGTGGAGTTCGCTGACGGCACCACGATTGCCTTCTACGGCTTCCTGAAGTCCTTCACGCCAGAGGCCATGGAAGAGGGAACGATGCCGATGGCCGCTATCGTCATCGTGCCCACCAACGTGGACTCGACTGGTGCCGAGCAAGGTCCCACCGTCACCTCCGTAACTGGCACATAGTTTGTCTACGATCTCCGTGCAGCAGGCCCCTAGCTGTAAGCACTAAGGGGCTGGGGGCCTGCCTTCGCTACTCTGTAACCTAGGAGCAAACCAAGATGATTACTGACGATCTTACGCCGCAGACCGAACCTGTCAAGCTGAGCGGAAAGGACTATTCCCTCAGGGAAGCCTCGGGCGATGCGGCTACCAAGTTTGCCAACGCTCGCCTCAGCTGTATCAAGCTAGGGCCTGACGGCAAACCACAGACCGTACGTGGCATCGCCGACGTAGAGCCCCTGCTGGTGTCACTATGCTTGTTCGACGAGTCTGGCAAGAACGTGCCAGAAGCCACCGTACGTAGCTGGCCTGCTCGCGTGCAGAAGGTGCTCTATGATCGTGCCAAGGAGATGAGCCACTTAGACGACCTGGAGACTGAAGCTGCTATCGTGGTCCAGATTACTGCTCTCCAGAAACGTCTTGAGGAGATGCGTGAATCAAAAAACGTAGGAAGCGAGTCTACGGCGGATGGTTCCGACTAGCCTCGCACCTGCACATGAGCCTGGATGAGTGTCTTCGCACTCACACACACCGTCAGTTCCTTGCATGGATGGAATATCTGGATGAGCAATGGAATGAGCCGAAGCTATCAGACTTCTATCTCATGCAGATTGCTTGTGAGGTCCGTCGAGTGCTCGCCAAGAATCGCGAAGCCATCCAGCTCAAACACTTCTTCCTCAAGTTCAATAGTCCCCAACTGGCTCCGACCAGTGCTGAAGTCGCCAAGGCTGTTTGGCAAGCAAGGTTAGCTCCACTAAGGAACCAACATGTCAACCGAGACTGAGATTGACCGCCTTCTTGTACGCCTCGTGGGTGACGCTACTTCTTATCAGAAGATGCTCAACGATGCTCAAACAGGTGCTCGCAGAACTGCCGATACAGTTGAGCGTGAGGGTAAACGTATCGAACGGTTCGCCGCCAGTCTCCGCACGTTTGGCCAAGGTGTTCGTGGTGCTGGGGCAGCTATGTCCCTTGCTATCACCACGCCACTCTTGGCCATCAGCGGTGCCGCCTCCCACGCCTCTATGAGCTTCGAACAAGCTTTACAGCGGTTGCGATCATTGGTTAGCATGTCACGGGAGGACATCGACTCCTTTCGAGAAACAGCTCTCAAGATGGCTGCTAACCTCGGTCAAAGCCCCATCGACATAGTAAATACGTTTGAGTCAATCTCTTCTGGAGGAATAAAAGGGGCTGCTGCTCTCGACGCATTGGAAGCTTCTGCAAAAGCATCATCCATTGGGATGGGTGATATGCAGACTATCGGTAGGGCAGCCTCACTAGCTCTTGCAACCTACGGTGAAGAAAGCCTTAAGGCATCCGAAGCCATAGAAATGGTCTGGAAGGCAGCAGACAGAGGGCTTGCTGAAGCGAGTGGATTCGCCTCAGTGTTCGGAAAGATCCTGCCCGCCGCTAAAGCTGCTAAGCTAGAGTTCGGAGAGACTGCTGGTACTCTCAGCGCCCTGACACTGGCCTATGGAGAAACTGCTACGGCTGCTACTGCCCTCAGTAGCATGATCAGTAAGATCCGTGGAGCTGGAGTCTCCCCGAAGATCATCAAACAGATGGAAGCTTCTGGATACTCCATGAAGGAGTTGCAAAAAGTCTTTGCAGATCAGGGTATCGTCGAAGGTATTAAATACCTAGATGCTATGTTTGCCAAGACAGGTATCACACAACTCCAATTCTTCTCAGACAAGGAAGCTGAAAACGCATTCAACGTCCTCAGGGACTCAAAGCAATTTGCAAGCATCGTTGATGACGTCAGCCAATCCGTAGGAGGCATTAATTCCCGCTACAAAGAGTGGGAAGAAACCATGGGAGCCAAGATGGCTAAGGCCATGGCAGGCACGCAGGCCATGATGATCAAGCTCGGTGATATGTTAGCCCCCATCGTACAGAAGCTCACTCAGTGGGGCCTCAGTGCCATGGAAGTCTGGAACATGCTCACACCAGAGATGCAGAAGGTTGCCGTGGTTGTGCTAGCTGTAGTCGCAGCCATAGGCCCCCTCCTCGTTGGCTTCGGGACCATGGCTGTCATGATCTCATCCGTCATAAGTGGGTTTGTTGCCCTCTCATCTGCAATCACTTTCCTACTCCCCCTTGCGCCAATGATTATGGGAATCGTCGTAGCCATCGCTGCTCTTGGTGTGGCTCTCTACCACATGCGTGGCCCCATCATTGAAGTGTTCAACGACCTCAAGAAATACTTCAGTGACACCATCGCAGGTATGACGGCAGCCCTACGGTCCGGTGAGATCGAACTGGCTTGGGAAATTGTCATGACCCAGATCAAACTAACGTTCTTGCAGGTCATCACGGATATGACGATGCACTTGCTGGGGTTCATGAAGCTTTTCACACTGGTCAATCCAGGACTAGCCTTGATCGTCCGTGACCTAGCCTCCAAGACAACCGTCAAGCTGGGTATAGAGACCTTCACCACCCAGTTAAAGCTCAATAGCCTTACCGACGAAGCCTTGCGCAAGGGGGCTGAAGCAGCCGCTGAGGCTGCTGCGGATGCTGCTGGTGGAAGCGTGGGCGGTACAGGCCCAGCAGCTACAGCCTTTAAGGAGGGCAAATACTACGCCAGCGAGGGTGTACAGGCCACTACGGTGGGCTCTGCCGAGGCCATGGCACGGGTGTCGGCCTACCGCTCACTAAGCGAGGGCTCTGCGGCTGAGCGTACAGCCAAGGGCGTAGAGGAGGTGGTGGGCATACTGGAGCAGATACGAGACATGGGTGGCGGTCTGTCACCCGCAGCACTAGCGGAGTCAGCCTAATGTCGATCACCAAGTGTGCTCCCTATACAGTACGTGCTGAGCAGGACGAGTACGGTCACCGCAATTATTGGGTCACCTACCTAGTCCAAACCAACACTCCCTACCAGAATGGTGTGGGCGATGGCCCCCGTACAGTCGGTACTGCCGCTGCGTTGCCTACTATAGGCACACCCTACAGCTTTGGCAATGACAGCGACCCTTGGGCCATGTGCCACCCGAACCGTTCTATCAAGCCTCAAGGCCAGCTCAGCGGTGATCCCATCAAGACGTACACCGTAGAGGTGTTGTTCAGCACTCGCCCAATGAAGCGGTGTATGACGATGGAGTGGGGTGA
>Ga0172380_10007410_pt1 | contig 12340 bp, 9 predicted proteins | sample Leawe162metaG_FD_119747 | JGI IMG/M metagenome (GOLD analysis project Ga0172380, IMG submission 119747) | Leachate microbial communities from a municipal landfill in Southern Ontario, Canada - Leachate well 162 metaG | ecosystem: Engineered > Solid waste > Landfill > Unclassified | place...
ATACTATTGGTAGGGGGGTTGAAAAAGAAATTAAAGCCATGAAAGAAGGCGAAGTCATAGTTCTTGAGAACTTAAGGTTTTATGATGAAGAAAAGCAAAATGATGATAAATTTTCAAAAAGTCTTTCCAGATTAGCTGATATTTTTGTTCAGGATGGATTTGGAGTTTGCCATCGCGCGCATGCTTCCATGGTCGGAGTTACCAAATATCTTCCTTCATATCCAGGGATGCTTCTTGAAGATGAACTGAGGATTTTATCAAACTCATTAATAACTCCGGATAGACCCCTTGTTTCCATAATTGGAGGAGCCAAGGTATCAACTAAGACAAGGGTTGTTGAAAGGCTTTTAGATAAATCTGACTATCTTTTGCTCGGAGGGAAAATAGCTAATTCTTTATTAGTTGCTAAGGGTATTTGTATTAAAGATTCTTTAAGTCAAGACGAAGAAAATTTAATGGAAGTAGTCAAGGGAATCAATTTAACAAGCCCAAAACTTCATTTGCCGATTGATGGAATGATGGGTTTGGCCAATTTTGAAGAAGAATATTCAAGAGTTGGAGCCGTAGGCACCCTGAGAAGGGAGGAGGGAATTTATGATATTGGTCCGGAAACCATTGAAAAATATAAGGCAATATTATCAGAAGCCAAAACGATTATTTGGAACGGTCCTTTGGGATTATTTGAAAAACCTCCTTTTGATAAGGGGACGATTGAGATAGCGAAAATGATAGGGCAAATTAATAGTAAAGTTTTCTCGGTTGTCGGAGGGGGAGAGACGGTCGAGTTGATTCAAAAGTTAGGAATTGAAAATCAATTTGATCATGTTTCCACCGGAGGAGGAGCGATGCTTGACTTTATGGCTGGAAAAGAGCTCCCCGGAATAGTAGCCCTGGAAGAAAATAGTAAAAAGAAAAACAATGATGAAGATTAAGAATATCGACAGGGTGGCTGAAAGAATTAAAAAAGCCGTAGAAGACGGAGAGCAAATAGTAATTTACGGTGATTCTGATTTGGATGGAATCGCTTCCATGGTAATAGTTAAAGAAACCATAGACAATCTCATTTCTCTTCTTCCTAAGGAAAAGAAAGAATCTTTTCCTATGGTTTTTTCTTTTTCTCCAGAAAGAAAAATTGAAGGGTACGGCTTGAATGAAACTGCTCTCGCGTTTATAAAATCAAAAGTTTCAGGAGGATTAATCATAACTCTTGATTGTGGTATTACTAATTTTAAAGAAATAGAAGACGCTAAGAATAGTGGTTTTTCTGTCGTCGTGGTTGACCACCATAAAACTATAGGGGGAATACCCGAAGCGGCGGAAATTGTCGTTGACCCAAAACAGGAAACAGACGATTATCCTTTTAAGGAGTATGCTAACGCGGGCCTTGCTTTTAAGCTTGCTCAAGAAATTTTAAAAGAAAGTATGTCGTCAATGTTAAAGGATAGTTTTTTGGAGTTAACTGCATTGGCAACGATTTCCGATATGATGATAGAAATCGGAGAAAATGAAGAATGGATAAAAGAAGGATTGGAGAAGATAGAGTACAGCCAGAGGCCAGCGATAAGAGCTATATTTTCTATTCTTAATCCTATGGATTTTTCTTCAAAAAGAGATATGGTTTCAAAGATTAACAGTGCTCTTAATTCATCGGTTATTGAAGGGCATGTTCCCAAGCCGTATTTATTTTTAATTGAGTCTGATTTTGATAAAGTAAAAAAAGTTGCTGAAGAATTATTTGAAGAAAGTCAGGGAAAACAAAGGGAGGTATCTATGCTTGTTGACGAGTTAATAGAAACAATTACTTTTAAGAACCCAAAGGTTATTTTCGAAGGCTCTCATCTGTGGCAACCCGAGTATTTAGGAGCGGTTGCTTCGCGTCTGTTAAATTATTTTAATAAGTCAGTTTTTCTTTATAGAAAAGGAGAAGAAATAAGCAGGGGGACGGTAAGGGTTCCCAAGGGGATGGATGCAGTTAAGGCAATGGAAAGTTGTAAGGAATTATTGGTAATGTTCGGAGGGCATCCTCCGGCAGCGGGATTTACGGTTAAAAATGAAAATATTGATAAGTTTGAAGAGTGCTTAAAAAAATATTTTAATTAAAAAAACATGAAGAGTATAGTAAACTATATTTTCGAAGCAGGAGTTTTAAAGAGAGAGCGTCATTAGGCATTGATGATCCTGATTCGGTTGCTGAGCATGCTCTAGGGGTAGCTCAAATAGGATATTTTAACCTTTTTGGAAAATAAGAAGCATGGAACTGATTTGGCAAATTAATTGGTGATGGATTGGATAAATAATGTCGGCAAAACTTTTGAAACAGAATCAGCTAAAGAGGTATTTAAAGAGATGAAAGAAACAAGATTTACCGATTGGTGGACGGAATTGAAGAAGATGCTGTATAAAAAACTAAATGGAACAGATATTTCTTATGGGGAAAAATAGATGTTTTGAGTTCGTGCCACCAAAGGGGTGGCTTTTTGTTTCTCCATTGTCCTTTTAGATTTTTGATGTTATAATAAATTTTCATAGATTTAATAACTATGAATTTTAAGTTGAAAGGAGAATTGAGTCCGAAAGGAGACCAGCCCCAAGCGATAGAACAGTTGGTTTCCGGGTTGAACCGAGGAATGGACAAGCAAACACTCTTGGGAGTGACCGGTTCGGGTAAGACGTTTACCATAGCGAATGTAATAGATAAAGTGCAGAAGCCGACACTGGTGATTTCGCATAACAAAACATTAGCCGCTCAATTATGCAATGAATTCAGAGAATTTTTCCCCGATAATGCGGTTGAATATTTTGTATCTTATTATGACTATTATCAGCCCGAGACATATATGGTCAACACAGACACATATATTGAAAAGGAGGCGCAGATAAATGAAGAGATAGACAGATTGAGGCATGCTTGCACTCAGGCACTAATGACTCGAAAAGATGTGATAATTGTCGCTTCAGTTTCTTGTATTTACGGATTAGGCTCCCCTGATGAATATAAAAAAGTTCTTCATATTTTGAAAAAAGGAGAAAAAATTAACAGACAAGAGGTGGCAAGAAAATTAATTGATTTACAATTTGAAAGAACTAACGAAGACTTACTGCGTGGAACTTTCAGATTAAGAGGACAGGTTTTGGAAGTAATGCCGGTTAATCAAAAGATAATTTACAGAATAGGAATTTCAGACAAGATAGATTCAATTGAGCTAGTCGATCCTATTCGAAGAAATATTTTGGAGGAGGTTAATGAAATATCTTTATTCGCTGCAAAGCATTATGTCTTAAACGAGGAGACGAAGAAAGATGCTTTGAAAGATATAAGGAAGGAGCTAGAAGAAAGATTACAGTTTCTTGAAAAAGAAGGAAAAATGCTAGAACACGAAAGGTTAAGAAGGAGGGTTAACTATGATTTGGAAATGATTGAAAATATCGGCTATTGCCAGGGAATTGAAAATTATTCAAGGCATTTTGACGGTCGAAGTCCTGGACAGCCACCTTTTACTTTAATAGATTATTTTAAGAAAGCCGATCCGGACTTTTTAACCGTTATCGACGAGTCGCATGTGACTATCCCACAAGTAGGAGGAATGTATTTTGGTGACAAGTCGAGAAAGAAAGCTTTGATTGATTATGGTTTTCGTTTAGAAAGCGCATACGACAATCGCCCTTTGCAGTATTCGGAGTTTGAAACTTTAACAAAGAGGAAGATATACGTTTCCGCAACTCCAGGGGACAATGAGATAAGGGAAAGCGAACAAATAGTCGAACAAATAGTCAGACCAACCGGATTAATTGACCCAGAAGTTATTATTCGTCCCATTACCGGCAGAGAAGGAGACTCTCAGATTGACGATTTGATTAAAAGGATAGAAGAGCAAGTATTGAATAAAGAAAGAACTTTGATTACAACGTTAACCAAAAGAATGGCCGAAGATTTAACCGATTATCTTGAAAAAAAGAAAATAAAGGTTAAGTACTTACATAGCGATATTAAAACCTTGGAAAGAATTGAGACTATTACCGAATTAAGAAAAGGTTTAATTGACGTAATTGTCGGAGTTAATTTATTAAGAGAGGGCTTAGATATCCCGGAAGTTTCTTTGGTCGCAATTTTGGATGCAGACAAAGAGGGATTTTTAAGGAACGAAACAAGTTTAATACAAACTATCGGACGTGCAGCTAGAAATTCTAACGGGCGAGTTATTATGTACGCTGATAACATCACCAAGTCAATTGAAAAAGCAATTGAAGAAACCAACAGAAGAAGAAAAATACAATTAGAATATAATAAGGAGCATGGGATAACTCCGAAAACGATTGAAAAGAGTATTAAGAATATTTTGGAGCAGTTTGGATTAGACACGAAAAAACTAAAAAAAAGAAGGCTCGGTGAAAAAATTTTGGAAATGGACTTGGCTGGCGATGCGAGACCGCTTAAAGAGATATTAAAAGACAAGAAAGAACAGATGAAGGATGCTGCCGAGAAACTCGAGTTTGAATTGGCTGCTATCCTAAGAGACGAAATAGTTCAATTGGAAAAGGAGATAAAAAAGAAATAATATGCAAGATAAGATAATAATTAAAGGGGCGCGAGAGCATAATTTAAAAAATGTTTCACTGGAATTACCCCGCAATAGAATGGTAGTTTTTACCGGTGTGTCAGGTTCGGGAAAATCGAGCCTGGCTTTTGATACCATTTTTGCCGAAGGGCAAAGGAGATATATTGAATCTTTATCTTCATATGCAAGGCAATTTTTGGGAGGGATGCAGAAACCTGATGTCGACGAAATAGAAGGTTTGTCTCCAGCAATTTCAATCAGTCAAAAAGCGCACAGCTCTAATCCGCGTTCAACAGTTGCAACCATCACAGAAATATATGACTATTTAAGAGTTTTATTCGCGAGAATAGGCAATCCTCACTGTCCTGATTGCGGAATTAAGATAGAAAAAATGACTGTCGATGAAATATTTAAAAAAACAGAAGAGCTACTTAAAGAAGAAGGAAATTTATTTATTCTTTCTCCTGTGGTTAGAGGAAGAAAAGGAGAATACTATCAAATGTTACAAGACATATACGAAGCAGGATTTTCTGAAGTAAGAATTGACGGAAAATTTAAAAGTTTGAAAGAAAGAATTCCTTTAGAAAAAGGAAAAAATCATACGATAGAAATAGTGATTGACAAGATGTACTTTGCGAAAATTAATGATGACTTCGAGTTTAGATTAACCGAAGCGATTGAGACGGCGGTGGATATGAGTAACGGCTTATGCACGGTAATTTTTCCAAGTGAAGAAGAAAAGATCTTCAGTACAGAATATTCATGTCCTAAGTGCGGATTCAGTTTTCCCGAGATAGAGCCGAGACTTTTTAGTTTTAACAGTCCTTACGGATATTGTCCCGAGTGCAATGGATTAGGGATAGAAAACCCTTTTTCCACAAATCCATGTCCTTTCTGCGGGGGTAAAAGATTAAACAAGAATGCATTGAGTGTAAAAATAAACGACAAGAATGTTTGGGAGACAACCAATATGACGGTTGAGAAGGCTTTGGAATTTTTTATTAAAACAGGAGACGATTTAAGCAAAAAAGATAAGGAGATTGCAGAAGTAATTTTTAACGAGATAATAAGTCGTCTTCAATTTATGATTGATGTCGGTTTACACTATATCAGTTTAAATAGGATGGCTGGAACTCTTTCGGGCGGAGAGGCTCAGAGAATTCGTTTGGCTTCTCAGGTGGGAACTAAATTGGTTGGAGCTTTGTACGTTTTAGACGAACCGACAATAGGCTTGCATCAGAGAGATAACGAAATGTTGGTAAAGACATTAAGAAATTTATGCGATATTGGCAATAGCATTATCGTTGTCGAGCACGACGAAGATACAATAATGACCAGCGACTGGGTAGTTGATTTTGGACCGAGAGCGGGAAAGCATGGAGGAGAGATAATGTTTTCAGGACCACTAAACAATCTTTTATTAAAAGGAAAAGAAGTTTCTTCTTGTAAACAAATGGGGAGTGCGCAGAAATCATTAACCGGAAAATATTTGAGAGGTGAAGAAAAGATAGAGCTACCGAGAGAAAGAAGAAATGTTTTTGACAGTATGTCGAAATTAAAGATATCGGGAGCTTCGGAAAATAATTTAAAGAATTTAAATGTTGATATTCCCCTGAGCAGGTTTGTTTGCTTGACTGGGGTCTCCGGCTCCGGAAAATCAACCCTGATGAACAATGTCATTTATAAATATGTAACTGGAAAACTTAACCGTTTTAAAAGAGATATTAAGGTTAAGGACGTTAAAAATATCGAATATTTAAATAAGGTTATTAGAATTGACCAGTCTTCAATCGGCCGCTCTTCGCGTTCCAATCCGGCGACATATACCAAGGTCTATGACGAGATAAGGAATTTATTTGCGATGACTTCCGAAGCCAGGATGCATGGATATAAGCCCGGAAGATTTAGTTTTAATCGTCCTGGAGGCAGGTGCGAAAATTGTGAAGGAAAGGGAGTACTAGAAATAGAAATGCACTTTTTGCCCAACGTGGAAGTTGTTTGCGATGTCTGTAGGGGAAAAAGATTCAATAAAGAGACATTATCTATTCATTACAAGGAAAAGAACATTTCCGATATTTTAAATATGACGGTTGAAGAAGCTGTTGTTTTTTTCAAAGACATTCCCTTGATTGACGATAAAATTAAGATTCTAAATGAAGTCGGTTTGGGGTATTTGACTTTAGGCCAGCCAGCAACAACTCTTTCGGGTGGAGAGTCACAGAGGATTAAATTAAGCAGAGAATTATCTAAACACGGGACGACTAAGACTTTGTATTTATTGGATGAACCGACCACAGGTCTTCATTATGATGATATCAAAAAATTGATTATTCTTTTGCAGAAACTTGTTTCTCAAGGGAATACGGTTATGGTAATTGAACATAATCTCGATTTCATCAAGTGTGCCGACTGGGTTATCGATTTGGGTCCTGAGGGCGGAGATAAGGGAGGAAAAATGGTTGGAGAGGGAACTCCTGAAGAATTATCAAAGATGCCTACTTGGACAGGTAAGTATTTAAAAAGAGTTTTAAAAAATGGCTAATTGGAAAAATAAAATTAAAAATATTCCTGATAGTCCCGGCATTTACCTTTTTTATAAAGGAAAGGAATTGGTCTATATCGGCAAGGCTACTTTTCTAAGGGACAGAGTGAAGAGTTATTTGAATCCCAAAACATTGAGGCCGATTGAAGTTTTAATGAAGAATGTTTCTGATGTTAAATGGAAAACGACGGATTCAGTTTTGGAAGCGGTAATACTTGAGGCCAATTATATTAAGCAGTTTAAACCGAAGTATAATGTAAAAGAGAAGGACGATAAAAGTTGGAATTTTTTCGCAATTACCAAAGAAGATTTTCCCAAACTCATATCCGTTAGGGAGAAAAATTTAAAAAAAGAAGATTATTCATATGTTTTCGGTCCTTATGCCGAAATGAAGACAGTACAAATTTTAAAAATACTCCACTCTTTGTTTAGAGTTTCAAGGTGTTCGCCTAACCAAAAGAGGCCGTGTTTTGATTATCAGCTTAATCATTGTTTGGGTGTATGTACAAATGAAATTTCTTCAAAGAATTATAAAGAAAAAGCTATAAAGCCATTAGTTTTGTTTTTAAAGGGCAAAAAGAAAAAATTGATAACTTCTTTAGGCAAAAAAATGAAAGATGCTTCAAAAAAAGAAGATTTTGAAGAGGCAAAAAGATTAAGAGACCAGATTTTTTCATTAGGGAAAATAAGGGATTTCGCCCTATTGGATAAGAGTTTTTTAAAAGAGCCACTAATTAAAGAAAAATTTACGATAGGGAGAATTGAAGGTTACGATATTTCTAACTTAGGAAATGAGGCAATGGTTGGAAGTATGGTTGTTTTTGATAATAAGGGGCCGGTCAAAAGTCAGTACAAGAAATTCAAAATAAAAGGTGTTGTCGGACAGAGCGATGTAGATTGTTTAAGAGAAGTTTTACAAAGAAGATTAAAACATTCTGAGTGGCCTATGCCTGATTTGATTTTAGTTGACGGGGGCAAGCCGCAGGTCAGTGTGGCAAAGAAGGTTTTGAAAGAAAATAGCTTCAATATTCCCATTGTCGGAATAGCCAAGGGTCGAGAAAGAAAGAAAAACGAATTCTTTTTCGATGAAAAGAATAATTTAATTACGAGTTTTAAGGAATTTCTAATAAAAGTAAGGGATGAGGCTCATCGATTCGCGATAAAATATCAAAGAAGTTTAAAAAGAAAAAGCCTGATTAATAATTGAAAAAAGGGGCAATAAATGCTAAGATTTATTTAATAAAATAATAAAAATATGAAGAAATTTAAATTTAAGCCAAACTTTAAATCAAAAAAAACCTGGATTATTATAGCGGTTATTGTCATTTTCATTGTTATTGGTTTTTCTGTATTCGGGGGGAAAAAGGGATTGAAATACGAAACAGCTAAAGTTGAGAGAGGAAATTTAGCGCAAACGGTTGACGCTACAGGCAAAATAGAATCTTCTAATGATTTATCTTTGCATTTTGACGGAATGGGAATCGTAGAAACGGTAAGGGTTAAGGAGGGAGATACGGTTAGGACTGGACAGTGGCTGGCCAACTTATCTTTATCTCAGCTTAATGCTGGTGTTGCTCAGGCTCAAGCCTCTTTAGATCAAAAGTTGGTTGGGGCTACTTCCGAGCAAATTTCCGTTTCTCAAAAACAAGTTGAATCGGCCCAAATATCATTAAACAAAGCCGAAGAAACTTTAAAAGACACAGCTTCTATTAATGAAAAGAACATATCTGCCAAGTATGATTATGCTTTGACGGTTTTGGATGATTCTTATATCAAAATGTATAACGCCTTTATTACTACCAAAAATATTCAAACCGCTTACTTTACTGGCTACGATCAGGAAAGCTTAAATGTAAAAAGCAATTTGAATTATAACATTGAAAAACCAAAAGATCAGACAAAATTATCCGTTGATTTAGCCAGAAGCACAAAGAAAAGAGAAGATATTGATGCGGCCATTATTCAAATTAAAGATTCTTTAGGCAAGATACTTTTAGGATTAACTGCGGTGAGAAATTCTTGCGACCAAGTTCCTTACCAAAATACCATTACCTCTACAGAAAAAATATCTCTTGATTCTCAAAAGTCATACATCAGTACATCTCAGGCTACAATTTCATTATTACAAAACGAAATTTCAATATTAAAAACTCAGAACGAAAATAGCACGAATTCGGCTAGGGCCGCAGTTGATGCTGCCAAAGCTAATTTGGGATTGCAACAGGCTAATTATAACTCTCTTGTGGCAAAGCCGAGAGACATAGATATCGCTTATTATCAGGCTATTTTGGACCAGGCTGTTGCCAGCAGGAATAAGGCCATTATTTACGCTCCGATTGATGGTGTGGTCACCAAAGTTAATAAAAAGAAGGGGGAATTAATAAATTCTTCTGAAGTAATGATAGAATTACTTTCTCCCCATTACGAGATACAAGTCGATGTTCCCGAAACAGACGTGGTTAAGTTGAATGTTAATAATGAGGCGACAATAACCTTAGATGCTTTAGGTTCTGATGTAAAATTTGAAGGTAAAGTTTTATCAATTGATCCGGCTTCAACAGAAATTCAAGATGTTGTTTATTACAGAATAAAAGTAGCGATTAATGATTCTGGCGACGGTAAGATTAAGCCGGGAATGACTTCCGATGTTTTAATCAAAACGGAGAGCAGAGACGGAGTCCTTTTTATCTCTTCAAGAGCAATTTTGACCAAAACTGATACAGGGGAGAAATATGTTAGAGTTTTGAATAATGGAGTCATCGAAGAAAAAATAATCAAACTGGGATTGAAAGCCGATGACGGCAAAGTAGAGGTTATTTCTGGATTAAACGAAGGAGAAGATTTGGTTTTAAGGGAAATAAAATAATATGCTTATCAGCGTTAAAGATTTAAAAAAAGATTTTATTAATGATGAAGTTATCACTCCCGTTTTAAGGGGGGTGACTTTTAACATTGGAATGGGAGATTTTGTCTCGATTATGGGTCCGTCTGGTTCCGGAAAATCAACTCTGATGCATATTTTAAGTTTTTTAGATAAGCCAACAGGAGGTAAGTATCTTTTTGAGGATAGAGATGTTTCTCAGTTGAGCGATGATGAATTAGCTGAGATGAGAAGTAAAAAGGTAGGTTTTATTTTCCAGTCGTTTAATCTTTTAAACAGATCATCGGTTTTGGAAAATGTAATGTTACCTTTGGTATATACCAATATTTCGGCCGAAGAAAGAGTAAGAAAAGCTAAGGCATTATTGGAGCAGGTCGGGTTAAGCCATAGACTGGATTATTCTCCGAACAAGCTTTCGGGAGGAGAAAAACAAAGAGTGGCGATTGCCAGAGCTTTAATTAATGATCCCGAAGTTATTTTCGCCGATGAGCCGACCGGTAATCTTGATTCAAAATCAGGCGCTCAAGTGATGAAAATATTACAGGATTTAAATGATAAAGGACATACTATTATTTTGGTTACTCATGAAAAAGCTACGGCCGAGCACGCTGAAAGGATGATTCGTATTAAGGACGGTGACATTATCGAAGACTGTGCAGTTGACTGCAGGCAGAGAGCGGACGACAAAGAAGAACTTAAGAAATAATATGGATATTTTTGAGTCAATAAAAAACTCTTGGCAAATGATTATCCGCAACAAGATGCGGTCTATTTTAACTATGCTCGGAATTATTATCGGCATAACGGCCGTAATGATTGTTTTGTCGGTCGGAGAAAGTGTACAGGGATTAATTTTAAACGAAGTTAAAAGCATAGGTTCAAATTTGGTCGGAATTTTGCCAGGTCATGCCGAAGAAAATGGTCCGCCATCTTCAGTTTTCGGAGTAGTGATTACTACTCTTAAATATGAAGACGGAGAAGCGATATTAAAGAGCAATTATTCACATATTGAGTCTCTGGCAATGTATGTTTCCGGAAGCGATATTATTTCTCTAAATAACAAAAAAGTTAGTGCTACTTTCTATGGTACGTCGGCCAGTTATCCGGATGTACAGAATTCTTCTTTGGAAAACGGAAGATTTTTTGATAAAGACGAAGAGTTAAGCAATGCCAGAGTTGTTGTCTTGGGAAATAAAATAGCCAAAGATTTATTCGGCGATCAAGATCCTTTGGGTACAAAAATAAAGATAAAAAAAACCAATTTTAATGTTATAGGAGTTTTGAAATCAAAAGGCGGAAGCCTTATCCAGAATGAAGACAGTAATCTTTTTGTGCCAGTGAAAACGGCCCAAAATGTTCTTCTTGGCATAAACTATCTTGGTTTTATAAGAGTTAGGGTTGATAAGCCGGAAAATATTGACGGGACGATAGAACATATTAAAAGTATTTTGCGTGACAATCATAATATTGATAATCCCAGTGAAGACGATTTCAATGTTAGATCAACAACTCAGGCATTAGAGACCATAGGAAGCATTACTAATGCTTTAAGATTTTTCTTGGCAGCCGTTGCCGCTATTTCTTTAATTGTCGGAGGATTTGGAATTATGAATATTATGTTGGCCACGGTCCAAGAAAGAACCAAGGAGATAGGATTGAGAAAAGCAGTCGGAGCCAAGAATAGCGATATTATCAGGCAGTTTTTAATAGAAGCGGTAACCATTACTTTTATTTCTGGAGTTATTGGAATAATTTCAGGAGCTTTGATTCTTTTCTTGATATCAGTCGTTATTAACGCTCTTAATTATCATTGGGATTTAGTAATTTCACCTATTTCAATAATTATAGGCTGTTTGGTTTCAATAAGTATAGGCCTTATTTTTGGAATAATTCCGGCCAGAAGAGCAAGCATGTTAAATCCTATTGAAGCTTTGAGATATGAATAATATATACGCACAAATTGAATCGGCTTTTATTAGTTTGATGCGACAAAGATCTCGTACTTTTTTGACGATTATAGCCGTAGCTATCGGTATAGCATCATTGATAATAATGATTGCGGCTGGAAACGGACTAAAGGCGATGGTTATGAAGGAGCTTGAAGTTTACGGCTCTGACATGATAAATATAGAGGTCAGGGTTCCGGGGAAAGGTTCAACTGGTAGTGCCACCAGTTTTGCGACAGGAACAACTATAACAACTTTTAAAAACAAAGAAGTTGAAGAGATAAGGAAGAGTTATAATGTTCAAACGCTTTATACTTACGTTACGGGTCAGGAAATAATTAAGTATCAAGGAGAAGCTAAAGCGCGATGATCTTCGGTTATGGAGCCGATGCCCCTCTTATTGAAAAGCTTTCTA
>Ga0172380_10007411_pt1 | contig 12337 bp, 14 predicted proteins | sample Leawe162metaG_FD_119747 | JGI IMG/M metagenome (GOLD analysis project Ga0172380, IMG submission 119747) | Leachate microbial communities from a municipal landfill in Southern Ontario, Canada - Leachate well 162 metaG | ecosystem: Engineered > Solid waste > Landfill > Unclassified | place...
GACTTCGGGTATTCGGTCAACCCCGCCGCCCTGGTGAGGGTCTATCGGAAGGCCAATGAGTTCTACCTGGAGGAGCTCATATACAAGACGAAGATGAACAACATGGACATCGGGGCGGAGATGAGGCGGCTAAAGATATCCCCGTTGGCATACATATATGCAGACGCGGCGGAACCCAAGTCCATCGACGAGATAAAGCGACAGGGGTTCAATATCCGCCCGGCTCCCAAGGGCCAGGATTCCGTGAGGGCCGGAATAGACTTCTTGCAGAGCCAGAAGATTTTCATCATCGAGGGATCGTCGAACATCATCAAGGAAGTTTCAACCTACAAGTGGAAAGAAGACCGGAATGGCGAGCCGATCCCTGAGCCGGTGAAGTTCAATGATCATTGTTTTGTGGCCGGGACGATGATAGAAACCCAACGTGGCCCTGTCCCGATTGAGTTGGTCACGACCGATGACAGCGCGATGACGAGGGAGGGGTATAGAAAGATCGTTGCGGCTGGAATGACCAACTCCCTCATCGATGTGATGACAGCCCATTTCTCCGATGGTTCGACCCTAACGGGAACACCAAATCATCCCATCTGGATTCGTGGACGTGGATTTGTACGGTTGGATACAACGCGATACGGCGATATAATAGAGACATGGAAAACCAGCGAATCATTTACAAAAACGTCCCGTCCCGTCTTTGTTCTGCGAGTAGATTTAGAATTAAAAAAACACCCGGTTTATAACCTTTCCGTGTCTGAAACCCCAGAGTATTACGCTAATGGGATATTGGTCCATAACTGCCTCGACGGAGCTCGCTATGGAATTTTTACACACATGAAAGCGGCTATCGCGTTCTTCGGGACCATTTCCGAAGATATCAATCCGCTGTAAAATACAAGTGACAATATGGCAAGGGAGAAACATATGAACGTGTTCAACCGAGGGGCCAAGGTCCAAGAGTTGCGAGACAAGAGACAAGCGGCTGAGATAAAGGCGGCAGAGGCCGCGGGGGCCCTGCAGGCGATACGGCAACAGCGAGACGAGCTGTCGATCCTGACTGGCAAGTATCAGGCCCAGATCAGCGAGCTGTTGGTCGACAACATCCTGGCCGTCAAGGAGCTGGAGAAGAGCTACGTCGGGAACGATTACCAGAACTATGACTTGGCCATCGCGGAGATAGACAAAAAATACCGAGGGATCGCCGACTGGGGGTGCCTGCAGACGTCCACGATAATCGACCTCCGGGCCGCGTTCATACTCGGCGAGGGGCCGCAGGTCACAGCCGCGACGGAAAAGAAGGAAGACGCCCAGAGGGAGCTCGACTGGTGCAAAGATTTCTTCGCCTACAACGGCCTGGACTCGGAGATGACCCAGGAGATAGCCAAGGAGGCGGAGATCGAGGGCAAGATTGCCTTGCGCCTGATATGGGACGAAGAGCCGTATAAAACCCACAGCAAGGGCATGGTGAGTGTCCGGTTCATTTCCTATCTCGACAAAAAATACAAGGTGATCGCCAACAAGAACGATTACCTCTGGTATGAAAAAATGACATGGGGAGCCAAGGGCGACATCCCGGCAGTGGAAGTCGAGGAGCCAGAATTCGTATACAAAAAATTCGGTGGGCGAATATCGGACCCCAACGACGCCCAACCGAGGATTCAGAGGTGCCTGACCCAGATAGACCGATTGGATAGGGCCTTGAGAGACCTCAGGGAGATAAACCACATCCTATCGAGCCCCACGCCTGACTTCCAGGTCGATGACATGGCTGTAGCCACGCAGATGTTGGCCTTGATAAAAGACACCAACTGGCGGATCGGAAAGGCCATCGTCCACGTGGGACAGTTCAAGATGGTCGGGCCGGACTCGGCGGGAATAATGAACCTGGTGGCCGAGATCGAGCTGTTGGTCAAGATGATCTCCGGCACGACATCCATCCCCATCCATTACTTGGGCCTCCTGGACTTGCTGAAGAATCGCGCGACGGGTGACAACACTCGGGAGCTGGTCATGGCCGCGACGACACGCGAGAGGGCCATCTGGGTCGGAGCGTTTGAGGAGCTGATAGACAAGGCCATGGTGATGTACAATCAGAAGACCGGCACGGTCCAGAAGTCGACCGACGGCGGGAAACTCATTCCCGATAATGTCAGCGTCGTTATTCCCCAAATATCTCAAGAGCACTGGGACCACATACGGGATGTGTACATCCCCGCTCAGACCGCAGGGATAATCTCGAGGGACACCGTCGCCGCTCAGATACCGGGCGTGGACGTAGGCAAGGAAAAGCTGTTGAGGGAAGAATCGGACGCGAGAGAGGACAAGAAGGCCCAGGAACAGCTCGAACAGATACGGGCGGAGAGAGAAGCGGCGGCGAACGCGCCCGTTCAGTCGGAGGTGAAAAAATGAGCTTCGTAATGCGGCCCGGGAAGACGGTGGCCGGGATAAATATTCCCGACGTGAAGTGCGCCAAGTGCGGCGGACCGGTATTCGAGATACCCTGCAAGTGCCCCTTCAAACGCAAGGGATGGGCCAGGTGCGCCAAGTGCCTGAATCCCAAATGCGCTCACCAGCAGGGACTTGTGAAAAACAAACGCGGTATTCCGTATTGATACTTGATGTTATAATCAAAAACGAGGAGATAGGACATGGCCATAATTCAATCGCGCGATGTGAAACTTCCCGACGGGCGGGTCAAGGAACAAAAGCCCTTAATGTCGGGAGCGATAAGACCGCGAGATTTCAATCCTCAGCTCCCGAACGACCCGGATGTGTTGAGCAAGGCGCGCCCGACGAACGCTGGGAAGGGCGGCCGGATGTTCTCGAAGGACCTTCGGGACCTGAATGAAAAACGATCCATGCTCCAGGCCCAGGCGGAAAAGAAAACCGTCCAGGCCAAGGCCCCGATCGACAGCCAGAACAAGAAGGGCGGCGCGAGGAAGGGCGCGGGACGTCCCAAGAAACAGCAGTAACCAACATGAGGAACGATATGCGTTTTCAGGCAAAGCTCCGCTGTATGGCGAACAACGAGATAGCCGCCATGGTCGGTGCGCGGAAGATCGCCGAGATAAAACGCAGTGACCCGAACCCGCTCTTCAAGGCCTTCATTGTGGGCCATGAGGGAGAAGCGAAAGGGAATATGATCGGCGTCGGGAACATCGTCAAGCGGTGGTTCCAGTCGATGGTCCGAAAACTCTACAACAAGATCGCCGAGGGCTTGGAGATATTCAACGGCCACTCCGAGGATTCAAACGCCCATGACGGGCGGATACCTATCGGTCGAGTGGTCGCCAAGAAGCTCATCGACGACTGGCGGGGGTTGAGCGTTGTTGCCGTCTGTTATATATTTCCCGAGTATCGACATCTGAACTTGGACGTGGCCTCCATCGAGGCCGATGTGTCATACGATTACGAGCCGGGCGGTAACCTGGTCGTCACGGACGTAGACGAGGTGACGGCCATCGCGCTCGGTAATTCAGCGGTCAACGTGCCGGGGTTCGCCGGGGCAACGCTCCTCGGACAGCTCCAGGCGTTCGCAAAATCAAACATAAGGGAGAACGATGACATGGGAAAACCTACCGCGGGGGAAATACGGCAGATGATCCGCGAGGCCAATCTCCAGCCGTCCGATCTGTTCACTTCGGACGACTTCACGGCTGATCCCGCGCTTTCGGAGAGGAGAGCGGAGAAAAACACGGGGAACGAATCGCTCCATTTCGAGATACGGAAGCTGGAGCGAGCCCTCGTAGAAGCCGAACGGCAACGGGATGCGCTGAAGACCGAGAACACCACCCTTGGCGAGAAGGTCAAGGCCCACGAGGCGACGATCGCTCAGACCACTGCGCAGACCGCGAAATCCCGGGCCACTGGGGAGCTGTTCGAGAGAGAAAAGACGGAGCGGAAACTGGATGACCGCCAGACAAAGTTCATCCAGGCGCGTCTCGCGCGGTTCACCCCCTCGAAACCCGAGGATGTCGAGAAGGAATTCAAGTCCTACCTCGACGGGGAAATAGATGAGTACGGGCGGATCGCCAAGGATGTTTTCGGGATTCAGGATAAGCCGGAGCCCAAGCCCGCGCCGGGAGCGGAGCCCAAAGAAGGCCCCGGAGAAAGCCCCGACAATCTTCCGGACAACCTGAATCCGGCAAAGAACCCCATGATCAGGTTCGACTGATCAGGGAAAAGAACAGGAGATAACCATGCCGAATGCACTGAGAACCGCCAGCCCGGAAGGGACCTGGCACTCGTTCCGTTTCATCTGCACCGAATCCGGGGGCATGTTGGGCCAGAGGTCGGCTTACAAAGCCGGCCTTTCCTGGCTGTACATGGTCCAGAACACGGTCGGGATGCTCATCGAGGATGTGGCGAACGGTGAGGAAGGGGTCCTCATCTATCAGGCCGAGAAAATCATGGTCGCCAAGAAACACACCTCCGTTGACGTGTTCCTGCCCGGCGATACGGTCTACTGGGACCCCACCGACGGCCTCGTGACGCCCATCTACGACACCGGTCTTTACAGGATCGGCGTCGCCACCGAGCCCGCCCTGGGCGCCGACTATCTCGTCGAGATCGATCTCGACGGTGGTCCGGCCGTGGCCGGGGTCTGAGGAAGGAAATAACAGGAGGCTACAATGCAAAGCCGTATATTTAACCTTAACTGGGAAAAGTTCGACTACAAGAACCCCGCAGAGATGAAGAACCTGATGGGCGCCCTGCAGATGTTCGTCGCTCTCCCCAACCGGTTCGCCCCGCCTCAGTTCTCCAAGATCGCGGAGTTCATGAAAGCCCACAGGCAGATCCAGGAGTTCACGACCTACTCGGACGGATATCCGAACGAGAAGGCCATCCCGATCATTGAGAAGTTCCACATGCTCAAGGACTACGATACACAGTTCGAACAGATCTTCGATGTCCGGGACTTCGCGGGCACCAAGGCGTCGGGATTCGACGTGGCGGGAGTCAACAGCGGCCTCACCTTCAAGGACATCAAGGTCGGGGAAAAGCTCAAGGTCTATCAGATGTCAGGCGACAAGTACCGCTGTTATTTCTGCTACTACGGCGGGGCCCTGGGCTGGCACAAACAGCTCTTCGAGGACGGCGACTGGTGGCAGATAGAGGACAACGCCATCGAGTTCCGCAACAAGGCGTACAGTTCGCGGGCGTCCGTCTATTATGGCCTACTCGAGGCGGCGGCCGATGCCGTCGGCTCCTGCCAGGTCATCCCCTCCGGGTGCAGTGATTGCGATGCCGACGCTCGGAGCATCATGGCGTCCATCAACTACGCCGTGCAGTCCATCCTGATCAACGTCAAGGATCGCGGATACAGTCTCGACCCCACGACCACCGAGTTCCTGGTCGTCACCCCGTTGCAGCTCATGGGCCGCGTGAAGCAGGCTCTCGCCATCCGGATGCAGAACTTCAATGAATCCCCGCGCCTGGCCAATTTCAATATCCGCCAGATAACCACCATGGGCCTCTCCAACCCCAACCGCGTCCTCGTCGTTCTCCCCAAGCGCACGCTCAAGATCGGGTACCGGATGGACCTCACCATGTTCGAGTCGTTCGACATGCTGAGCTACACGCAGGCCGTGGCCGGCTGGATGAGACACGGCGGATGCATCGGCGACCTGGATCAGGTCCAGTCGATAGAGTTCACCGCCGAATCCGGGTCCTGCCCCAACAAGAACGCGACCCCGATAGCCGGTTGCGGTGACGTGACCGACGCAGAGGGTGCCGCCATGACAGAAGGCATCGAGCTCGGGGCGGATTTCGTTGCGGCCAGCAACCAGAACAGGTAGACCGCAGGTGAAGAAGTAATGTCGGGACGGGCAGGGTCGGATAGGATTCAACTCCTTCGACCCTGCCCGGCTCTTTTTGAGATCAACTGCATGATGCTCCGCACCACTGACAAGAGAGTCCAAGAAGTCATCAAGAACCAGCAAGCAGTGATGGACGAGAACCGGGCGATGGCTCGGAGAATGCAGACACCCCATCTTCCTCTCCACGAAATACTCCCAGACGGCGCATGGCGAGGCGAGCCTTGCTTCGTCGTGGCCGGCGGGCCGTCGCTTCGAGGGTTCGATTTCGAACGTCTACGGGGTCACGGGCGCGTGATAGCCATCAACCGGGCGTTCGAGTTCATCCCCTGGGCCGATATGCTGTTCTTCATGGACCATACCTTCTATCAATTCGTCCACCGAGACCCCGAGCGGCTCGCCAAGTGGGAATCTTTCAAGGGATACCGGGTTTTCCTCAATATGATGGGGAGGCTGGTCCCGGACTGCAATTCCGTTCGGGCCATCGGACGGTCCGGCGTTTCCCATTCTCACGCAAAGGGCCTTTATCACGGCAATAACTCAGGGTTCGGGGCAATGCAGATGGCCATCGCTCTCGGGTGCCGACCGATATATTTACTGGGGTACGACATGCTCGACGAGGGTAAAAAGGGCAGTCTCGACGCGCAAACTCATTGGCATTCAGGCTACGGAAGGCTCGCGCACATGGGTGCGCCGCTGTCGTTCAGGCGGGATTTCGACCTCGAGGCCAATCGGCTACGGAAGCTCGATTTTATATTCAACCTCAACTCCAGAAGCGGGCTGAGAGTATTCCCATTCAAATCCATCGAGGAGGTTCTAAATGGATCAGCAAGGGAAGGTTTGGGGGACGACACAATGCCTGCAACAGTCCCCGCTGTTCTCGGTTCACCTGCTCAGGATTGACCAGGGCGGGTTCTGTTCCCAGCACCGGCATGAGCGGAAACTTAACCACTTCCACGTCATAAGCGGCCGCCTGGCCATCCATCTCTGGCCTCGAGGGGTTGAACAGGACCAGCCGGACACAACGGAGCTCACGGCTGGTCAGTCGTTCACCGTCGAGCTCGGTGCCTGGCATTCCTTCACCGCCATGACCCCCACGGTGGCCCTGGAGGTCTATGAGGCCGCACCGGTCGAGGAGGACATAATCAGGCGCACCGTGGGCGGTAACGTCAACCGCGTGCGCCCGGAATCGGAGCCGGAGAGTGAGTCATGACCTGGCGGATGATCACGTTCTATACGCCGGGCACGGGGTACGAGGGAGAGGTCAAAAAGCTCAGGGAATCGGCCAGGGCCCTCGGGATAGAGCTCACCGACTATGCGTATCCCAATCTCGGGGACTGGCGGAAGAACATCAACTACAAGTCACAGTGCATCCTGTCGGCCATGAAGCAAACCCCGTCGTCCGACATCGTTTTCATCGACGCCGACGCCGTTGTCCATTCCTGGCCGCGATTGTTCGATGACCTCTCCGGGCCCCCGAGACTACACGACATCGCCGCGCATTATTTTCAGTGGAACCAGTCGTCCAAGGTGGAACTCCTGAGCGGCACGTTGTGGATAGCCAACACGCCGAAGATGAAGGCGGTAGTCGAGGAATGGAACGAGATGGGCCGTAAGCACCCGGAGATACGGCACCAGGCTTGCTTGCAGGCCATCCTGGAGAGGCAGAAGGATATCCTGGTTTACCACCTTCCCGTCGAGTATACCTGCATATTCGACGCGCCGTCCAGGAAGGGCAAGCAGGCGGTAATAGAGCATTTCCAGGCGAGCCGAAAATACCGACGGGTCATATCAGCCCGGCGTTCAGTCCTCCCTCCGTTCGACGTCGGAAAATACAAGGCGGCGAAATGAACGATACGAGACTCGCGTACATTGATCCCCAGGACAGCCTGCGCCTGAGGGGCGGCGACGGGCTTTATGAGCGGTTCGAGACGGCCCTGGTGAAACGGCACCTGAAACCCGGTCAGATATTCGTCGACGTCGGAGCGCACATCGGATATTACTCGGTCCTGGCGGCCTCTATCGTTGGTCCGACCGGCGGCGTCTATGCCTACGAGCCCAACCCGGCGAACGTCGAGCTTCTCCGCGCCAACACCGAACAGTTCGAGGGAATAGTCCGAATGCGCGATTGCGCCGTCTCAGACGCGCCTGGCCGGGCGAAGCTGTACCTGAGCGCCACCAACAGCGGTGATCATCAGTTGTTCCGCTCAGTGGGACGGGAGGCGGTGGACGTGGCGGTAATCTCTCTCGACTCCGACCCCGCGCTGGCCGGCCTATCCGTCAACATCCTGAAAATAGACGTGCAGGGGCTTGAGGTGTCGGTCCTGAGGGGGGCTCGGGAACTGATAGCGAGGTCGCCGAGCCTCATGGGGATAGTCGAGTATTCCCCCGCGCACCTGCGCCTGGCCGGGCTCAAGCGGCCAGGGGATCTGCTGGACATGCTGAACGGCATGGGTCTCAACGCGTACCTGCATGAAAAGAAACGGAGGCTGAAAGTAGCCAAGCCCCAATCCCTCAAGAACCTGGTCTCTCATACCAATCTGATCATCAGCAGGGGACAACTCCTGTGACCACACTCTCGGCCGTCGTCGTTAGTTACAGGCGACAGGAACATCTGGAGCAGATCCTCGCGGCCTGGCTCAAAGAAACTCCCGACGTTTGGCTCTGCGACTGCAGCCCCGTGGGATTCAAGACCGCGCTCCCTGTCCACGTTATCCATGCCCGGCCGGACCCTGGGAATCGCATACGGCACGCCGTGGCCCTCATGACCTCCGGCGACCTGGTTATCAAAGCCGACGACGACCTCATACCGCTCCCCGGGCTGGGAATGGACCTGCTGAGGGCCTACGAAGCCCATGGTGAGGCGATATACGGCATCCACGGCAGACAGTTCAGGGGGCCGCTTTATTACTCGAATACCAGGATGTGGGGAACGGGGAACACGCGGGAGTTGACACGAGTCGATTTCGTGGGCGTGATCACGGCGGCGCCTCGCTCGTTGCTCCCCATGGACCTCCGTAACTGTCCCTCGGAGGTCGAGGATTTGTATTGGCAGATGGAGCGATATCCCAAGGTCCCGAAGTACGTCGTCCCGACGGTGAACGTCAAGAGGCTCCCGGAATCGTTCGATCCAGGCCGCCTCTGTGGGAACAAGCGGTCAAAGGATATCAGGCAGGAATATTACAAGACCTGGTATCTGAGGAACTACGCGAAATGAGGATAGCGGTCGTGACCAATAGCAGGGACGGGCACGGGAACCCAGCGAATGGGATGAGGGTCCTCCGAGCCCTCCAAGCCCTAGGCCATGATGTCCAACACCTGGATCACCACGCCGCCACCGACAAGAGTCGCATGACCGGGCGGGAGCTTATCCTGTGCTTCGGGACCGTTCTGACCGCTGAGACCCAACGGCCGGGAATTGTGCAGCGCATTCGGGATGCTCGACAGCCGGGAACCATTCTTGCCATGTGGTACTTTGACCTCTGCAACCCCTCAATGAAGAACTCGCCCATGAAATACCGGACGATGGCCAAGGTCGCGCCCCTGCTCGACTGGCTGATAATGACCGACGGCTCTCACGACTGGAGCGGATGGGTCCCGCATACTATGCACCTGATGCAGGGGGTGGAGCCCTCGGAGTACAGCAATAAACGGGTCGAGGAGCCCGAGCCGAGGGTCAGGGACGTAATCTTCACCGGCGGGTTCGCGGCCCCCTTCCAGGACCGACACGTGGCCATCCAGGCTCTGCGCGGGCACTTCTCCGTTGGCGTGTTCGGACGGAACTCCAACCGGAGGATTTACAACGACGATTTCTGGCGCGAACACCAACGGAGCCGCATCGCCTTCATACCCACGCCGCCCCGCGAGGCACCGAAACAGTATTGGTCAAACCGGATTTACCTTGCGACGGCCACGGGCACCCCCTGTGTTGTGGGTTGGACGGAAGGGTTGGACGAGCAGTTCGAGGATGAGCGGGACGTGCTGTATTTCAGGACCCAAGCGGAGATGATATCCCAGGTGTCGAGACTCAAGGCCGACCCGGAACTGAGGCGACGGATAGGCTTGGCCGGACGCGAGAGAACGCTCAGGGAACATACTTATCAGGCCAGGTCCAGACAGTTGATAGATGCGATAACCACGAGCAAGTAAGGAGGATGAAAAATGATAAATCAATATCGACCGGTTAAAAAGCGGGTCAAGGAATTTGTCCCAGGACACCAAATGACGGCTGATGAATACATTCTCCAGTGGAGAAAAGGGAAAGCCTGGGAGCATCTCACCCGACCCGTCCATCAGAAGCGATTGAACTGGTGCTCGGACCAATGCCTGGGTGAGTCATTCCTCGATGTCGGTTGCGCCTTCGGACATTCCACGGCCATCATGAAGACTCGCCATCCCGGCAAATGGTTCGGGGTGGATTTCAGCGTAATGGCCATCGCGGAGGCCCTTGCCCTGTTCCCCGATATCCAGTTCTCTTATCTCAAGGAAATCTGGGAGATCATGAACCTGACCATATTTGATTCCGTCGTCTGCTCGGAGGTCATCGAACACGTTCCTGACCCGTCTGCGCTTTTGGCCGCCATGACGACCATTGCCCGGAAGAGAATAATCATCACCACGCCCACGCGAGACGCTCAGGACCCCGGCCATGTCCGACTTTACGACCTGGCCAGCCTGGAGGTCCTCTTGAAGGATTACCCCCACACGATATCGATGGACGAAAACTTTTTCTATGCGACCGTCGAGATGAGCCGATGCGAGTACTAATTACGGGCGGGGCGGGATTCGTCGGGAGCCACCTGGCAGAGCATATCAAGACTATCCAGCCTGACGCTCAGATATTCGCGGCCGATCGGTGGCTGACCCGCAAGGACAATATCAGTCATCTGATGTGGATGATAAATTACCGAGAGTTCGACATGACCGATTACGGGTCCATGCTCAACCTGGTCCGAGAAGTTATGCCTGATCGGATATTCCACCTGGCCGCTCAGAGCTTCGTCCCGAACTCCTGGCAGGCACCGGCGGAAACCATGAACACGAACATCATGGGAGAGCTCAACCTGTTCGAGGCCGTGAGAGCCGCAGGGATCAACCCGGCAATCCAGGTGGCGGGGTCGAGCGAGGAATACGGGTTGGTCCTGCCCGATGAAACACCAATCAGGGAAACCAATCCCCTGAGGCCCTTGAGTCCCTATGCCGTCAGCAAAATAGCTCAGGACTACCTCGGGTATCAGTACTGGCAGTCGTACGGGATGAGGATAGTCCGCACGCGAGCATTCAACCACACGGGTCCGAGACGCGGGGAACAGTTCGCCACGTCGAGTTTTGCACGGCAGGTGGCCGAGATAGAGGCGGGCCTACGCACTGCGCACATCATGGTCGGGAACCTCGACGCGGAGCGGGACTTCACGGATGTTCGAGATATCGTTCGTGGATACTGGATGCTCACGGAGCCTCACGTCGTAAGGGACGGCTGTGTCTTTAACCTCTGCTCGGGGACTCATCGGACCATGCGGCAGGTCATCGAGACCATAATTCAGGTGTCGGGCATGACCAAGCCCGTCGAGCTTATCGTTGATCCGGACCGTCAACGGCCGTCCGATGTTCCTCTTCTCTACGGCGACTACACGAAGATGCGCGAGATCACCGGTTGGGCCCCAGTTATCCCCTTTGAGCAGACCATGTTGGACCTGCTGAACTACTGGCGAGACCGCATAAAAAAGGAACAAGTCGCAATTTAGAATCGTGGTAAGATTATTTCGAAGGATAGAATTCGGGGCTGAAAGGCTCCTCAGGAGGCAAAAATGGCCAACGCACTTTACGATCATGGAAGAGAAAACTTCGCTCTCGGAGCGATCCATTGGGGCTCGGACGACATCCGCCTCGCGTTCATCGACGAGGGCGACGATGCGATAGACCTGGCGAACGACGAGGATATGGGCGACCGGCTGTCCGCCGCAGTCGTCGCCGAGTCCGGGAACTTCGCCTCAAAGACGGCCCTCGCCGGAGTCTGCGATGCGGCCGACATCACGGTCTCGACCGTCACGGGCGACCAGTTCGAATCCATCGACATCTTCAAACACTCCGGGACCGGAGCCGCGAACGACCTGCTCATCTGCAATATCGACACGGCGACCGGCCTTCCCTTCACCCCCTCCGGAGGCGACATAGAAGTTCAATGGGATGCCGGTGCAAATAAAATTTTTAAACTTTGATTAATTATTATCAATGGCTTACAAGGATAGTCTGTCTATTCAAGAGGAGGAGTAGAAGTGGCGAATTTGTTCTTTCCTGCCAACGAAAAGGTCACTGTCCATACCGAGGGAACCAGGGTTCTGTTGCTTCGCAACGGTGCCCTGCTTTTAGACCTGACTTGGGAAGGGGCGAAGGGGTTGGCTCGGGCCCTCCGCATCCAATCGGCAAGAGCGGAGCAGGCGAGTAAAATACCGGAGCTCATAAACGACCAGGCGACGCTGATCCGGGCCGGGATGCCGATCTCACTGACCACCGACCCCAGGATA
>Ga0172380_10007412_pt1 | contig 12336 bp, 13 predicted proteins | sample Leawe162metaG_FD_119747 | JGI IMG/M metagenome (GOLD analysis project Ga0172380, IMG submission 119747) | Leachate microbial communities from a municipal landfill in Southern Ontario, Canada - Leachate well 162 metaG | ecosystem: Engineered > Solid waste > Landfill > Unclassified | place...
ATTTATTAAAGTCCTGAAATTCATCAATCAAGATTAAATCGTATTCGGATGGAATCTTATCCTCATATTTATCAAATAACTTATTAGCAGCGTAGATGATGGAATTTAAGGAGTAAAGATTCTTTTCGTGTTTATAAAAGTCTTTTCTTTCCCTATAAAACTCAATCTCCTCTTCGGAGGGATTATTTAAATGAAATCTCTCTTCAAAGTCGGCGGATAGATCTTTAATAAAGAGGTAGTCCTCGCTGATTATCTGGTCAAGACTTGCTTCAAGATCCACATCACCAACTTGTTTCATAGCAAAAGAATGCAGAGTTGAAACAGTTACATTATCAAAACCCTTAAAGTCCGCTGATAAATCATCGATCAGTTTATTTATAAAGGAAAGAATTAGTATCTTCTTTCCTTTAAACTCATCAGAATTAACAATGGTCTTGAAGGCGGTACTTTTACCGGTTCCTGGCCCCGCTATCCCTACGAAAAGATTTTTCTTTGATTCTTTGAGTTTTTCTACTATGTCTCCCATAGGTATAGTTTACGCTTCTAAAGCGATATTTCCTCACGGAATTTGATGGTAATTAAAATTAGAAACCCCACGCTTTCATATACTCCCTCGCCTCCTCAGGAGTAGGCGCAACAGCCTTCCGCATCGCCTCCATGTTTTCTTGGGTCTTTACCGTTTGTTTTGGCAAGAACAGAACATAGTAGTAAAAGACTGACCCGCTAATAGTTATGATCCCCAGAATCGCCACAACCATGAGTAGTTTTTTCATAGATATATTTTATCCGTTCGTCCACCAAGCTCCAATATTGGTTACGACGATTATACAAAATGCTAGAAAGAGGAGAGAAAAACCGAGAGCAAAAGACTGGTTGGCACTCGCCAAAAGTCCCGCTATAACAAAGAATGCGCCAAACAAACTTCCCTTCTTCCACTTTTTATTCGTTCTCTCAATCTCAACCTTTCCTCTTACTTCCAAAGCTTGATCACTGACTGGGTTACCACATGATGGGCAGGTATCTGCCTTGTTTGATATCTCTTTTCCGCATTCGTCACACTTAATTAAAGTCATAGGGTAAATTTTTTAATACAAAAAGCCCACCACGGGTAGAGACCGAAGTCTCTCGTACCGGTTTCCCGATACGGCGGATTAGGCGACCCCATGGTGGGTTCTTTATTCCTAATCCGTCTTCTATGCCATGCCGAGGCTTACACCTTGGTTTAGGCCATATTTAGTCGTCTTCCATACTGTGACACAAAAATCCCCTTGACGCACTATTCGGCGCGGGTAGTATACTCCCCCTAGCGCAGACCGCTCTTTGATTTAGATGGCACCGAAAAACAAAATAAGCTCTAAAAAACTAATTGCCGGCACTCCTTAAGGATTACGCTAGACGTACCAACTATTCTAGCCGGAACATCTAAACAAAGAGCACCTAACTAAAATGGTGTTTAAAAAGAAACTTCTTCGTGAGGCTTCTTTTTACTATCTCAAAAAGCTTAATGCTGCGTAAGCAGGTTAGGTGCCTTTTCGTTACAGCAAAGATCTTATAGACCAAACAATCACGTACTTTCAAAAGCGCGGTTTTGTGCTGTCTCCAGAAAAGGCATCTGAGTATCTGGAATCATTAGCAGAAGTGTACATAGCCTTCACGGACACGCGACCCGTTCCGCCCTCTTTAGAGGCGGACGGGTCGTTCTCGTGTGACTCGCTAATTACCTAACTTAATACAACTAGAAGATGGGTTACACGAAAGTCATTATCTCCGGCAATAATTTTGAACTCTATGAATATGAACGACAACTCAGACCAAACCTCCGTCCCCGTAGACCCCGCAAGAGTTCTCCAGATATCGATAATCTGGAGACTGGTGGAAAAGATACACTATCGGAAAGGCAGTTGGGGCGAAGACGAGACAACGCGCGCCGTGCTTCCGTGGCTTTTAGGAGGCTTACCGCATGCAACCTCGGAGGATCTCAACCTCCTCTACTCCTTACTCTTACCTATAAGGAAAACATCGCCGATATTGCCGTCGGATATCAGGATTACAGATCTTTTGTCCAATCTCTCCGCCATGCATACGGAAAGACTTTCAAGTACGTCTGTGTCCCAGAATTTCAAATGCGTGGAGCGGTTCATTTTCACGCTTTGTTCTGGGGGCTACCCGCTGAACTTTATCTTCAGGAACGGAAAACTCGTGAACTTGCAGACAGGTGGGGAAGAGGATTTGTTTTCCTGAAACAAACTGACGGAAGCGGGAAGCTTTCGTCGTACCTCACAAAATATATGTCCAAAGCATTCATTGATCCTCGACTGAAGAATAAGAAAGCATATGTTGCGTCACGCAATATTAAACGGCCTTCTGAAATGGGCGGTGTCTCTCCCCTGTGGCCAATTACTGACGACTATGCCGTGGATATCGAAAAGCCCATATTTGATAAGAAGTATTACACGTCTTTCCTAGGAAACTGCCGGTATCGTCTCTTTGAAATTCCACCCGATGAGCAAAAGTGATATGGTGTCCCCAACAATGAAATACATTCTCTATTGCCGAAAATCGTCTGAATCTGAAGACCGCCAAGTCCTCTCTCTTGAATCTCAAGAGTCAGAGCTTTTGAAGCTTGCACAAAGTCAAAACATTGAAGTTGTTACAACCTTCAGAGAAAGTATGTCAGCAAAAGCTCCGGGTCGTCCCCTTTTCTCGGAGGCGCTTGATCTCATTAGCAACGGCAAAGCTCAGGGAATTCTTTGTTGGAAACTTGATCGTCTTGCTCGAAACCCTGTTGATGGAGGAAGTATCAGTTGGATGCTTCAACAAAACATTCTTCAAAGCATCAAGACAATTGATCGAGACTATCTTCCACAGGACAACGTCTTGATGATGGCGGTAGAACTTGGAATGGCGAACCAGTATGTGCGTGACTTGAGTGCAAACGTAAAGCGAGGAAATCGTACAAAGCTTGAACGTGGTGATTGGCCAAACAAAGCTCCCTTTGGATATCTCAATGACCGAGCCACGAAGGGTATCCTCGTTGATCCTGTTCGTTCTCCATACGTTACTCGCACCTTCGATCTCTATCTCACCGGTTCGTATAGCTTTAGCGAAATTTCACAACTCCTCTACAACGAAGGTCTGCGCACTGCTTCTGGAAGAAAGGTTCTCAAGAGCTACATCCATCGAATCCTCAACTGTATCTTTTATACCGGAATCATGGAAAAACATGGAAAGTATTATCGAGGAAATCATGAACCTCTTATTTCAAAAGAAACATTCGAGCGAACACAAGATTTATTGAACGGAAGAACTCGGCCTCGTTCACAAAAGCTTTTCTTCCCTCTTCGTGGTTTTCTTTCATGTGATGTTTGTGGTTGTGCTCTCACGTCTTCGCTCAAAAAAGGCCACCACTATTACTACTGCACCAATGGTAAGAAAGTCTGTACGGAGCACAAAAGCTATATACAAGAAACCCACCTTTATAGTTTGGTTTCTGAAATCCTCGAGTCCCTCCACTTCGATGAAGAGCTCGTCGAGATCATGTATCAGTCAGCCAAAGAGAAACTCAACTCTAACGGGCTCTATTACAGCAAGGCGACTGAAACTCTTGAGGCAACCTTGATTGGTCTTAAAACGCGAGAATCACGCCTCCTAGACGCTTTCCTTGCCGGAAACATAACCAAGGAGGTTTACGACCAGAAGGGCTTAGAAACGCAAAACGAGCGAGTCTCGATCGAACGTCAGTTACAGGAGCTTAAATCAAGGAACCCAGTTTCTACTTTGGAACCGACCAAGGAAATCTTTTTACGCGCTAGCAGAGCCAAAAAAGAGTTTTTGGAAGCAAACGATACGAAGAAACGTTCAATCATCGAAAATCTACTTTGGAACCTTTCGATGAAAAATAAAGAAGTGGCTTCAATGAGCCTTAAAAGTCCTTACGACGTTATCTTCAAAGCACCCAAAACGGGGCAAATTTTAGAACTGTTGCCGGACTAGGACTCGAACCTAGATACCCTCCTCCAGAGGGAGGTGTCCTACCATTAGACGATCCGGCACTGTTTTTATTCAAGCACCGTCGGGCCTGTCCCGCGAAGCCCGAAGGGCGTAGTGGGACGATCCGGCAGTATTGCGTCAACGACGATAAAATACAACAAAAAAGGCCTAAAAACAATAGTTCTACGAAAAAACGCCAGAACTTTGTTCTGACGTTTTTGTCCTTTTGCCCCTTGTTGGGGCGAGGCCGAAGCCAACTATGCATACAGTATACCGTACGGATCGGCCGGAGCAAATCTTACTTTATCAAGACTTTAAAGCGCCGTAGTTGAGCGCCTTTCAGCAGAAGCCGTAGCCGAGGAACCTAGAGCTCCTTGAACTCTTTGAGGTCCCTGTCAGGCAAGTAGAGGATGAGGAAACCCACAATAACGCCCCCCACGGCGAGATAGATATGGTTGTTGTTGAAGAAAATGAGGTCAGCCAAGTCGATCATATACCAGATACCACGCCACACCAGGACAACGCCGAGGACGATAGAAAAATCACGTGCAAGTTCTCCGAATGTCTCAATCCTTTTTGCCATATAGATAGTAGTTTAACGTTTTTTATTCTTTTGACCACGCTTGCTCGCCGCTTTTGCAAATGCAGTGAAGAGCGGATGTGGAGCGAGCGGACGCGCGAGGAACTCGGGGTGGAACTGCGCGCCAACAAAGAATGGGTGAACCTTTTTTGGAAGTTCAGCGATTTCCATGAGAATGCCGTCGGGAGACGTTCCTGAGAAAACGATACCCGCGTCAGTGAATTGTTGCACATATTCGGGATTAACCTCGTAGCGGTGTCGGTGGCGTTCGACGATGGTGGAAGCACCATATGCATCGGCGGCATGGGTCCCCTTTTTGATATGAGCAGGATATGCGCCCAAACGCATCGATGCGCCGTAGCGGTTATCTTTGAGGAGGACTTTTTGTTCAGGAAGAATATCGATGACCGGATACTTCGTCTTCGGTGATACTTCGGTGGTGTGTGCGTCTTTGAAACGAGCGACGTTGCGTGCAAATTCGACGACCATAAGCTGCATGCCGTAGCACAAACCGAGATATGGGATGCCGTGTGTACGGGCGTAACGAATCGCATTGAGCTTACCTTCGATGCCCGACGAACCAAAACCACCCGGTACAATAACGCCATCAAACTTGGCAAGCATCGAGACCTTGCTCTTCTTTCCTTCGAACTCACGCGCACTAATCCACGTGAGCTTTGGCGTGCGATTCACCGCATATGCCGAATAGCGCATCGCCTCGATGACAGAGACGTACGCGTCAGCGAGCGTAAAGTCGCCACTGTCGAAGTATTTGCCGACGACAGCAATCGAGAGCTCTGCTTTCTTTGCATTCCCTTTCTTTACAAATGTCTCCCATGCTCCAAAACGTGCATTCCCCAGCTTGAGGTGGAGAATCTTCCCAAGCTCGCCATCGACGCCCTGCTTGTGGAGTTCGAGTGGAATGCCGTAGATGTTCTTCACGTCAGGAAGCGACACCACTCGCGCCGGTGCGAGGTTACATGCAAGCGCGAGCTTGGCGCGGCGTTTGTCGTCCATTGCCACAGCGCTGCGTGCGATGAGAAGGTCAGCATTCACACCGTGCGAGTTGAGTGCCTGTGCGGCGATGCGCGTCGGGCGAGTCTTCATCTCGCCCATATGCTGTGGCATCGGCAAGTAACCAACAAGAACAATCGCGACATCTTCGGGACGTGTGAGCTTGAGCACACGCGCGGCTTCGATGAACATGATGTTCTGATAGTCACCAATTGTTCCGCCAATCTCAACAAGTGTGATATCAGAACGATTCTCGCGTTCTGCTTGAGTGATGCGCTCGGTAATCTCATCGACGATGTGTGGAATCGCTTCGACACATTTGCCACCGTACCCAAGAGAACGTTCGCGCGCGATAACACTACTGTAGACCATGCCACTCGTCATGTAATCAATACTCTGTCCTGAGAGGTTGAGGAAGCGCTCGTAGGTTCCCATATCCTGATCGGTCTCGAGCCCGCTCTCCATAACGAAAACCTCACCGTGTTCGGTGGGGTTCATAGTTCCTGCATCGACGTTGAGATATGGATCAGCTTTGACGAGGTTAGCGCGAAATCCTCGTGCCTGCATGATATTGCCGAGCGAGGCAGAAACGATTCCTTTGCCGATTCCGGACATCACACCTCCGATCACGAATACATAAGAATGTTTCTTTTTCATACGCTACACCTTGAGATAACGTCGTACCGCCATATAGCTCGAGAGTGCTCCGAGACCGATACCCGCCACCATGAGGAGGAGGAACATCTGACCGAAGTTCGAGACGTAATAATCAAAAATATTGATTGCACCGAAGAAACGCTCCGTGAACGGCCCCATCCATAGCGTGAGCGGATAGTAGAGTACAAGAACAATGATGCTTGCCGCGATGCCGTACATGATACCTTCGACGACGAATGGCCCACGCACGTATGCCGACGAGGCTCCAACGAGGCGCATCACCGAGATTTCTTCGCGAGCCGTGTAAATAGCGAGACGAACTGTGTTGAACGTGATGATTATGGAAAGAAGAATGAGAACAATTGAGAGCACAAAACCGAGACGCTCTGATGAGTCGACAATCTGTGAAAGCTTCTCGATAATCGGCTTGTTGTTGGTGTAGTTCACCTTCTCAATGATGACCTGGTTCCCTGAGCCGAGTGCTGAATCACTCGCGAGGTACGCTGCGATCGATTCGTATTGCGATGTCTCGCGGGCCTTCACGTTAAAGACGGCACCGAGTGGGTTGTCTTCAAGCTCAGCAAGCGCGTTAATGATGGTCTGATCATCGCCGTGCTTTTCTTTGAAATCAGCGAGTGCCTGTTCGCGGGAGACGTATTCAACAACAGCAACCTCAGGGAGGCTTTCGAGCGACGATTTGAGCGCGAGGATGTCTGATTCGGGAGCGTTCGTCATAAAATAGACGTTGACGTCGACCTTTTGGCGAAGCTCACCAAGCGATGCATCGAGGATCGCACCCGAGAAGACCACTGCGCCAAGTGTGAAGAGCGTAACCACCATGATGAGCACCGACGCGAGCGACACAAAGCCGTTACGCCAAAAATTTACGAAGCCAGCATTGAGTATCCTTTTTATTGCGATCCAGAACATAGATATATATTAGAGGACGTACCTGCCATCTTCGTCGTCGCGCACAATCCGGCCGTGATCCATCGTGATAACGCGCTTACCGAGGCTGTCGATAACTCCCTTGTTATGCGTTGTGAGTAAAACTGTCGTGCCGAGATCGTTAATCTTTTTGAGAATCTGGACAACTTCGTAGGTATTAAGCGGATCGAGGTTGCCGGTCGGCTCGTCGGCGACGAGCACGTCAGGTTGATTGACGATAGCGCGCGCAATTGCGAGACGCTGTTTTTCACCACCCGACATCTGGTGTGGGAACTTCCATGCTTTGCCCGCCAAACCAACAAGGTCGAGCGCATACGGCACATCACTCTCAATCTCATCATCGTGTCGTCCAGCTGCTTCCATCGCGAAGGCGATGTTCTCGAAGGCGGTCTTTTGTGGCAACAGTCTAAAGTCTTGAAAAATCATGCCAATGCGACGACGCATGCCGCTGATATCGCGCTTCGGGAGCGTGTGGATGTTCTGATCACCAAGGAAGATTGTGCCTTCGCTTGGATATTCTTCTGCAAGAAGAAGCTTGAGGAGTGTAGTCTTCCCCGCTCCTGAGTGACCCACAATGGAGACGAACTCCGCAGGTGCTATTCGGAACGAGATATTCTCGAGTGCGATGGAGCTATCCTTATAGGTCTTTGATACGTTATCAAAAAAGATCATCGTTGATTGATTAGGAAAGGTTCTTCTCTGCTTCAATGAATTCATCGAGATCGCCATCATCAAGCACACGCTCGACGTTGCGAGTCTCTACTTCGGTACGGTGGTCTTTAACGAGCTTATAGGGGTGAAGGACGTACGATCGTATCTGATTTCCCCACTGCGCTTCGGTGGTCGATGCGACAGACATGCCGCGCGCGACCGCCTTCTTGTCCTCCTCCTGCTTATGATACAGCTTGCCGCGAAGTATTTCCAGCGCATATGCCTTGTTTTGTGCCTGGCTTCGTTCTGTGTCGATGTGGACAGCAAGACCGGTGGGCGTATGCACGATACGAACGGCACTTTCGCGCTTGTTGACGTTCTGTCCCCCTGGTCCTCCAGAGCGTGTGAACTGAATATCAAGCTCTTCGGGTGGAATCAAAAGCTCAGTCTCTGCAAAAACTGGCATCACTTCGACCATAGCAAACGACGTATGACGTTTTTCATTTGCATTAAACGGTGAGACACGCACCAAGCGATGTACACCTGACTCATGTTTGAGTGTGCCGTAGACATCCTTTCCTTGTATCTCGATTGTGATGTTTCGCACACCGCCGTGTTCGTTCTCATTCTGATGGATGACCGTATAGCTCCATCCCTTGCGACCGACATACGCAAAATACATCTTGATGAGCATGCGTGAGAAGTCTTCTGCATCAAGACCACCTGCGCCCGCGAAAACTGTAAGCAGAGATCCACCGCGATCGTACTGACCCCTACCCTCGATTACATCTTTGAGCTCGTGGTATTCCTTGATGATTGTCTGCGCACCGTCCTTGTCAGACCAAAAATCAGGGGCCGCCATAGCGGCCTCAATCTCGGCGATGCGTTGCTGGTTGGTTTCGTTCACGGAGAGAGTATACCAGCTTCTCGAAAAACATGGCTCAGAGCGAAGCGACCTGTCCCTCCAAGGAGACTACGGAGCGCGACTGGCGCGAGTCGACCCCGCCATGGCGGGGGTGCTCCTTGGAGGGAGCAGGGAGCGGAGCAAAAATTGTTGGTCGATGGAGTTGCTGCGGAGCAAACAACTGGATTTTTGGCCATTTTTATTGTACTTTGTCCCAGTAACGCCACTGTAGCTCAGTTGGTAGAGCACCGCTTTCGTAAAGCGGGGGTCATCAGTTCGATCCTGATCAGTGGCTCCAGATAATAAAAGCTCCCCAAATGGGGAGCTTTTATGTTGACGTCTCGGTGAGCTTAGTCGAGCTCGTCCATCGCGTCGTTTGCCTTGTCTTCAGCATCACGAGCGAGGTCTTCTGCGTCGTTCCAGTCTTCATCATCGAATGCATTCTGCGCATCGTCGAGAAGATCGTTTGCATCGTCGAGAAGATCCTCTGCGTCACCAGTATCTTCATCATTGTCTTCAGCGTCATCGAATGCTTCCTGTGCGTCATCGATTGCATTTTCTGCATCATCAATTGCATTTTCCGCATCGTTCGAGTCATCATCGTCATCATCATCGTCGTCATCGTCATCTCCAGAATCACCTTCTATCTCATCTTGTGCGTCCTGAGCGAGCTTCTTGGCATCCATCGCAAGGTCCTTTGCCTCACCCCAGTCTTCATCGTCAAAAGCATCTTCTGCCTCTACTAGCTTGTCTTCGGCATCATTAATGAGATCCTCGGCGTCGCCAGTGTCCTCATCATCATCTTCCGCATTTTCGAACTCATCCTGAGCATCTGCGATGGCATTTTTTGCGCTCTTAATCTGAGAGGCGGCGCTTTGTTCCTCGCCATTTGATGAGCCACCGGTATCATCTACTTTCACGAATCCGCTTCCTCCCTTGAGGACTGCGAGCTGCTGCTTAAGGAGCTCAATAATCTGAAGGAGAATATTAATCTGAGCCTGTGATCCTGCCGTAATGGTCGAGGATGCGGCTTCTGTAACTACCGGCTTTGTAATGGCTACGCCCCCGAGGACGAGCACCGTTGCGAGCGCAATGGCTCCGAACGATTTGAGTAAAGTGTATTTCATAAAGACTAAAGAAAGTTAGATTTACTGCTAAACCTGATAACAATATAAGTATAGCAAGTCCGGCAAGACACTTTCTTCTCGATGTGTGGTGTGTTGATGAGAGCAACTATGCACGTGTAATACAAACACCGCCGCGTTTAACGCGGCGGTGTTTGTATGTTCTGCTATCTAGTTGTCGTCATCGTCGTCATCGTCGTCATCGTCGTCATCGTCGTCATCGTCGTCATCGTCGTCATCGTCGTCGTCGTCATCATCATCGTCGTCGTCATCGTCGCCTGAATCTTCATCGGCCCACTCCTTGTCGCTATCACGGCTTGCACGATCTTCGGTCTCAATCGTTAGCTCGTCTTCGACGTCTGCGCGCACGAGGCTTTCGTAGCGCTCAAGAACCTCGTCAACAATCTCGCTTTCAGTATCGGCGTCGGTCGTGAAAAGTTCCTTGTCTCCATCAAGCTCAATTTTTACAACAGTTTCATTGGTGTAAATTTTTGCTTCGAGTTCGCTGAGACCCATATCGTCGTCATCGTCGTCGTCATCGTCCGAGTCATCATCACTATCATCAACACTATCGTCGCTCTGGTTCATCGAACCAGTGAGCGCTGCGAGCTGCTGCTTGAGAAGCTCGATGATTTGAAGAAGAAGTTGAATGTGTGTCTCTTCAAGCGATGAGTTCGAAGAACCAGTAACCGCCTGCGCAACTGACGGGCGTGCGATGGTTGCAGCGCCAAAAACGAGAACAGCCGTGAGCGCAACGACACCCGCGACCTTATACATAAGCGTTTTCATAAGGAACAAAGTTATTGATAACACCAACACCGCAAAGTGTACCAAACCTCAACAACCGAACGTGGACAACTTCACGAAAACCCTTAAATACAGTATATTAGAGCCCGTTGCCGTTGTAGCTCAGCTGGTAGAGCAACTCCATGGTAAGGAGTAGGTCGCCGGTTCAATTCCGGCCAACGGCTCAGTAATGAGTGACACATAACAAAAGCCCCTCCACGGGGCTTTTGTTTATCTTTCTAACGAAGTTATGCAACGGTCGGACCGGTCGATGCCGCTGGAGGCATCTGTGTAGGTACAACAGGAGCCATATCGTCGCTCTTATCGATTGCCTTGTAGACATGCGCAAAAGCAAGAAGTGAGATTGGAAGCGTCACGAGCAAACCAAGTCCCATTGGAATCGCACCAACGATGTTGATGAGTACAAGTACCAAGAAGAAGAGGAAGAGGTCCCATCGCTTGCCCTTCGTCATGCGACGGCTCTCCTTGAGAGCGGCAATTGGCTTCATACCCTTTTCAAGCACCAAGAAGATGGTGAGTGAGAGCATAACTTGAGCGATGATACCCGGCACGACGAGCAAGATAAAACCGATACCTACAACGATGACCGTCACAATCGCCGCAAGTGCATAGCGCCATAAGACATCCCACGATTCCTTGAAGACCATATCGAACTTCACCGGAAGACCGGCATATGAATTGAGCGTCATACGCGTGAGACCCAAGAACAACCACCATGTGAGCACTGCACCCGCGATGCTGACAAGAGCTCCAAAGAGTCCGTTACCAAGCTCACCGCTGATTTTATTGACGACGAATGAAGCAACGAGTGCTACCGCTGTCGCCCCGACATAAACCCCTGCGTCTTTTTTGAAAGCATTCCATCCAAAACGAAACGATTCTTTGATCGATACTGTGTGCATAAAAAAGCTATAAACTACTATAAATCCATTATATCATGTGTACATGTTTAAAAGCCTCTGGAGCGCTCGGCACGAGAATGCCGCGGTTATACTCCTCCGATGGAGCCTGGCGGTGATATTCATCTGGTTTGGTCTTATTAAGGTCTCTGGGTATAACCTCGTTTTTGACCTTGTGAATTCAGTTGTGCCATCCATGGCCACCGGAACAGGATTCCTCTTCTTGGGATTGATTGAGGTTGTGATTGGAATGGGTCTCTTGATAAATCGCTGGCGCCTCGCCGTGACAGCCATCCTTGTCGTACACCTCGCGGGAACATTCGTCACTTTTTTCACTGCACCTGGACTCATGTTCGAACCGCACTTCCCCATCCTCACCCTTGCTGGAGAATTCGTGATCAAGAACCTGACCCTCGCTATCGCAGGTATCGTTGTCCTCATCCACGAAGCACATCGAGATCGCTCGGGGCGATAAACACGATATAGGTGTCGCTGGCGACAAACCGTCTCCTGTTGTATAGTATTTTCGCTTGCTGGCGTAGCTCAGTTGGTTAGAGCGAGGGACTCATAAGCCCTAGGTCGCAGGTTCGATTCCTGCCGCCAGCACCCTGGGGTTTCTTTTGCCAAAAGCCCTATTTTTGCTAGGATGCCTTTGGTGGAGTTTGAAGCGGAGGTCAACTGGTTAGAGCGCCTCCCTGTCACGGAGGAGGTTGCGGGTTCGAGTCCCGTCGATTCCGCAGAGTCTTGTTTCATTAATAGTAA
>Ga0172380_10007413_pt1 | contig 12336 bp, 12 predicted proteins | sample Leawe162metaG_FD_119747 | JGI IMG/M metagenome (GOLD analysis project Ga0172380, IMG submission 119747) | Leachate microbial communities from a municipal landfill in Southern Ontario, Canada - Leachate well 162 metaG | ecosystem: Engineered > Solid waste > Landfill > Unclassified | place...
ATATAAACCAAGATTAGTTCTTGTGACAGGTAATAGTGCCTTACAAGGAATTCTTGGTGAGAATGGTATAAAAGATTGGTGTGGTAGCATCATAATTAGAGATAATATTATGTATGTCCCAGTTTATCATCCTGCATACATATTACGTAACAGAAATGTTATGGATGAGTGGTTGGACACGTTATTGAAGGCTTGTGATGCTTTGAATGGTGTCTTTGAAGAAGATTCTAAAAAGATGGAACTGGTATTACCAAATACAGTCAAAGAAGTTAGAGAAATGCAAGAGTACTTGTCTGGTTATGAGAAGATAGCCTATGATGTTGAGACTTCTACTCTTAATGCTTATGCAAAGGACAATATCTTACTTGCTGTGTCATTCGCAGCAGGTGATAAGATGTTTAGTATACCTATGCTGCATCCAGAATCTTGGTGGACAGCAAGGGATTATCAACAAGTTGAAAATATTGTTTTACAGATTCTTGATTCACATAATGGGAAATTGCAAGGACAAAACATAAAATTTGACCTATTACATACATTTACACAACTTGGTAAATTGTATGCTGCTTGTGATGACACAATGCTTCTTAGTCAACTTATTGATCCAGCACCAGGTAAGCATGGTTTGAAAAGATTGTCAGCTACTTACTTAGGTTGGTATGATCATGAAAGTGAGATGGATGCTTATGCTATTGAACATCCTGAAGCTAATGTAAAGCTGAAGAAGAATCCTGGTTCTTACAAGAATATGCCTTTGAGGATACTATTACCTTACTCAGCAAAGGACTCAGGTGCTGTTGTACTTCTAAAGGACATATTGTATGAGAAGTTGACACAGAAACAGAAGTATCTGTATGATGAGTTAGTAGTTGAGATGTCTAATTTGCTTACAGAAGCTGAACTTAATGGTATGACAATTGATAAACATGTTGCTGAGAGATACAGAATTATTTATGAGATGCGAGCTGAAGAATTGTATGAAGAGTTCACAAAAGATAAATTAATAAGACGTATGATAAAAGATAAGCAAGAAGAGAAAGGTAAGAAGTGGAAATTCAATCCTCGTTCTTCTATACACATGGTTGAATTTGTCTATGTTTATGGTAAGATGCCAATTACAGTAATGACTAAGAATGTTGACAAGAAGAAGGCATTACCATCTACAAAGGCAGAAGTGTTAGAGAATTATGCTGAGAGACTTCCAGTACTGAAGAAGATTTTATATTGGAAAATTCTCAAGAGTGCATTGTCAAAGTATCTTATACCTGCACTTACACCAAAGTGGTTGTCTGAGGATGGTAAAGTACATACAAATTTTAAGATTGGTGGTGCTGAGACAGGTCGTATAGCGTCAGAACATCCTAACATTCTTAATATTCCAACAGAGGAGAAGAGTCCAGGCACTCTTCTTGAACATTTACCGATAAAGAATATTTTCAATTCTAGGTTTGGTGAAGATGGAGCTTTACTTGCTCTTGATGAATCTGCTATGGAATTGCGTGTTATGGCATCAGTATCTGAATGCTTTCCTATGCTTGATGCCTTTAAGAGTGGTCAGGATATTCATACAGCTGTGGCTTCTCTTGTTACAGGGACACCTTATGATAAAATTGAAAAAGATATACGTTATTATTACAAGCGTGTAAACTGGACAATTATCTTTGCTGGGACTCCCTCTACCTTACATAAGAGGTATAGGATTCCAATGAGGAAAGCTGAGGAATTATTCACAGAATACTTTGAACGATTTCCACAAATTGAGAATTACATTAGTGCGACTAAGAAGAATGCACGTAAGAGTGGATATGCAGAAAGTCCATTTGGTAGAAGACGATACTTTACTTACATAAAGAATGCGGATGATACTCCTCAAAGAGCAGCAGATGAGAGAGCAGCCGTAAATATGCCTATTCAGTCATCAGCTTCTGATATTGTTATGATGTCAGCCATTATTATACGTAAGGAAATTAAGAAGAGAGGTATGAACGAGAAGGCTATGTTATTTATAAACACAGTTTATGACTCTGTTGTATTTGATTGTCAGAAGACAGTGATATCTGAATTGGAAGAACTTTGTAAAGATGTTATGGAGAACATTACTTATTGGGCAGGTATTTATATGCCTCACATTAACTTTGATTGGTTATTGTGTCCTTTGAAGGCTGATGCTGAGGTAGGTACACATTATGGTGATAAAATAAAATATGATTTATGGTTAGAGGAGAATTGCTATGGTGTTATCAGATAAAACTATTATTGATTTAGCACAAAGATATGATATGATAAATCCTATTGTAATTGGACAACAATATAGAGGATGTAATGTTGAGTCTGACAAGTTATCTTCAGGAGTGTCCTCATATGGTTATGATCTTACTCTTGGAAATACATTCAAGATATTTGCACGTAAACCTGAGGGTGGTATTATTGACCCTAAGAATTTTGATCCATCATTTCTTGAGACCATTAGTGGAGATGTCTGCATTATTCCACCGAACTCATTTGTCTTATCACACTCTGTGGAGTTTTTCAAGATACCAAGGGACATTATTACCATTGTGTTGGGTAAAAGTACCTATGCTCGTTGTGGACTTGTAGTAAACCTTACAGCACTTGAACCAGAGTGGGAAGGTCAAGTTACAATTGAGATTTCCAACACAACTCCTACTGCTGTGAAAGTTTACGCTGGTGAAGGCATTGCCCAAGTTATATTCTTACGAGCTGAAAGTATTTGTGATGTTTCTTATGCAGATAAGAAGGGTAAATATCAGAATCAGACTGGTGTTACATTGGCGAGGAATCAGTGACAGAAGAACCTATTACCGAAGAAGAATTGATAGGAACTCATCAGGATCTTATACTTGATAGGTTTGGTAAACCTATCAAGATAGAAGTTAAAGGTAAGAATAGTCTTGGATTGGTAGCAGATTGGTATTATGATAAATTTAAGCTTACATTCTCAAGACTAGAGGATGAAGAACCTGTAAACCATACACAGGTATCTGCCTATTTTGTGACAAAAGTTGAGATAAAAGGAGAGAAACATGCACGAAAATGACACAAGTCAGGAAAGTAAGGACATCTCTTCAATTGCATCTGTAATAGAAGAGATATCTGGTTCGGTAATTACAGTCCGAACTTTGAAGGGTTCAAAGAAGTTTGATATTGGTAAATTATTCAATGTTGACCAGAATAATTTGTCAGAAGAATTTACAACTCAAGCTTCGATGTATGGCTTCTTCGCAATCTTATCTGCTGAAGCTGACAAAATTGTTGCAATGACCTCTTTGTTGTGTGATCAAGAAGCTGCTGAGGCAGATGAACTTTACCGTAAACAGCTTGATGAAGAAGGTAAGAAATATACCGAAGCTGTTATCAAATCTCTTGTTACACGTGATGAAGAATATGACAAGTGTGTTAAGGCAAAGTACAATGCTGAATATGATCTTGATATTCTCAAAGCTATAGTCAAAGCATTTGAACAACGTGCTATGATGCTGCAGTCTTTGGGATCGCATCTTAGACATGAGTATGAGATGCAAGGTATGAATACTCGTATGGAATCTTCTGAGAAATTAGCAGAAGAATCTACGAGTAAAGTCAAAGATGCCATACAACGCAGGAAATTGAATAAAACATCTGACTGACAAGTTTTATTAATTAAGGGATTGAGTAAGAGATAAATTCTCAATACTCGTACCTATCTTATTATAAGGAGACTGAAAATGAAATCTGCACCGTCAAGGCAAGACCGTCTGTCCGCACTTCGGGACAAATTATCGAAAGTTGATTTGCGTACTGGTGGTGGTGGCTTCTTCTCACCACCTGATGGCCGTTCTGTCATCAGAATCTTACCTGAAGTTGGTGAGATGACATACTTTTACCAACAAGTGGGTACTCACACACTTCCTGGTACAGACAACAAGAAACAGTTTTATTGTCCAAACTTCACAAGTGAGGGTGAGCTAAAATGCCCAATCTGTGAATATGTTGAGGATCTGAAGAAGGCAGGTGATAAGGCTTCACTTGCATTGGCATCTTCATTACGTGTGAAGCGTAAATTCTGGATGAATGTTATTGATCGTGAGCATGAATCACAAGGTCCACAGATTTTCACTCCTGGTGTGATGGTGTTTGGTCAGATATCAAGTCTCATTGGTGATCCAGACTTTGGTGACATCTTTGATATTGATAAAGGCATTGACCTCATTATCAACAGGAAGGGTAAGAATCTTGAGACTGAGTATCAGGTTAATCCAAAGCGTAACGATTCTCCTCTCAGCGAAGATCCAGAACTTGTTGAAACTTGGCTTGAGAAAGCTCGTGATCTTACTCCGATTGAAGTCACTGATGACAAGGAAGAAGACAAAGAACTCACCAAGGGTCACGTGTTGTTTGTTCTTCCTTATGATCGTTTGTGGCGCGAATTCCAGGCTTCTGAGTCTGATGAAGAAGACTCAGAAGATGAAGAAGATGAACGTCCTGCACGTAAGACTGTTACAACCAAACCTTCAACAGTTAGTAAAGCTAAGGTAAGGACAGTCGGTAAACGTCATGTTGAAGATGATGAAGACCTCGAAGAAGATGATCTTGAAGAGGAAGACCTCGAAGAAGATGATCTTGAAGAGGATACTACCAAAGAAGCAAAGCAGGAAATTGCTGATCGCACAGTGCGTCGGCACTTACGACCAAGATAATTACTTAGCAGATTGAAGGGTGGTTGGGAGAAATCTCAACCACCTTCAGGAATAATATGAAAATTATACATTTCTCAGATACACACATTGGAATAGAATCTCAAGGTCTTATAGATCCTGAAACAAAGTTGAATATCAGAACCTTGGATGTTCTTGATGGGATAGATGCTATGATAGACATGGCTATTGAAGAGAATGTTGATGTTGTGCTCTTCACTGGTGATGCCTTTCATAGAAGTAATCCTCCACAAAATTATGTTAATGAGTTTGGTAAGCGTATGTCCAGACTAAGAAAGCATTGTCCAGTTGTGCTTCTTGTTGGTAATCATGATATGCCTGGTGGTGACAGATCCTCAACATTGGAAATTTACAAGACATTAGAAGTAGAGGACATAATTGTTGGTAAGTATTGTGAATATTATGAGATTGAGACAAAGAGTGGTGAGTATTTACAGGTTGTGACAATACCATATCCAAACAGATCATGGCTTGATGTAAAAGATTCGATTCGTAATAAGACAGAAATTGGTGAATCTCTTAAGGATGAAACACGTAAGAGAATATTGGAACTCTCAAAGCAAGTGAATTCAGAGATGCCAGCAATATTGATGGGACACTTCACTGCTGAAGGCAGTAATTTTGGGGCAGAGAGATCTATGGTTGTCTCAAACTTAGATGCCTCAGTGTCTCTTGATGAATTAACATTACCAATTTGGGACTATGTAGCTCTTGGTCATATACACAAGCATCAGAATATTACAGAAGGTATGGAAGGTTTGCCTCCTGTAGTTTATTCAGGTTCTATGGACAGAGTTGACTTTGGTGAAGAGCATGAACCTAAAGGTTTTGTATTATTAGAAATAAACTCCATCGATCATGCAAAGCAAGTACATTGGGAATTTGTTGATGCACTTGCTAGACCATTTCAAACTTTAGAATATCGTGCTGTGGATAAGAATTCTACTCAGAAGATTATCGATAAGATAAATTTGAGAGACGATTTAGAAGGTGCAATCGTAAGGGTTATAATTACTCCAAAAGATGAATTATCAAGACTCTCACTTGACGACAAAGAAATTTCAAATGTTATTATCAAGAAAGGTGCATTTGCAATAAAAAGTTTCTTAGTAAAGAGAGCTGAGGAAGTTGCAGATGATAAGATAAATGCACGTGAGACAACTTTGAATATTAGCATGAATAAGAAGGAAATGCTAATAGCATACTTAGATAGTATTGATAAACCAGACAAAGAACTGATTTCCATATTTGAGAACATAGTTCATACATGTGAGGTAAAATGAGTGAAGATAAGAAGAATGATGTTCTTGATAAAATAATGAAAGATCTCAAAGGTAAGAAGAAATTTGAAGTCAGTCTATTATCAGATGAGGACTCACCTTGTATTGTGTCAGAGTGGTTGTCATCAGGTTGTCTTGCTCTTGACACAATTATGGGTGGTGGATTACCATTTGGTAGGATGACAGAAATTTTTGGTGATAATTCAACTGGTAAGACTTTGATTGCTGAGCAATTAACAGCTGTTGCTCAGGAAGAAGATATAACAGTTGTATATGCAGATACAGAATCTGCTGTGAGTTTGAAGATGATGGAAGCTGTTGGAGTAAAGACTGATAAGCTAATATACTCTTCTCCAGATACAATTGAAGAAGTTTTTGAATTGTTTGAGAGTGCTGTAAAATCTAAATCTTCTACTAGTAAAGATAGTAAAATGTTACTAATTTGGGATTCTGTAGCTGCTACTTCTTCCGATTTAGAGATGGCATCAGACTATGGTAAAGCGTCCATGGGACGACATGCAGCGTTAATCTCACAAGCAATGCGTAAGTTTACCCGCATGGTTGCAGCAGAACATGTTGCAGTTCTCTTCCTCAACCAGACGAGGGAGAAGGTTGGTGTTATGTTTGGTGACAATGTTACAACATTTGGTGGTAAGGCAATTGGTTTTCATGCTTCAATACGTATACAACTGAAGATGGGACATAAGATTAAAGAAGGTGGTAAGATTGTCGGAATTGAAGCCAGAGCACAAGTAGTAAAGAATAAGCTAGCAGTTCCGTACTTATGTGCAGCATTACCAATATTCTTTGGTCACGGTATTGATGATGATTTGGCATCATTCTATTACCTAAAAGATGCCAAATTACTAAAACCTTCTGGCAGTTGGTATGAGATTGATGGTATTTCTGATAAATTCCAACTCAAGTCTTGGTCAGATGTATATGATAAAAATTATGAATTGATATCAAATCTTATTGCTACACATCAGATAGTTGACAGTACTGATGTAACAGAGGAATCCGAAGAATCAGAAGTTACAGAATAGAGGTTTCATGACCGACACACTGTTGCTTATAGATGGCAATAACTTAGCATATAGGTGCCGATACTCATTCCAATTATCGAACGCTGGTATTGATGTGTCTGTTACTTACGGATTCCTAAAAGTTTTAGAGTCTATAATGAAAAAGTACAGACCTACAAGTGTAATAGTAGCGTGGGATGGTAAAGTTCCTAAGTTCAGAAGACAACTTGTACCAGAATATAAAGCTAATAGGCATGCTGATGAAGATCCAGAAGTGCGTGCTGACTTCTACAGACAGATGGATGAGTTGCACAATTATGCATTACCGAGAATGGGAATTATGAGTGTCAGGAAGAATTATATAGAGGCAGATGACTTACTTTATCATGCTTCTGTAATTTCTTGGCATGATGAGAATATAATAGTTACAGCAGATAAAGACCTATTACAAGCCATATCTGTTACTACAAAGGTACTAAATCCTGCGAAGAATAAATTGTATGGAGTTTCTGAATTTGAAGAAGAATTTGGATTTGAATTATCAAAATTTGTCTGGTGGAAGTCATTACAGGGAGATGGTAGTGACAATGTTCCAGGTGTTGATAAAGTTGGAGAAGTCACAGCAGTAAAGTTGATAAAAGAGCATGAGTCCATATTATCAATGTTTAGTGATATTGAGACAGGTAAATTTACAGGTAAAATTTCTGAACATGTAAGAGATTTCGGATATGAGAGACTAGTCAAGAATTACAAGGTTATGAACTTGTCTGAAGATAGAACTGGTGCCAGATTTCTGATGTATAATGAATTAGAGTACTACATGTCTTGTAATAGGGATGTTTTGAAGAGGTATTTCTTGAGAAATGCGTTTGTCTCATTATTAGACTCTTTACCTAAGATGTGTTCTGATCTTACATGTCCAAAATTCAATATGTTTGTTAGATATCCTATTGTAGAGATTGAAAGGACTCCAGTTGAAGATATTTGATGCTGATATTGTTTCTGGATTGATAATAAGCTGGAAGAGAAGTAAGGATAATAATATTCTTCAGCAGATACTAATCGAAACGAGTGATTTAGCAAAGCATATAGCCAATAAGTATACATCAGCAGAAATTGATGATTATTCTCAAGAAGCTCTTATAAAAGTTATGTCTTCTTTAGAACATTATGATCCGACCATCTCTAATGTGCATACATACTTCTCAACAGTAATAAGAAATTCATGCATAACACAGTATGTGAAAGCAAAGAATTGTGATTCTATTGAGTCTGACAGCATTCAAGATGTTGAAAATTCTGAGCTTATGCAAATCAGTGATGTGGATTCAACAGAAGAAGATTGTTATGTAGAAGAGCTTGTACATAGGAACATAATAAGATTTCCAAGCATATCTGCTGATACTATTTCAAAGGCAACTAAACTAATTTATAATCTTACTCGTGATGGTATACATAATAAGAGTAGAGGGATAGTTACACATCTCATAAGTTCATGTGGATTATCAAGAAATTCAGCAAAGGTCATTTACAGAAGCACAATAATATATGTGCGCATGAACCTATTATCAAATGCGAGCACAATAATAAGTTCAGATAGTCAAGAGATGTCAATATTACCGGAACTCAGAGAATTTTTAGGGGACGACACATATTCAAGATTCTTGTGCACATTTGCAGGAACAACTATCAATATCAAATAAAGTATTCAATATTTCCAAGGTAAATTTATTTAGAGGTGAGTATGCAACATTCACATGCTAGAAACCTTTACATAGGGACAACAGCTGAGCGTACAACATTAGCAACACTCTTACCTGCAGATGGTAAGGGTGCTACCTTCTATGATACTGATGAAGGTAAGATATACTTTTGGGTAGGCGATTCTTGGTTGGAATTATTGTCAGGTTCAGCAGTCTTGGAATTCATAGGTTTGTCCGATGTACCTGCATCTTACACAGGTGCTGGTGGTAAGAATGTTAAAGTTAAGGTTGATGAAACAGGATTAGAATTTGTTTCTCCATCAGCAGGTTCTGGAGATGTGGTTGGACCAGAAGGTGCTGTAGCAGGTAATTTACCAGAATTTGCAGATGGTACAGGTAAAGCTATTTCTGATTCTGGTGTAGCAGTGACTGACTTAGAATCTGTTATTAGTAATACTTCAGGTACAAATACTGGAGATCAACAAGGTGATGGTGTAACAATAACAGGTGCAGGCACACCCGCAGATCCCTTTGTTGCAGCATCTGGTTCTGGAGATGTTGTTGGACCAGCAAGTGTTGTTGATGGACACTTAGCTGTGTTTGATGGTATAACAGGTAAGTTGATAAAGGATGGCGGTGTTGTTCCGACAGGTGGTGGTTCAACTGATATACTTATGACTCAGATATATTTGTAGGAGACAATTATGGAAACGTACACAAAGCATATGCTGAGTGGTTCTACCAATGGTAAGGCAATTAAGGTTGTTCAAACTTCTACAGCAGGTACTTTGTTACACACTGCTGTAGCTGGTACTGCTGATAAAGATGAGGTATGGTTGTGGGCAGTGAATAATGATGCTGTTGACCACCTTCTCACAATTGAGTGGGGAGAAGCAACAGCTCCAGATGGTAACATAATTGGTAATGTACCAGCTAAGAGTGGTTTATATAAAGTTGTTCCTGGCTTCCTATTACAGAATGGCTTGGAAATTAGAGCCTTTGCTGATGCTGCGAATGTTGTCTCTGTTCACGGTTTTGTGAACAGAATTGTCACTACATAAGGATTATGTATGGCTGTTGATGATGCTAACACTGTTTGTCTAATGCATTTTGATGATGTAGATGGAGCTACCACATTTACTGATGAAAGTGGGAAGACATTTACTGGTAATGGGAATGCACAAATTGATACAGATCAATCCAAATTTGGTGGTTCGAGTTTACTTCTTGACGGTGTTGGTGATAATGTTGTCTCAGATTCTGTGAGTGCTGACTTCAATATGGGAGGAACAGCAGATTGGACTGTAGATTGGCAGGTAAGACCTGACAGCGTTTCAGGCAGTAAATCTATGTTGACATTCTACAAAGGGACTGGCACAGCCTTACACATAAAATCTTATGGAACAGCATTACAAGTAGATAATGCAGCAGTAGGATTCATATCTATAGCGAATGTATTGTCTGTTTCAAATTGGTTTTGGATTATTGTTGAGAGATACTTGAGTTATGTTTATGTATATGTAAATGGGAGACCTCTAGCATTTGGACCCTCACCTGATTTTGGAAATGGAAATTCAAAGTTATATATTGGTAGTATGCACAATAATACAGAATATTATGCTGGGCGTTTGGATGAAATTCGAGTTTCCAGAGTAGCTAGGATAGATCCAGATATTTTGATACCAAATGCAGCTTACCCGATACCAACAATTGGTAATCATAATGCAATGAGAAGCAGGAACAGACGATGTGGTAGTATAAACCTAAGTTAGTGAGGATGTTATGACAATAACACATGGTGGAGATATTTGGGAAGGTAACACAATAACCGATGTTGATAAAGTCGCATCATTCTTCGAATTTATGTATGTCAGAATTTGGGGAGGTAACACAAGACCTGGTAAGGAGATAGATGCTTTATTCCATACCAATTGGGCAAAGTTGAAAGGAAGAGTGGCTAGAGCTACTTATTTCGAAGTTCAACCTGCTTGGTCTCCTGAACAGAATGTTGAACGATATAAAAGAAATTATCCATTGGATGATCCTGGAGAAATTCCTGAACTTATTGTCTATGAGATAGAACAGACCTTAAAGACAAAGACTCAAATGATTGATGAGTCAACAAAAATATTCGAAGACATCTCAATGTATTTGGGACATATTCCATGGATTTATACTGGTAGATGGTATTGGGATCCTACCTTTGGTAATATTCCTTTAGCTACCAGATCTGAAATGATTATTGCCTCATATTATTGGAATAACACTTATGCAAGATCAAGAACCATAAATTCTTATAATGATTTACGACAATTTATCCCACCTGGTTGGACTACTCCTGTAATTGGTGGAACTAATCCTCCTGCTGGATATCAATGGAGTGGAGATCAGTTCAAGGTTCCTGGTCTGACTGGATTCATGGATTTTATTCAATCCGTTTATACTGTTGAGCAGATGAAGGCTATGAGGACAGGTATCGTAACTCCACCTGTTGTCATTGAACCAGAGCCTGAGTTGATAGAAGTCCCAGCATATATCAATGTCTGCTCAAATTTTCATGCTTTGAATGTTAGTTTCATAAGTCAGTTAGGTAATGGTGCTGACAAGTATCATAATGATTGTGGTGCAGCCTGTGTTAGTATGTTGGTGTCTGCTTATACACAACAGAATATTTCTGTTGATGAGATTTATTCAAGAATTCAACCTGCTGGAGATACTTATTTATCAGTCACACAACTCAAGAATGCTTTAGCTTGGTATGGTATTAATGCCAATTCAAGTTATGATTTATCAAAAGAATTCTTGTGGTCTAAGACAATTGAGAAGAAGCCGTTCATTGCATTGATAAGCTATAAGCCTATACATGATGCCAATTTGGATGATGACACTACCTTCATAGGTATGCACTTTGTTGTAGTTGTTGGTTTGGATGCAGATGGTGTGCTTATTCATGACCCACTTGTACATAATGAGGTTGGTGGATTTAGACATTTACCATTTGAAGTTTATGACAAGGCAGTGAAGAGTTCTGGAGCAGGTGTGTTGTTAGTTCCTACTAAACCATTAGGCAGACCTCAACCTACAAATTCTGTAAATTATTTAGTGACAGTTGAAACACGTTACGTAAGAACTGCTCCATCTACAGTCACTGGCACATGGGTTATGTCTAAACATAGAGGTGACATTGTCTCTATCGAGGAATTGAATTCTGATGGTAGTTGGGGACGCTTGACAGATACAACTTATTGGATATATATGTCAAGTTTGATAAAACAGTAAGGGATATTATGATTGATAATAATTCAGTATCACTAAGAGATTATCTAGAGTCTAAAATAGATGGTGTTAAAGAATTATTTAGCTCTAAGTTTGAATCACTTGAGAAGGCTACAAGACTTGTTGCTGATGATGTAGAGAAGAGATTTGACAGTCATAATGAGTTCAGAGGACAACTTAAGGATCAGGCTAGTACTTTCATTACAAGAACAGAATACCAAAGTACTAAAGACAAGACAGAAAGTGAGATCAATGAGTTGAAATCTTCAAGAGACATACTAATAGGTAAGGCTTCACAGAAATCTGTCACAATCTCATACATAATTGGCAGTATTGG
>Ga0172380_10007414_pt1 | contig 12336 bp, 6 predicted proteins | sample Leawe162metaG_FD_119747 | JGI IMG/M metagenome (GOLD analysis project Ga0172380, IMG submission 119747) | Leachate microbial communities from a municipal landfill in Southern Ontario, Canada - Leachate well 162 metaG | ecosystem: Engineered > Solid waste > Landfill > Unclassified | place...
AGCTGCTGGCGCAGGTGCAGCCGGAGATCGTCAGCGTTTGCGTGCCCGACGTTCTGCATCACGCCGTCATCGGTGCGGCCTTGCGCCAGACGTCGGTGCGCGCGGTGTTCGCGGAGAAGCCTCTGGCCAGCGACTGGGCCCAGGCGCGCGAGCTGGTGGCGCTCGCCGCCGAACGCCGGGTGCTGCTCGCCGTCAATTACTCGCGCCGCTACGCGCCGGGCTTCGCCGCCCTCAAGGAGAGCATCGCTGCCGGCGCCCTAGGCAGCATTCAGGCCGTATCCGGCTTCTACACCAAGGGCGTTGCGCACAACGGCAGCCATTGGTTCGACCTGGCCGATTACCTGCTCGGACCCATCGCCGAGGTGAGCGCCAGCGACCGCCTGCACGAAGCGGGCAGCGATCCGACGCTCGATGTGGGCCTGCTCCTGGCGGGCGGCGCGCGGGGCTATCTGCATGGCTGTGACAGCAACTGCTACTCCCTGTTCGAGATGGACGTGGTGGGAAGCGAGGGCCGAGCGCGCATCGTGGACTCGGGTCTGACGATAGAGCTGCAGCGTGTCGGGCAGAGCGTCTTCGGCGCCGGCTACCGCAGCCTCGGCGTGGCGGAGAGGCTGGCGGGCGGCCTCGGGCAGGCGTTGCCCGAGGCCATCGCCGACATCGTGTCCTGCCTGGCTTCCGGCGCTACGCCGCGCTGCTCGGGTGAGGAGGCGCTGCGCGCCCTCGGCGTCGCCGTCGCGGCGCGGCGCGCGGCGCAATGCGGCCAAGCCGTGAGCTGCGCGGCGGCATGAGCGCAACCGTCGTGGCGGTCTGCGGCGATCCCGGCGGCGCCAACGCCGTGGCGCCGGTGATCGAACTGCTGCGCGCCGAGGGTCGCCTCGCGGTGCGCGCCCTGGCTTACGCCGAAGCGCACACCTTGTGGACCGGGCGCGGTCTGGCGCACGAAGTTCTGAGCGAGCAGACGACGCCGGCGGACGTCGCCAACCAGCTGGCGGCGGCGCAATTCCTGCTCGCCGGGACCTCGGCCAATCGCTACGACTTCGAGAAGCAATTCATCGCCGCCGCCCGTGCTGCGATGATTCCATCGCTGAGCGTCCTCGATTTCTGGTCCAACTACGCGTTGCGCTTTAGCGACAGCAAGGGCGACCTGATCTACCTGCCCGACCGCATCGCGGTGATGGACGAACTGGCGTGCCAGGAGATGCAGGCGGACGGTATCGCCGCCGCGAGGATAGTCGTCACCGGCCATCCGGCCTGGGACAGTCTCGCGGCCACGCGCGCCGCGTTCACCCTGGCGCAGCGGCGGACGCTGCGCCAGCAATGCGGACTGGCTGAGGGCGACTGGCTGATCATCTACGCCAGCCAGCCCATACCGCCTGCCGACAGGAGTTGCGAGTGGTTCGATCGCGAAGCGGCCGTGGAGGCCCTGATCGCCGCCATTGAGAGCGTGGCGCAGAGGCAGGGAAAAGGAGCGCTGCTGCTGATCCGCTGCCATCCGAAGGAGGGCCGCTTGCCCTTTCGCCACAGGAGCAGCGAGCGGATTCGCATCGAGACGCAGGTGGGCGGCGACGGCCGGCCCTGGCTGCTGGCGGCGGACGCGGTGGTGGGCATGGCCACCATGCTGCTGGTCGAATCGGCGCTGCTCGGCCGGCCGACGCTGAGCCTGCGCTTAGGCTTAGACGGCATCGATCCCTTTCCGGCCAACCGTTCCGGCCTGGTGCGAGCGGTCTACCGCCGCGAGCCGGTCGCCGCGGCGCTGGAGAGCCTGTTGCTGTCGCCGCCGGCGGTGCAAACCCTGCCCGCACTGGCGGGTAACGCGAGCCGAAATGTGGCAGACTTGGTCTATAGCGCTCTTCAAATTGCGGTGACCTGACATGCTGGCGATAAATGGCGGCAAGCCCCTGCGTTCGACCCCCTTCCCGGACTACGTGACCCTAGGCGAGGAGGAGAAGCGGGCGGTCATGGCCGTGCTCGACGACGGCGTGCTGTCGAAATTTCTCGGCACCTGGTCGCCGGATTTCTTCGGCGGGCCGCGCGTGCAGGCGCTCGAGCGCGACTGGCAACAGTATTTCGGCGTGGCCCACGCGGTCAGCGTCAACTCCGCGACCTCGGGCCTCTACGCCGCCGTCGGGGCGGCTGGGGTGGGGCCGGGCGACGAGGTCATCGTCTCGCCCTACACCATGACCGCCTCGGCGACGGCAGCGCTGGTCTACGGCGCCATCCCGGTCTTCGCCGACATCGACCCGGACACCTTCTGCCTCTCGCCGCAGTCGATACGCAGCCGCATCACGCCGCGCACCAAGGCCATCATCGTCGTGGATATCTTCGGTCACCCGGCGCCGCTGCGCGAGATCATGGCCATCGCCGCGGAACACGGCTTGGTGGTCATAGAGGACGCGGCGCAGGCGCCGGGGGCGAAATATTTCGGCAAGTACGCCGGTACGCTGGCGCACATGGGGGTGTTCAGCCTCAACTACCACAAGACCATTCAGTGCGGCGAAGGCGGCGTCGTCGTCACCGATGACGCTTCCCTTGCCGAACGCCTGCAATTGATCCGCAATCACGGCGAGACGGTGGTCGAGGCCAAGGGTGTCGAGAACCTCGTCAACATGATCGGCTTCAACTATCGCATGACGGAGATCGAGGCCGCCATCGCCGCCGAGCAGTTGAAGAAACTGGAGCGTTTGCTGCTGCCGCGGGTCGCTGCCGCCGACTTCCTCACGGCGCGTCTGGCGCGCCTGCCCGGCATCACGCCGCCCAAGGTCATGGAGGGCGTGCGCCACGGCTACTATCTCTACGCCATGCGCTACGACGCCGGCTTGACCGGCATCCCGCGCGACCGGTTCGTCGCCGCGGTGCGCGCCGAAGGCGTGCCCCTGGCGCAGGCCTACGTCCAGCCGCTCTACCTGCAGCCGCTCTACCAGCGGCGCATAGCCATCGGCCGCGACGGCTTTCCCTTCACCTATCCCGGCTACCAAGGCGAGGTCTCCTACGCGCGCGGCATCTGCCCGGTTGCCGAGCGCATGCACGACCAGGAGTTGCTGTACACGGCGATCTGTCACGCCAACAGCAGCGAGCGGGACTTGCAGGACTGGATCGACGCGTTCGACAAGGTGCTCTCCCACGCGACAGAGCTGCGCGAGGCCATATGAAAGACGTATTTCTCCGGGGACCACGGCTCTACCTGCGCGGCTTGCGTGAAGAGGATGCCGGCGGCGATTATCCTGACTGGCTCAACGACGCAGAGGTCTGCGCCGGCAATTCGCACGGTGTCTACCCCTACACGCGCCAGGCGGCGCGCGACTACATCCGCAGCAGCGCCGCCAGTGCGCAAGATCTGGTGCTGGCCATGGTGCTGGCGGCTGGCGACCGGCACATCGGCAACGTTTCACTGCAGCGCATTCACATCCTCAACCGCAGCGCCGAGTTCGCCATCCTGCTCGGCGACAAGAGCGCCTGGGGACAAGGCTACGGCGAGGAGGCGGGGCGGCTGATCTGCGCCCACGGTTTTGCCGTGCTCAACCTTCACCGCATCCACTGCGGCACCTTCGCCAGCAATGCCGGCATGATGCGCCTTGCAGAAAAGCTCGGCATGCAGCGCGAGGGAGTGCAGCGCCAGGCGGCCTACAAGAATGGCGCCTACGTCGATGTGGTGCTCTATGGTCTGTTGCGTGGCGAGGCGAACTTCTGATGACAGCTACAAGCAAGACGGACGAACTGATACGCTGGAAGACGGATGCCTGGAAGTCGGAGAACATGGTGGCCTGGTACGCCGGGCGCATGGTCGATAGCGGCGGCACCAACCGCCTCAAGCACCGGCTGGAGATGGATCTCATCGCGCGCCACGTCCGCGGCGAGGACATTCTCGACGTCGGCATCGGCACTGGCCGCGCTTCCATTCCCCTGGCGCGCCGCGGCCTGCGCGTCACCGGCGTCGATAGCTCTCAGGCCATGCTCGACGAGACGCGGCGACAGGCCGGCGAGTTGCCGCTGACCCTGCTTGCCGGCGACGTTACGCAACTGCCGGTGCCGACGGCTGCCTTCGACTGTCTCGTGTCCTTGAACGTGATGGTGCACTTTCCGCACTGGCGCGAAGTGTTGACGGAATGGCAACGGGCGACGCGGCGCGGCGGCCGCATCATCTTCGATATCCATTCGCAGGACCACATCGACGCGGTGTATGGCGTGGGCGCCGACGCGAGGTCCTACGCCCAGGCCGACGATTTTTCGACCTACATGTCGATGGCGCGGGTCGAGGACATCGCGGCTTTCGCCGACCAGCGCGGCATGCGCGTCGCGGCGATCGTCCCCCTGGGGGCCTTTCTCGGTGGCGGGGCGATCAATCACTGGCTGCGCCGGGAACTGGAGGAGAAGTTCTGGTGGCAGCGGCTGCTCGGCTGGATGAGCCGCGACGACCGGCTGCTCGAACTCGGCGCGGTCATCGAAGAGTGCATCGTCGCCAGCCTGACCAGCCGTGCCACCTGCCGCTACATGGTGGTGCTGGACAACGAAGCCGACCTCGAGGCCAACCGGCAATGGCTGGAGCAAGACCGCGCCAGGAACGCGCAGCTCGGCGGCCGCCTCGATGCAGAGACGCTACGCCAGCTATTGCCGGTCGAGTCGATTTGCCAACGTCTGCAACAGAGCGGCTTGCTCGACAGCGGGCGCAATCGCGTCTTTGTCTACTGGCTGCTGCGCAGCGTGGAGGAGAAGAAACCGGGCAGCCAATTGCGCGGCTTGCTGCCCCCCGATTTTATTGACACCTACGTCGACTGGCGTCATCGCGACGAGCTCGACGCGCAGGCGCTGCGCATCATCGAGTCGTGGCCGGGAGAGACGGACTTCGCCGAGGCGCTGCAGAGCCAAGGTGTACCTCTGGCACCGGGTATGGAATATCGCCTGACGGAGAACTTGTTGCGCGACTACTTTGGCGTCTTTCGCGGCGTGCGCTCATGAGGCCGCCCGCCATCATCTGCCTGGTCTGGGACAACTTTGTTCCCTTGCTCGATCAGTATCTCGCCGAACAAGGGCCACTGACGCTGTTGACCCCGTCGATCTACAGCGGAAATGCTCTGGCGCAGACCGCGGCACGGCACAAATGCCTGTTGTTGCCCCTAGAGCAATTGCTGGACTCGGCGGCGCAGCAGGCCATCGCCGCCGATCTGGACGGGCTGCGCAGCACCGGGCCAGCGTATTTGGCCGGCAGCGACTGGGCATCGTTGGGGCTGTCGCCGGGCGCCAGTCCCCTGGCGGGAATCCTGGCTGAGGAAATGGATGCCGAGTTGCCCGCCCAGTTGACGCTGCTCCACGCCCTCGAGCGCGCCGCCGAGTCGTATGCCATCAAGCTGACGCTGGTGATCGAGGATCTCACTTGCGCGCCCAAGACCGCAGTCCTGTGGAGCCGGCGGCGGGGCATTCCCAGCCTGCATTTCCTGCACGGCGTCGGGCTGTCGCGGCCCTACACGGTGCACCGCGAACTGCACGCGGACGTGCTCGCCGTCTATGGCCAACGCAGTCTGGAGACCTACCTCGACCAGGGCATCGCCGCCGACCGCTGTCGCGTCATCGGCAACCCGATCTGGGACCCGCTCATCGCGCGGCGCTCGCAGCGCGATACGGTGCGCCGCGTGCTCTGCGCCAAATATGGTTTCGACGCAGCGCAGCCCATAGTCACCTTCGCCACCACCTGGGCGGCCAACCTGACTGCGGTGTTGTCGGAGGACTTGTTCGGCACCACGGTGGCTGCCTTCCTCGCCGCCGTGAAGGAACTCCGTGCGCAGGGGCTCACGGTCAATGCGGTGATCAAGGACAGGCCGGTCAGCGCCCATCTGGGGATAGGCAAGCCGCGCGTGGAAGCCATCGCCGCCGAACTCGGGCTGAGCGCGCAGGACTTTGTCTATACCAAGGAGGATGGCCGCGACTGGGTGGTGGCGTCGGACGTCCTGGTCGGCGTCGACTCGAACATCCTGGTAGAGGCGATGATGGTGGCGACGCCGGCGGTGAACATCCTTACCGATGCCCTCTGTCGTCTCGGACCGAGCTTCGACGCCGATAGCGGCATACTCGAGTGCGAGGCGCATGAGCTTGGGCTGGCCTTGGAGCGCATATTGCGCGACGCACCTCTGCGCATGGAACTGCTGGCGCAGATGCAGGCGGCAGCGCCGCGCTACAACGCCGGTGTGGACGGCAAAGCCGCGGCGCGTCTGACCGCCCTCATGACCGAGATGGCTTTGCCATCGGAACGGGTAGCGGGGCGCTACACCTGGGAGAGCCTGCTCGACGTCGAACATTCCGACGCCAGCCAGTACCACGCCTGGGCGCAGAGCCATCTCTTCGATCTGTTTAAGCACCCGCCGCGCCGTCTGCTGGACATCGGCTGCGCTGCCGGTGGCACGGGCCACGCAGCGAAGCAGGCCTATCCCGGGTGCACGGTGTTCGGGATCGAGGTCAACCGTGCCGCGGCCGAGGTCGCGGCGACGTGCATCGACCATGTGGCCATCGGCCGTTTCGAGGATATCGACCTCGAGGCTTTCGGCATCACGGCGGGGAGCATCGACACGGTGATCGTCGCCGACGTGCTCGAGCACATGTACGATCCGTGGCACGTCATGGTGCGGCTGCGGCCTTACCTCTCCCCCGACGCCCAGGTCATCGCCAGCATCCCCAACATCCGCAACCTCTGGGTGATGGCGGAGATGGCCAAGGGCAACTGGCGCTACGAACCCTGGGGCCTGCTCGACATCACCCACATCCGCTTTTTTACGCCGCGCGAGGCTCACCGCTTCTTCCACGAGACCGGTTACCGCGTGACCGAGAAGCGCTTTAACATCGACCGTCGCCTGGCGGACTATTACAACGGCCATCGTCACGAGCAGATGCTCGACGTCGAGTTCGACCGCCTGGTGCTGAAGAGCGTCACGCAGGATGAACTCGCCGAGCTCTGTTCGTTGCAGGTTCACATTCGCGCCGAACCAGGCGCTGTGCCGGAAGAGGAGTTCGCCGGCGAGCCGACGCCGGCGGTGACGACGGACTACGAATTATGGCGAGAAGCGCGCGTCCTGCGCGCGCTCGAAACCGATTTGTGGGAGCAGCGGCTGGCGACCTGGCCGGCGCATCCGCGCGTGCACCTGGTGATCGCCGCGAGCGGCGCCGGATTGCAGCGCTTGGGCTCCACGCTGAACAGCGCCACGCGGCAGCTCTATCACAACGTCGCGCTGACCGTGGTCGCCGATGCGCCACCGCCGGAGGCATGGCACGACAGCGAGACGCTGCGCTGGCGCCATGGCGATGCCGGTCTGCTCGCCGGCGTCAATGCGGCCTTGCTCGAACGGCCGGCTGACTGGCTCGGCGTCATCGACGCCGGTGACGCCTTGGCGCAGCACTCGCTGTTGTTCATGCTCGAGGCGGCGCACGCACATGCGGACTGGCAATTGATCTACAGCGACGAAGATGTGCTGACCGCTCAGGGAGAACACCTGCGGCCCCACTTCAAACCCGACATCAATGTCGACCTGCTGCGCAGCTATCCCTATGTCGGCGGCCTGCTCTTGATCAGCCGCGGCTGTTTTGCGGCGCTCGGCGGTTTTGCCGACGACATGCTGGGCATAGAGGACCACGACCTGGTGCTGCGCGCCCTGGAACGCGTGGGCAGGCAGGGCATAGGCCATGTCGCCGAGGTGCTGCTGCACCGCGCCGAAGGGGGCGGCCACGCATGCCTGCCGCTCGGCGAGTTGTGCGTGCTAGCGCAGCGCGCCGTGTCAGCGCATCTGCAGCGGATGGGTCTGGCGGCGCGCGTCGAACCGGGCATCTTGCCGCTTAGCCAGCAGGTGGTGTACCAGCACCCGCAGACGGCCCTGGTCTCGCTGCTAGTCGTCGCCAGCCAGGATGTCGAGCGGCTACAGCGCAGCCTCGAAGCGGTTCTCGGCAAGACCAGCGGCGTGCGCTACGAAGTGCTGCTACTCGACGCCAACAGCACCGATCCGGACTTGCGCGCCTATGTGGCCAGACTGGCGGCGCTGGGTGATCCCCGGATCAAGGCTTTCCGCCTCGAGCAGGACGCAAGCCTCTCCGCTTTCCACAATATGCTCGCCGGGCAGGCGGAGGGCGAGTTTCTGCTCTTTCTCCACGCCGATGCCACGCCTCTGCGCGATGACTGGCTGACGCTGCTGCTGGCCCACGGCCAGCGTGCCGGTGTGGGCGCGGTCGGGCCGCGCTTGCTCGGTGCCGACGGCAAGGTGCGTTGCGCGGCCATGATCCTGGGCGTCGATGGCGGCGCCGAGACGGCCTTTTGCGGATTGGCGCTCGATGACCCCGGCTATTTTGGCCGCGCCCTGGTCGAGCAGAACGTCGGTGCCGTGGGCGGCGGCGCCATGCTCACACGCCGCTCCGTGTTTGAAACCCTTGGCGGCTTCGACGCGACGCTGGCGGCCGACGTCGCCGAAGTCGATTACTGTCTTCGTCTGGCAGAGCACGATCTGGCCGTGGTGTGGACACCCATCGTCAGCCTGCTTTGTGAAGGCGGGGCGCAAGCCATCGACTGGCGCGCACCGGCCGCTGGCTACGCGGCCCTGCAACCGCGCTGGCTCAAGCGCTTGGGCCGCGATGCGGCCTACAACCGCAATCTCAAGCGCGAATCGGGCGCGGCTTTTGCGGTTGAGGCGCGCACCACGCTCAACTGGGATCCTCTGCCCTGGAAGCCCTTGCCGCGCATCCTGGCCAAGCCGGGCGATTCGATGGGCTGCGGCCAGTACCGGATATTCGGGCCGGCGCGGGCCTTGAGCGAGGCCGGTCGCGCGCAGACATGGATAGATTTCAACGGCTACAGTCCGCTGCAGACCGAACCCCTGGAACTCGATACCCTGGTCTTCCAGCGCCAGGTCCTCGACGGGCAGATCGAGGTCGTGGAGCGGTACCAGCGCAACAGCAAGATTCTGCGCGTGTTTGAACTCGATGACTTGCTCAGCCAGTTGCCGACGCGCAGCGTCCATCATGGGGACATGCCCAAGGACATCGCCGAGCGCCTGCGCCGGGTCGTTCCCTTGTGTGACCGCTTCGTGGTGTCGACAGAGCCGCTGGTTCATGCCTATCGCGGGCTCAACGACGACATCCGGGTGGTGCCCAACATGCTCGAGAAGACGCGCTGGCTCGATTTGCGGCCGCGCCGCCGGCAGTCGCAGCGGGCGCGTGTCGGCTGGGTAGGCGGCGTCGGCCATACCGGCGACCTGGAAATGATCGCCGACGTCGTGCGCGAGCTGGCCGGGGAAGTGGATTGGGTGTTTATGGGCATGTGTCCCGATGCGCTCAAGGGCCAGGTGAGGGAGTTCCACGCCGGCACACATTTCGACCAATACCCCAAGAAGATGGCGGACCTCAATCTCGACCTGGCCATCGCGCCGCTGCAGATCAACGCCTTCAACGAAGCCAAGAGCAATCTCCGTCTGCTCGAATACGGCATCCTTGGCTTTCCGGTGATCTGTTCGGATATCTATCCCTACCAGGGCGAGATTCCCGTGACGCGCGTGCGCAACCGGTCAACCGACTGGGCCAAGGCCATCCGCGAGCAGGTCGCCGATCTCGACGAATGCGCGCGCCGCGGCGATGCCCTGCGCCAGCACGTCATCGACCACTGGATGCTGGAGGACCACCTCGACCAGTGGTTGAAGGCCTGGCTGCCCTAGAGTCTGCTATCCGGCGAATGGCACCAGGCTGGACAGACCGATCAGGTTGATCGCAGCGGAGGTATCGGTGGAGGTCACCGCTGCCGATACCGCCATGCCCTGGGTGATGGCGGCGTCCGAACTCAGGTAGTCGACGCCCGCGGTCACCGCGTTGTACTTGCCGACGGCGAGCTTGTTGTCGAGCAGGTCGGCCACCGGGCCATAGACGGGGTCGCCCTTGTATTCGTGCGCTGCCGTGAGGATGGTGTTGACCAGCGAGCCGCGGGTCTGGCCGCCTCCCGGCGCAAGGCCTGCCAGCCAATAGCCGAGACCGATATCGTCCGGGGTCGAGCGGCCCAGCACGTTCTGATAGATCTTGGTGATGAAGGCGGTATCGGTCATCGTGTCCGAGTAGCCGGTGAGACTGGAATAGCTGACGGCGGCAACGTAGAAACTGTTGCCCACCGCGTTGAGACTCATGCCTCCCCTGACTTGGCTGATCCAGTAGTCGAGTCCGGCGGCTTCAGGCACGCGATTGAAATAGGCGATGTAGATTTCGGTCAGGGAGTTGAGTTGCGAAGGGGTGATGGTCGCGGCGTCGGCGGCGATGGAGAGATTTTGCTTGCCATCAGAAAATTGCAGCGTCTGGATATTGCTGAGGGTGTCGGTCCCATCCGTGCCGACGTTGTCCCTGACCGTGTAGCCGCTCGCGGTCTTGGTCACCGTGTAGTGAAGCCGGCTGCCCGCAAATGCGGCGGTATTGGAACCCGCTCCGCCATCGAGGGCGTCGTTGCCTTGCCCGCCTGTCAGCGTGTCGTCACCCGCAGCGCCGGTCAATATCAGATCGGAGACGAGCGCGAGGGTCTGGTCGGTGAACTGCAGCGAGGAAATGTTGAACAGCGTATCCGTGCCGTCCAGCCCGACGTTGTCTTTCACCAGCCAGCCAGACGAGCTTCCCGAAATCGCGTAGTTCTCCCGGGGCCCCGTGAACACCACCGTATCGCGGCCGCCGGTGCCGTATATGGCGTCGTTGCCGTGGCCGCTCGCCAGCGTGTCGTCACCGGAGGTGCCGTTGATCGTTTGCCCGACCAGGGAGATTGTCTGGTCGCTGAACCTTATCGAGGAGATGCCGGTCAGCGTATCGGTGCCATCGACGCCGCCGTTGTCCTTGACCGTGTATCCCGTCGTGGTCTGAGTGAACGTATAGCCTGAGAATGCACCCGAAAACACCACGGTATCCGTCCCGCCGCCGCCGCTGATGACATCGTCGCCATAGCCGCCCGTCAGCGTGTCGTTGCCCGTCCCGCCGGTCAGCGTATAGGGCAAAGCCACGGTCTGGTCGCTGAACTGCAGCGCCGACACGCCGAACAGCGAATCGGTACCGTCCAGTCCGACGTTGTCCCTCACCACGCGGCCGGACGCATCTCCCAAAATCGTGTAGTTTGCCCGGGGGCCGGTGAATACCACCAAATCGTGGCCGCCCATGCCTTGTATCGTGTCGTTGCCGTGTCCACCCTGCAGGATTTCGTTGAGGGAGGTTGCGGTGATCGTCTGCGCGACGAAAGAGATGGTCTGATCAGCGAACCTCATAAAAGATATGGCGCTCAGCGTATCGGTGCCATCAACGCCGTTGCCGTCCGCGACCCTATACCCCGTCGCAGTCGGGGTGATCGCATAGTTTGAGCTCGGACCGACAAATGTGATGGTGTCGGTGCCGCCGCCGCCGCTGATGACGTCGTCGCCAAATCCGCCCGCCAGCGTATCGTTGCCGGCTGTCCCGGTGATGGTCTGATTGGCCGGTGGGAAGTAGCCGTCGCTGAACTTCAGGTAGGCGATGCCGTTCAGCGTATCCGTCCCGCCGCTGCCGACGTTGTCCCTGACGGTGTAGCCGGTGGACGTCGTCGTTATCGTGAAGTTGGCCCTGACGCCGCTGAAGATGACGCGGTCCGTGCCGCCACCGCCGGTGATGGTGTGATTCCCCGCGTAGTCGACGAGCGAATCATTGCCCGACGAACCGGTGATGACCCCACCGCCCGCGAGCCACAGGCTCAACTCGGCGGCGCCGCTTGTCAGGTTGCCGTCGGTGATCACATCGACCGCTGCACCCGTCAGGGAATAGACATTTTGGGTGCCGTCGTTGGCTACCTCGGAGGCGATGGTGCCGCTCAGAACCGAAAACTGCCCATTGGCCTGAGCGTAGGTGAAACCGGAACCGGTGACCGTGGTCACCCATTGCGTGCTTCCACCGAGGGTGCGGTAGGTAACGGTGAAGCCCGTGGGCGAATTCTGGCTTACGACACCCGACAGGGCATCGGCCTGCAGTCCTGGCGGATTGGACATGTCGTAAGTGGTAAGAACCTGGAACGTCGCCATCATTCACCCTCTCAGTTTGGATATGCCCATGCGATGCAGCCGTTAACGCCACAATTATATGGTCAGATATATTCCTTTTGGCCGAAAATTTGTAGGTAGTTGGCTCGCTGGTGCTACGGCTCCCGGATCGACTCGTCCAGCGCCTTGGTCAGCGGCCAGAGCAGGTAAGATATCACCGAGCGCTTGCCGACGACGATTTCCGCGGTCACTGTCATGCCGGGCAGCAATCGCGCTTGCTCGGGCATGTTCTTCAGGCGCCCCTTGCCCAGGGCGATCCGGCTGATGTAGTAGGCCTCCGCGCCGGGGGCGA